>Ga0209986_10000816_pt1 | contig 30642 bp, 20 predicted proteins | sample BlataG_FD_183168 | JGI IMG/M metagenome (GOLD analysis project Ga0209986, IMG submission 183168) | Deep subsurface microbial communities from Black Sea to uncover new lineages of life (NeLLi) - Black_00105 metaG (SPAdes) (version 2) | ecosystem: Environmental > Aquatic > Marine > Oceanic >...
AAGCTGCCGAGCGGCCCGTGCCGGCATACGTCGAGGACGAGCTTCGCGGCTATCTCGAGTGCGGGCTCCTCTGCTTCGGCTTCGCCCGCGCCCGGTGCACAACATGCGGCCAGGGGTTCGTCGTGGCCTTCTCCTGCAAGGGCCGCGGCGTCTGCCCGGCCTGCAACGGCAGGCACATGGCACAGACGGCGGCGCATCTCGCCGATCACGTCATCCCGCCGGTGCCCGTGCGGCAGTGGGTGATCTCCGTGCCGAAGCGGCTGCGGGGCTTTCTGGCCGACCGACCGGCGGCCGTCGCCGTCCTCACGAAGATCTTTCTTGACGAGATCGAGCGACTGCTGCTCGCGGCGTCAGGCGGGACCCCTGATGCCGACATGCCGAAAGCCGCCCGCCCGCGGCTCGGTGGCATCTCCTTTTTGCACCGCTTCGGTTCGGCGCTCAATCATCATGTCCACCTGCACGCCTGCGTGACCGACGGCGTCTTCGTGCCGGCTGCTGATCAAGCAGACTGCGACGCTCCGCCGGCATTCCTGCCGGCCCGGCCGATCACGCAGGCCGATCTGGCTGCGCTCACCGAGCGGGTCCGCCACCGCGTGATCCGGTGGTTCCGCATGCAGCGGTTGCTCGACGCCGCGGCCGCTGCCGACATGCTCGCCTGGGAGAACAGTGGGTTTTCGGTCGATGCGAGCGTCCGGATCACGCTTATCGACCGCGATGTGCCGAGCTATTTTCGGAGTCTCGAACATCTGCTGCGGTACTGTGCCCGGCCCCCGTTCGCCCTCGAACGACTCTCCGTGACTCGCGGCCCAGACGGCCGGATCGCCCGCATCCGCTACGTGCTGCCGCGGCATAAAGCCGCCAACTGGGTCGGGCGGGGTCGTGGGCGGAAGTCCACGCGGGCAGGGGCCAACGGCGTCGTCGAGCTCACGCCGTTTGAGTTCTTGGACCGGCTCGCCGATCTCGTGCCGCCGCCGCGGAAGCACCGGCATCGCTACCACGGGGTGTTCGCGCCGAATCACAAGCTGCGAAAAGCCGTCACGGCGCTGGCGATCGGCAACATCGGCAAGCGGTGCGACGCCGCTGCCGGCGGGCATGGGGGCGACGGTCACGCCACGGGAGGCTGCTCTGACGCGCATCAAACACCCCGCTCGCACGACACCTCCCGGATTGCTTGGGCGAAACTCATGGCCCGGGTGGGGGAGGAGTTTCCGCTCGAGTGCACGAACTGCGGCGGCGACATCCGGCTGATTGCGTTCATCACAGAGCCAGGGCCGATCCGGAAGATTCTGACACACCTCGGCGAACCGCTCGAGCCACCACCAGTCTCGCCGTGCCGGGGCCTACCGACCGACTGGGGCGAGCTCGTCCAGGCGCATGACGACCGCGAAGCGGTTCAGGTGTCGCCCGACGAGCTGCCGGTGATCGATATCCACGGCCTCTGAGTCCTGCCGGACGCGAGGTCAAACCAAAGCCGCCAGGCGGCCAAACTCGGAGAGCCTCCGCGCCGACGGCAGAAAAATGCCACTCTGGGGGAGGTGGCCGGACATTCTGGGCAGGGTTTTTTGGGGCTGGGAGACGAAAACACGAAACACGCGGCTCACGAGCCGCTCATCAGCCGGGGAGACCCTTGCGGACGTCCCATTGGCCGGGCTATCCTCCGGGGCCCAGATTGCCGTGGCCGAAGAGACGTTGCGGACCTGGTGGCCTGACCATGACGGCATGGATGGCCGGATCACCGCGGTGGAGCAGCCGACCACTGAGCCGCCGCTGGGCAGCAGCGGCGTCCGGGTGACGGTCAGGGTGCCGCTGGTGCTGGAGGGCTTCCGGCCCGGCCGCACCGTCCGCATCCGCTCGCACAGCTGGCCCAAGGTCAAACCACCCTATGAGGAACTGGTGCGGGGGCTCGAAGACCGCTGGCCGAGCCCCAAGGTTTTTGCTCGTTAGCAAGACTGCAGGCGGCAATCTCCTTGTCATCTGAGTGGAGGATTGCAAGCGGCTGCTAGCAGACTGTGGAAGAAGTCTGCCGCCGCAGGATGCGGCGATTGGCAACCCCGAAAACCCTCGGCGTTTTCGGGTGTTGCCCAAGTGGACGAGCGTTCGCCCGCTTCCGCGGGCAAGGGCCATGGATGGCTTTTTCCACGGACAGCTTGAGAACCCTCAGCCGCTGGAGCCGGATTGCCGCTCGGCAGTCGGCCTGCGTTGTGGTGAATCTGTTCGCGCAGTATGGTCTTTGCTGCGGTGAAATGGATGCTGTGAGGTCGTGTCGCTGCAACATGCCCGTCAGTCTCACCGGCCAAAGCCTGAAGCAAGAAAGAGAGATTTATTTGTCCGCCCCTGCCGTGACGCCTGACCAAATGGAATCGACCCCGTCGCTGGCCGTCGCTGACGGTCCCACGATCACCGGTGTTCGCACCATTTTGGTCGATGTGCCACTGGGCCAGCGGACGATCACCGACAGCCAGTCGAGTGTCGATTCAGTTGAGTTTGTCCAGGTGGCCATCGAGACCGATGCCGGCGTCACCGGCTACGGCTTCAACTGGAACTATTCCAAGGGAATGCGGGCCGTCCAGGCGATGATCGACGACTGCTACGGCCCCGCGGTCATCGGCCGGCCGGCCCTCGAGCGGCAGTCGCTGATGGCCGCCATGAACACCACCACCCACTTCATCGGCCGGGTCGGGGTGGCCCGGGTTGGACTCTGTGCGATGAACCTCGCCCTCTGGGACATCCAACTCAAGCTCGAGGGGCAGCCGCTCTGGCGGCACCTCGGCCCCGCGAAGCAGCGGGTCAAGGCCTACAACACCGACGGGGGCTGGCTGACCTGGAGCACCGAGGAACTCGTCGCCGACATGCAGCGGATCATCGACCGCGGCTTTGATGCCGTGAAGATGAAACTAGGGCGGCCCGATCCGCGGGAAGACTTCGAACGGGTCCGAGCGGTACGGCAGGCGATCGGCGACTCCATCAAGCTGATGGTCGATGTCAACACGGTCTGGGACTTGAAGACCGCCATGGTCTGGGGCCGCCGGCTGGAGGAGTTCGACATCGAGTGGCTGGAAGAGCCGATGCATCCTTTTGACGTCCGAGCCCATGCCGCCCTCGCGCAGGCCCTCGATCTGCCGATCGCCGTCGGGGAGACGATCTACACGCTGCACGACTTCCGCGACTACGTCGATCAGCAGGCGGTCGACATCATCCAGGCTGACGTGACCAAGCTCTCGGGCATCGAAGAGTGGCTCGATGTGGCGGCCCTCGGTCGCGCCTACGGCCTGGCGGTGATCCCCCACACCAACGTCCAGCACAATGTGCATGCCCAGTTAGCGGCGGCCACCCCGAACACGCCGATGCTCGAGTGCTGCTATGAGTCACTGTTCGACATCTGGGAGAACCCGATTCGGGTTGTCGATGGTCACTACACGCTGCCTGAGGCCCCCGGCGTTGGCGGCAAGCTGACCGATGCCGTGCTGGAGAAGCATCGAGTCGGTTGACACGAAGGCGGGCAGGCGGCAAACTTGTGCATAGTGAACGCATGAACAACATGCGGGGTCGGTCTTCCCCAGCCGAGGTGCCCGATGACTCCCCAAGGAATCCGTCAGTTGCTCAAAGAGCAGCCCTTTCGCCCCTTCCGTCTCGTCATGTCGAGTGGTAAGTCGTACGAGGTTCGTCACCCTGAAATGGCAATGCTGCTCAAAAATGACATCCTCGTCGGGACCGAAGTCGAGGATGATGGCTTGCCCGCCGAGTTTGATATCTGCCCGCTGTTGCATGTGGCCACGATCGAGACCGTGCGGGCAGAGTCTGAGAAGTCGTAGTACGCTGCTACGATCCAGATCACGTTGGTTTCCTGTCACTGAACGAAAGCGACCTCACATGAATCGTCTCGGCATGCTCGGGCTTCTGTTTCTGGCTGGCAGCGGCTCCTTGCTCACCGCGCACGAATCGGCCCCACGCCCGCCAGCTGCCGCGGTCAACGCCGACATGGTGGCCAGGGCCACGGTCTGGCTTGAAACACTCGACGAAGGGCAACGGCAGGCTGCCAGTTTCGCCTTCGACAGTGACGAGCGACTCAACTGGCACTTCATTCCGCGGGAGCGGCTCGGGCTGCCGATCAAGCAGATGAGCCTCGCCCAGCGGCGGGCGGCTTATGCCCTGTTGCAGTCGGGCCTGAGCCACGAGGGCTATCTCAAGGCGACAACCATCATGAGCCTTGAGGGCATCCTCCGTGAACTGGAAAAGGATCGGCCCGGCAACGAGGAACGCCGCGATCCGGAGAAGTACTGGCTATCGGTGTTTGGAACGCCTGCGGCCACTGAGGCTTGGGGCTGGCGGTTTGAGGGACATCACCTGTCGCTCAACTTTAGTTCGGTTGCGGGCCTGACGGTGGCGACCACGCCGCTGTTCCTCGGGGCGAACCCCGCTGAGGTCCGCACCGGTCCCCACGCGGGGCAACGGGTGCTGGCCGCCGAGGAGGATCTGGCCCGGGCGTTGATGGTCTCGCTGGCAGACGCCGAACGAAAGATTGCCCTGCTGGCCGCTGAAGCCCCCGAAGAAGTCTTCACGGTGCCGGGCAAACCGATCGATCTGGGGCAGCCGGCGGGTCTGGCCTTTGCCGCGATGCCACCGCCGCAGCAGCGGCAGCTTGAGCAGCTGATCACGAAGGTGGTCCGGACGTTGCGGGGCGAACTTGCAGGCAAGGCTCTGCAGGACATTCGCCACGCTGGCCTCGACCGGGTGCATTTCGCCTGGGCGGGCAGCCTCAAGCGGGGTGAGGGGCACTACTACCGGATTACCGGCCCGACCTTCATCATCGAATACGACAACACCCAGAACGACGCCAACCACGTTCATTTGGTCTGGCATTCACTTGAGGGTAATTTCGGCCTCGATGCCCTCCGCCGGCACTACGAAAAGCATCATCAGACAGCGGTTACTGACTAATCGATCTGTGGCCGCGCGGTCAAACAGCTTTCACCGGTGGCATCGCCAACTCGGGCAGCACTCGGAATGGTCTGTTGCCGGCTTCCCGTAATGCTTCTCAGTTCCATGACCTTGTCGAGTACATCACTGGTCCCCGCAGATCGGTCAGGTCGTTTTCTCGGAGCGTTTTCATGCCACCGACTGTTTCGCGCGTGTCAGCCAAGCCGGCTGCAGCCTCTTCCGGTAAGCGAATCCCCACCTCGCGGCGTGACTTTCTGCAGGCCGCCGGGGCCACCGCCACGGTAGCCGCCCCCTATGTGCTCACCTCCAAAGCTCTTGGCGATGCAGTCACTCCCCCAGCCAGTGACCGGATTGTGATGGCCGGTATCGGTATCGGCAACATGGGTTCGGGTGACCAGCGGGCCTTCCTGGGCCGGAGCGAGGTGCAGTATGTCGCCGTCTGCGACGTCCGGCAGAAGTGGCGGGAGGAGGCCAAGGCCCGGGTCGATGCGAAATATGGCAACGGCGACTGTGTGGCCACGCTCGACTTCCAGGAATTGCTCGACCGCAACGACATCGACGCGGTTCACATCGCCACGCCTGACCACTGGCATGCGATCATGACGATCGCCGCCTGCCGGAGCGGTAAAGACGTCTATCTGCAGAAGCCCGAAACGCTCACCCTCCGGGAAGGGCCCCTCATGATCGCCGCTGCCCGCCGCTATGGCCGGGTGGTCTCCGGAGGCAGCCAGCGGGTGCTCGGCGACTATCGCGGCATTGTCGATCCCTGCTGGGCGGGCGAAATCGGCAATGTCACCTCGATCGACATCCGGGTTGGTGGGCCCTCGCAGGCCTGCTATCTGCCGGCAATGGAGACACCGCCAGACATCGACTGGGACCGCTGGCTCGGCCCCGCCCCCTGGGAGCCGTACAACCCTGGCCGCTGCGCCGGCAATTATGGTACGGGAGGTAACAGCTGGCGGAGCTATTACGACTATTCCGGCGGCAGCCTCACCGACTGGGGCGCTCACCATTTCGGCGGTGCGATCTTTGCCGCTGACCTGCGGGAACTGCAACCGGCAAAGGTGACCTATCACCCCGCTGCTGCCGATGGCAAGACACCGGCCTACGTCTCTTTGACCTATCCCAACCGGGTCGAACTCTGCCACAACAGGCCAGCCGGCCTCCAGCCGCAAAACGGCCCGTCGCTCGATCATCGGGGCTCGATCGTCCTGCATGGCGACGGCAAGCCGAAGGCTGCGAAAACCGTGCCGCTGTACCGTGACGGCGAACGCAGCATCTACGGCGACTTCCTCGCCTGCGTGAAGAGCCGGCAGCGGCCCTTCCGCGACATCGAACTGGCGGTCAACACGATGACCGCCCCGCACATGGTCGGCATCGCCTACCGGCTTGGGCGATCGCTGGTCTGGGACCGTGCCACCCAGCAGTTCCGCGGTGACGCCGAGGCCAATCGGCTGCTCGACCGGGCCCGCCGTGAGCCCTGGGTGATCTAGTTAACCGCGGAAACACCCTCGGTGGCGTTGAACGCTATCCGCGAGCCGCCAATTCAGACCGACTCAGTTGCCGTTCTCCTTGTCACGTCACGCTTGAAAGCCCGGAACCCATGGCTGAACAACTATCCGCACTCGACACCGCCTTCACCGCTCTCGCGGCCTTCGACTGGGGCAGCGATGCCAAGGCACTGCAGCCGATCGACGAGGCAGTTGTCGCCTGTCACGGCGATGCCAAACAACGGGCAGACCTGGAGCGGCGACTTTCGGCCATGCTGTCGCAGCCGACCAGTCGGGCGGCGAAGGAATACATCTGCCGCAAACTCTGCCTGATCGGAACGGCCGCCTGCGTGCCGGCGCTCGTCCCGCTGCTGGGCCAGGCAGAACACTCACACATGGCCCGCTATGCGCTGGAACGAATCGTTGTGCCGGCGGCCGGTGATGCCTTGCGGACGGCGCTGAAAACAGTCCCTGATCCGCTCAAAATCGGCATGATTGCCTCACTGGCCGCCCGCCGCGATGCCCAGAGCGTGCCGGTGATCGCCGGCATCTTGGCCGCCGCGACCCAAGCAGGCCAGATCCGCCTCGCGGTGGCCGCCGCCGATGCGCTTGGCCAGATTCAGACCGCTGAGGCCGTCACCAAACTCACGGCCACCGCTGTCGCCGCCGACGATGCGGTGGCTGCGGCGGTAATCAATGCCCGTCTGGCCGTCGCCGAGGGACTGCTGGCGGCGAACCGGCCGGCCCAGGCGCGGGCGATCTATCAGACTCTGGCAACGGCTGCCACCGGGCCGACTCAGGCCAAGTCGATCAAACTGGCCGCGACCCGGGGGTTGCTGGCCTGCGCGGAAAAGCAGGCGGTCTCATGAAACCTTTCGCGATCAGATTGTTTTCGGAGCTACAGATGAAAATGTTGTTCAGGCCTCTCCTTACAGTCTTCCTGGGGCTGGCACTCGTGGCGAGCTCCACCGGCAGTGGTCTGCTGGCTGCCGAGGCACCCGACCCGGTGGGGCTGGCGATCGATCTGCTCCGTCGGGACGACGCCGACTTCCGTCGCATTGGACTCGACGCCGTCGCCCATGCCACGCCGGGAGAGGCGGCGACCTATCGGTATGCGGCCCTGCTTGCCAAGCTGCCCCCGGCCAACCAGCGGGAACTGCTGGCTGCCTTGGGTGACCGTGGTGACGGGGCCGCCGCGGCCGCCGTCACCGCGGTGCTGCTGGCCTCCGAGGATGTTGCGGTGCGGGCCGACGCCATTCGCACACTCGGTGTGCTCGGCAACGACACCGAGGTGGAGCTGCTCAAGGCGTCGCTGGCCAAGCCTGACCCAGAACAGGCGGCTGCCCGGCGGGCGCTGGTAACCCTGCAGGGACGTGGCGTTGGCAAGCAACTCGCCGACGCTGCCCGCTACGGCGAGCCCGGCCTGCGGCCGACTTTCATCACCATACTGGCCGAGCGTCGTGAGCGGAGTATTCTGCCCGATCTGCCGGCCTTTCTGTCGGAGGATGACGCGGCCGTGCGGCTGGCGGCTGCCCGGTTTCTCGCCACGTTTGGTGGTCCGGATCAGGTTGATGGCATGGTTGCCGGCCTGCTGAAAGCACCGGCGGGCCGTGAGCGGGACGAACTTTCCCGGGCCGTCGTTGTTGTTTGTACCACCAACGACCGGCATGCCGAGGCGGCCAAACAGTTTCTCAAGCAGTTCAAGCAGGCTGCTGCGGCCGATCAGGAGACGCTGCTGCCCACGCTTGGCCGAATCGGTGGGCCGGAGGCTCTCGCGATCGTCGATGGTCTGGTGGCCGACCCGGCCCGGCGGGCCTTTGGCATCAAGGCGCTGACCGTCTGGCCGACTGCTGAGGTGTCAGACCGACTGTTCAAGCTCCTCGGCGCAACAACTGATGCCACCGAACGCCGGCAGCTGCTCGACGGCCTGATACGTATTGCCCCCCGGCCCGATAGCACCATCAACGACGCCAAGCGGCTGGAGTTGGTCAAGCAGACGATGGCCCTCTGCGAGACCGACGACGATCGTCGTCGGCTGCTTGACCGGGCCGACGCTATCCGCACCGTCGCGGCCTTTCGGTACGTGGTCGGCTATCTCGACGAGCCGACGCTGCGGGAGGCGGCCTGCCAGAGCGTCGTCGACCTGGCGCATCACCGCTCGCTGCGGGATGCCCATAAGGATGAATTCGCCAAGGCCCTCGACCGGGTGATCGCGGTCACCAAAAACCAGGAACTCATCGAGCGGGCCAACCGTTACAAAGAGGGCAAAACCTGGGAGCGGAAGAAGGCTTAGCTTCGGCGGATGATCACACGGAGGCCCGGAGGGCCTGGATGAAGAGGTGGGCGATGGCTTCTGCTTCGTGTCCCTATGCTTCCGTGTGCCAAAAAAACTGGCACAGCCCCCGGGCAGGAAGCCAGGAGTGGAAGCGGCTGGACTGGCAGTGCCGACGACCGGGCTTTTCGCAGTGTGGTTTTGCCTAACGCGGCACGAGAGGTCGTGAGCCCGAGGATCGGCGGACCTGGAAACCCCGGCCGCCTCGCAGCGGAATTTGCGGCTGCTGTGCGGCCTCACGCACGGCAGCCGGCGGCGATCAGCTCAAAGGCCTCCCGCTCACGGGCGCCGGCGGTCTTGTCGATGAGGGGCCGCAGCAGCGCAAGCTGCCGCTGGATTTCTGTCGCCTCGAGCAGATGCAACCGGCTGAAGAGGATGGCGGCTTCAATCACCGCATGGGCGGCCCGGTTGAAGCCGCGAAAGGGGCGGTGAAAATGGCTGGCAACAATCTCGGCGGTCAGCCGGGCCCGCTGGCCCGTCGCGTCGGATGTGACAATCCGAAACTCGAAGGCCTCGCAGGCTTCCTCAAGCACCCAGCCACGAACCTGAGCCGCCGGGCGGGCAGCCGGCGGCTCAGCCAGACTGCCGGTGACCGCCCGGGCCAGCAGCAGCGGATCGTCGGTGAGGTGAAAAACCCCCTCGGGTGTTGCTGCCAGCAGTTCGGCCGTGCGGCTCCCGGCGAACGGCTTGAGGATGAGCCGGTCGAATTCCCGTGAATCGGGCACCTCGGGCCCCATGGCCGCCAGATGCAGGCTGCCGTCGGCTCTGCAACTGGTGATCAGGCCTTCGAGAATCAAGGCAACGGCGTCGGGGAAAGGACCGGAAATGGTGGCCAGCCGGAGGGAGCGGGTCTGGCCCTGCGGCGAACCCCACGGAGCATACACTGAAGGCATGACCGTCGCTGCGTTCTCTGGCCAACAGATTCATTTCGTCACCGGCAAACTGGCTGCGCATGCCCTCCGGGCTCTGCTCGAACGGCTGGCACCGCAGGTCGGCTTCGCTGCCACGGTGCAGACCCTCAATATCACCGTGGCGGCGTTGATGACCACCGATTGGATTGCCCGCCGGCTGGAGGTGCCACCGGGCACTGACCGGGTGCTGATTCCGGGACTCTGCCGAGGTGATCTGGCGGTGCTCGAGCAGGTGGCCGGTGTGCCGGTGGAGCGGGGGCCGGACGACTGCCGGCGGCTTGATGAATGGTTCGGGCAGCAGCGCCAGGATCTGGCCGACTATGGCCGGTATGACATCGAAATCATTGCCGAGATCAATCATGCCAACCGGCTGGCTGCTGCCGATCTGCTGGCCGAAGCGGGCCGGCTGAGAACCGCCGGGGCCGACATGATCGACATCGGCTGCACACCGGGTGAGCCCTGGGCCGGCGTCGCGGAGGCGGTCGCCATGCTGGTGGCGGAGGGCTTTCGCGTCTCAATCGATAGCTTTGAGCCGGCCGAGGTGCTGGCGGCCACCCGGGCCGGGGCCAGCCTGGTGCTGTCGGTCAATTCGAGCAATGCCCCAGCCGCCCCCGACTATGGCTGCGAGGTGGTTGTCGTGCCTGATGTGCCGGCAACCCTCGCCGGTTTTTTTGACACCGTCGAGCGACTTGCCGCCGCCGGGGTGCCGCACCGGCTCGATCCGGTGCTCGAGCCGATCGGATTCGGGTTTGCGGCCAGCCTCGGCCGCTATCTCGATATCCGCCGCCGCTACCCTGAGGCCGAGATGATGATGGGGATTGGCAACCTGACCGAACTGACCGACGTCGATTCCGCTGGGATCAACACCCTGCTGCTCGGTTTTTGTCAGGAGACCGCCATCCGCTCGGTGCTGACCACCGAGGTGATCCACTGGGCTCGTAGCAGCGTGCGGGAGTGTGACCTGGGCCGGCGGCTGGTGCATCATGCCGTCAGCCATCAGACCCTGCCCAAACACGTCGAGCCGGGGCTGGTGACCCTGCGGGGTGGTAAACCCCAGGAGCATGGTGAGGAGTCACTCGACCGGCTGGCGACTGCCATCCGTGATCCCAACTTCCGGGTGTTTGCCGAACGGGGTGAAATCCATCTCGTGGGCCGCGGCTTGCACCTGGCGGCTCGCGATCCCTTTACCCTGTTTGACCAGCTGGCCGAGCACGGCCGCGACGATGTCGACTCGAGCCATGCCTTCTATCTCGGCTATGAAATGGCCAAGGCGGTCACAGCGCTGACACTCGGCAAGGACTACCGGCAGGATCAGGCCCTCGACTGGGGGCATCTGACGGAAGCGGAAATTGGCTGCGGCCCTTCAGCAGCCGCGGCCCGGGTGTCGGCCGCCACCGATTCGCCTGCCGCGGCACGGCCCCCACGTTCCTGAAGGCGATGGACGAACCCAGATGAAACTTGGATCACTGCGTCATTGGTCGACCGCTTCTGGGGCGGTGGTCGCAGAGCTGCCTGACGACCTCGATATCGAGCTGCTGTTTACCGGCCTCAGGCCGCTCGACGGGCTGCTTTTTCTTGACAGCAGTTCAGCCAGCGGGGCGGGCGAGGAATCCTGGCCTGACAGTGGCACTGAAGGAGCCACCGGCAGACCCCTTGACCGGTTCTCTTTTCTGGCAGCCGACCCGATCTTTAGGTTCACGCTCCCGGTCGCAGGGGCCACAGGAGCCCAGGTTCGCGGCACGTTGGCCGAGGCCCGGCGGCTGCTGAGTGACTGTCACTGCCCGACGATTCCTGGGCTGCCTCCCTTTCAGGGTGGACTGGCTGGACTGATCTCCTTCGATGCCGGGCTGGCCCACCTCGGCCTGCCGGCTTGCCCCCAGCCGTTGGGTATGCCGCTGCTGGAGCTCGGTGTCTACGACGTGGTCTTCGCGATCGATCATCAGCGGCGGCGAGCCTGGGCAATTTCGCAGGGTGTGCCGGCCCGGGGGCCGGGTGCTCGGCGCAGCCGTGCGATGGAGCGGCTCGAAGGGCAGTTCGCGGTGCTTGAAGCCGGCGGTGGCGGGCGATCCCAGCCGGCGGATCTGCAGGCTGGGCCGCGGTCGGCCGCGGTCAGTCTGCCGGCAGCCGCCCCGGCCGGTCTGGTACCGCTGCCGGGCAGCCGCGGAGTGTTTTCGACCCACAGTCCGGCAGATTATCAGGCAATGGTGCAGGCCGGCATCGACTTCGTCCGGGCCGGCGACATTTTTCAGGTCAACCTGGCCCAGCAGTTTTCGGTGCCAGCGGCCTGTGACGCCTGGGATCTCTACCGGCAGGCCCGCCGGCTCAACCCCGCACCTTTCGCCGGCTTCTTCGTAGCCGGCGACTCATGCATCGCCAGCATGTCTCCCGAGCGGTTCCTCAAGGTCAGAGGGGACCGCGTCTGGATGCATCCGATCAAGGGTACCCGGCGAATCCTGGCGAGCCCTGAGGCTGATCTCTGGGCCGGGGCCGATCTCGGGGCCAGTGAGAAGGATCGGGCCGAGAACGTGATGATCGTCGACCTGGTTCGCAACGACCTGGCCCGGGTCTGTCGCCCTGAGAGCGTGTCGGTCGAGGCCCTCTGCCGACTCGAACGGTTTCGCTACGTGCAGCACCTGGTGTCGGTGGTGACGGGACGGCTGGCGGAGGGCGCCGGCCCGCTCGATGCCGTGCTGGCGAGTTTTCCCGGCGGCAGTGTCACCGGCGCTCCCAAACACCGTGCCTGTGAGATTATCGGCGAGTTGGAACGGGTGCCGCGGGGGGCTTATTGTGGCAGCCTCGGTTATGTCGGCTTCGATGGGGCGGCTGACTTCAACCTCTTGATCAGAACCTTTGTCGTCAGGCCGCGGGAGATTCTCTTCTCTGCCGGCGGTGGCATCACTGTTGGCAGCGAACCAGCGGCCGAGCATGCTGAAAGCCTGCACAAGGCGGAGGGCATGCTGCGGGTGATCGCGGTGGTCACCGGGGAGGAACTCAAATGATCGTCATGCTCGACAATCGCGACAGCTTTGTGTTCAACCTGGCTCGGTACTTCAGGCTCCTCGGCGGCGATATTGTGGTGTTGCCCAGCCAGACGACTGACCCCGAAGCGGTGGCAGCCCATCATCCAGCGGCAATCGTGATCTCTCCGGGGCCCTGCACACCAGCGGAGGCCGGTTCGTCGGTCGCCTGCATCCAGCGGTTTCGCGGGCTCGTGCCGGTGCTCGGGGTCTGTCTGGGGCATCAGGCGATCGTGGCGGCGGTTGGCGGCCGGGTCGTCCGGGCAGCCAAACCGCAGCACGGCCGCACGAGCGAGGTGTTCCACGACGCCACCAATCTGTTCGCCGGACTGCCGAGTCCCCTGCGGGCCTGCCGCTATCATTCATTGATTGCAGACGAGTCCTCCCTGCCGGCCGAACTGACGGTGACGGCCCGCACCGCCGATGGCGTCGTCATGGCGGTGTCCGATGAGCAGACCGGACTCTATGGCGTGCAATTTCATCCCGAGTCGATCCTGACCCAACAGGGGTTTCGGTTATTGGGCAATTTTCTCGAACTGGCCGGCGTTGCCGTCGATGCTGGCCTTGTCGCCCGCCTCGACGTCGGCGTGAGCCGTGAGACCGGTGACGTTGAAAAGGGTCCTCCGGTGCCGGATGGACGGGTTGTAACCTTCTGAAAAGGGGCTGTGGGTCGGCGCTGCCGCTGTTGGGTGCAGTACTGCTCAGAGAACAGGCGGCGGTAGAGGGTATTTCGGCTCGCAGTCGGCTGCCGGCTGACCTCGTCAGGCCAGTCTCCGGTTGGAAAAGCCACTGGGAATAAATGCATTCCGTCAAAAATCTGCATTGTCTTGAAAGCTCGGCTGCTTTCGGCACGCCCTTTGCCCAGTTTCCCCTCGCCACGCGTTTGAGCACCACGACGGTGTGACGTGTTGCAGGGTAGGACGCTGTTCCTGCCCTCCCTTCCAGAAACTTCCTAATTGAAGGCGGAGGCTTGTCATGAAGACGTTTGGGGATCGATGGCTTTACGGGCTGCTCGTTGGAGTGGCCACCTGTTTGGCGGTGGGGGTCGTCATGTCGGCTTTCCCGACCGTGGCAATGGCCCAGGAGGAGGCTGCGGAAACACCGGCCGAAGAGGCGGCTGAGGTGGAGGCAACCGCCGATCCGTTGGCGGCGTACATTGCCGAAGCCGATTACACGATCAACACCTTGATCATGTTCATCTGTGCTGTGCTGGTGCTGTTCATGCAGGCAGGGTTCGCCATGGTTGAGATCGGTCTCAACTCGGCGAAAAACGCCGTGAACATTCTTGCGAAGAACGTGATGGACCTCTGCGTTGGCGTGTTGCTCTACCTTGTCATCGGCTTTTCGCTGATGTACCCGGGCGACGCTTGGGTGGTGGATGGCTGGCTGGGAAGCGTGTCACCGTTCGTGGTCGCCTCCGAGGGCACTGGCTATGGCGATTACAGTTCCTATGCTGACTTCCTCTTCCAAGTGGCGTTTGCAGCGACTGCGGCTACCATCGTCTCCGGTGCCGTCGCAGGCCGAATGAAGTTTTCGGCCTACCTGGTCTACAGTGCCATCCTGACAGGACTGATCTATCCGATCAGTGGTGCTTGGAAGTGGGGCGCGGGCTGGTGTGACGCCATGGGCTTCCAGGATTTCGCTGGGAGTGTCGTGGTCCACGCAGTCGGCGGCTTCGCCGGCCTAGCCGGTGCCATCTTCCTCGGCCCGAGAATTGGCCGCTTTACCAGTGACGGAAAGAGCGTACCGATTCCCGGTCACAACATCTCCTTTGCCGCCCTTGGCGTCTTCATCCTCTGGGTGGGGTGGTATGGCTTCAATCCGGGCAGCCAGCTGACCTACGCTGGTGCCGCCAATGCCAATGCCACTACCTACATTGCCCTGACGACGACGCTTGCCGCGGCAGCGGGTGCGGTGACAGCGTTGATCACCGGCTGGGTGCTCTTCGGGAAGCCCGACGTCACCATGGCCCTGAACGGCGTGCTCGGCGGGTTGGTCGCGATCACCGCCAACTGTGATCGTGTCTCGCAGGTTGAGTCGTTGATCATCGGCTTGGTCGGTGGACTTTTAGTTGTTATGGGTATCCTCCTGCTGGAGAAACTCAAGATCGACGACCCGGTTGGTGCTTGGCCGGTTCATGGCCTCTGCGGTGTCTGGGGTGGTCTGGCCACTGGCATCTTCGGAGACTTACCCGACGGCATCGACTCAGTCGGCGGCTTCTTTACTGTGCAGTTGATCAGCACGGCCGCGATCTGTGCCTGGTCGTTCATCACGATGTCGATCGTGTTCGGGGTGCTCAAGGGTATCGGCATGCTGCGGGTCTCGCCGGAGGTCGAGCAGGCTGGTCTTGATCTGCATGAGCACGGCCTGAGGGCCTACCCATTGGGGGCTGACCAGTAAGCCTCCAGCTTTGAAGCCAGAAGGATGCCCCAATGGCCTGGGCGAGCACTCCGCCTTGCTCGCCCAGGTCGGGGTGTTTTCTTGTTTCACGGAAAGCTCGGACGTCGTGTCCGACTTTCCTTGGGGTGGATTGATGAAAAGCCGAGGTTTTCATCAATCCACTGGTGCTCATTCGCGGCATCCTGCCGCGGGGAAGTGCGGGCGGGGAGATTCTTGTTTCACGGAAAGCTCGGACGTCATGTCCGACTTTCCTTGGGGTGGATTGATGAAAAGCCGAGGTTTTCATCAATCCACTGGTGCTCACTGGCGGCATCCTGCCGCGGGGTGGCAGTGAACAATGTTGGTGCTCCTCGTGCCTTCTTGCCTTCGTGGTGAACAAGAACGGGCGAGCGATCGTCAGCGGCCGATGGGCCCAGTACGGAAGCCGCCGTTGATGTTCAGCACCTGGCCGGTCACAAAGCTGGCCCGCGGTGAGACCAGCCAGTGGACCGCCGCGGCGATGTCTTCGGGTTCACCCCAGCGTCCAACGAGGCTTTCACCGATGGCCCGCTCTTGCCATTCACGGCTGGCCTGATGGCCCCATGCCGTTCTGATCCAGCCGGGGGCCACGCAGTTGACACGTACCGACGGTGCGAGCGACTTGGCCAGGCTTTTGGTGAAGGCCATGACCGCCGCCTTGATCGCGGCAAACAGTTCGCCGCTGTCCCCCGCCATGCCGATGTCTGCCTGATCCCAGCCGATCGTCACGATCGACCCACCGCGGTCAGCCAGCTGCCGGCCGAAGGCCCGCCCGAGCAACAGCGTCGAACGAACGTCGATGTCATAGAGCAGCTGCAGCTTTTCTTCGAAAGCGAGTTTTGCTGTGCCGCCAGTGAGGGTGTCGGCGCCAGCCACTAGGCAGACTGCATCGAGCGTGGGGCAATCCCGCTGCACGGCTTCGGTAAGCTGTTGGCAACCCTCGGCCGTGGCCAGATCGGCCAGAAATGTACCGGCAACCGCACCGCGGGGCAGCCTGCCAATTTCAGCCGCCAGTTCCGCGGCTGCCTCCGTCCGACGGCCGTGGATGGCGATGGCAGCTCCGGCGGCCGCCAACTCCCGGGCCACCGCCCGGCCAATGCCGCTGGTGCTACCGGTGACCAGAATCGTCTGTCCTTCGAGATCGCCCATCGGTCAATCGTTACCCTCAGCAGGGGGTTTGGGGTGAACGGCGGCCTCCGGATGATTCACTACCATCTCGTAGCAGGCCGCCTCTTCGGCGTTCCGAACCAGCAGCAGATTGCCGGCGAGGCAGAGGGTGTTCCAGGTCTGGCCCTCGATGGCGGCCAGTCGTCCCAATTCAGCCGGCCGCTGGGGGGCTGCTGGTACCGCCACCACCTCACCCGACTCAGCCTGCACCAACAGTGTCTCACCGACCAGCAGCACCTGCCCCTGGCCGTACCGGCCGCGTTTCCAGGCCCGCTTGCCGTCAGCCAGTCGCACGCACTCGAGGATGCCGTCGGAGAGGCCGTAGGCGTGTCCAGCATGAACAGCCACGTTGGTGAATTTGGTCTTGAGCAGATTTGACTGCTGCCAGACCGGCTCGATCAGCCAGCCGTTTTCAGGAGGGCCAAGGGAAAAGACAGCCGCGCCGATCCCGTAACCTTTCGAAATGAATAGCTTGTCATCTGCCAGCAGATGCGGCTGCGAGCAGCTGGCGTCGGAGTTGGAATGGCCAGGCCAGGGAAACTGCCAGACTGCTTCACCCGTGGCCGGGTCGTAGGCAGCGACGTGGGCTTCGTTAACCGTCATCACCATCGCGCGGCCAGCCACCGTGACCAGTTGCGGCGTGGTGTACGCGATCTGTTCGGTGCCGGCCAGCCAGACCCGCTCGCCGCTGGAGCGGTCGTAGGCGACCAGCGAGACGAAGGCAGCTGTTTCGGGGTCGGCTGTGGCCGGGGCGTCCGTGGCCGGGGCCATTCCCCGCCGAGGGCCACCCGCCGGAACAATCACCAGGCTGTCGGTCACCAGCGGAGATCCCGACCGGCCCCAGGCAACGGCTGCTGCGTGGACCTCCCGGTCGATGCCCAGATCGGCCAGTAGATCTTTCCGCCAACGCACCGTGCCGGTGGCCCCGTCGATGGCATGAAGCCAGCCAGTCGCGCCGGTGGCGTAGACCATGCCATCGCGAATCGTCGGAGTTGAGCGGGGGCCCACGCCGCCAAGCACCGTCTCATGCCGGGCCGGCACTGCTACGACCCACTCGGGGTCACCGGTCCGGATGGCATAGCAGCTGATTGCCTCATCCTCGCCTCGTTGCTCGAGCGTCACAGCGTGGGCACCACAGGTGGCAAAGCCGCCCCAGCCTGCGCCGATCGGCCGCCGCCAGAGCAACTTCGGCGGGCGGGTATCCCAGTCGGTGGCAATTTCGACATCCGCCAGCCTCGCATTGCCACCGGGCCCGAGAAACTGAGGAAAGTCGCCGGGTGTGGCCGACCAGTTGCCAGGCGTTATGGCCGATTGACGGACACCGCGGGCAACGCTGGCTGCCGACGGCAGCAGGGTGTCGCGGCTACGCTGCCAGCGAAAGACAAACTCCGGCACCAGATCGCCGCTGACCCGTTCGATTCGCAGCAAGGTGACGGCGAGCAGGACAGCCGTCGCCAGTCCGCCGGCAACGCCCCGCTTCACCGCGAGTGAATGGCCGCTTTCCCGCAGAAACCAGAGCAGCAGGCTGACCAGACCCGAAAAGGCCAGGATCAACGTAATGATGTTGCGGACCGCCTGATCGACGACCTCGCCGGCGATCAGTTCCAGCCAGCCGAACCGCACTAGTGCCGTTGCGGCCGCCAGCGATGACAGTGTGATCCAGACCCGGAGCGGCGGGGCGAGTCGGCGGGGCGGCTGCCGGGTGGCCCCGGCAGGGGCGGGGATGGGGGACTTCATGGGCCGGCGTCGCAGCAGAGGAAGGGAACGCCGGCGGTGATCCTGCCAGCTCCATCTGTTCTACCGGTGGTGGCTGGAACCGGGCAACATCGGGAATCTTCGTCATAACCGGATCAGCCTGTCCGTTATTAGGCCCTGTCTGAAAACTCAGGAGTTGGCTTCAAGCGGCTCATTTGGCCAACGGTGGCCTTTTCAAACAGAACCTAACCGTGGCATCGGCTAGGCTACACTTGCAGGCCGAATGGCCGCAGCCATCCGGCAGACATTCGCCCGCTCTCATCAACGCTTTCACCACACCGCTGTGATCGAACGAACACCAACCATGATTGAGCCCTCTGCGAACCGCCGCTTGGCCACCGGGCCCTCAACGCTGGCGGTGCATGCGGGCGAAGAGCGGGTCAAACCCGGGTTTGCAATCACCGATCCGATCTTCGCCGCCTCGACGTACACCTTTCCTGATACCCAGGCGATTGTCGACTTCCTCGAACAGAACCAGGCCCGCGAAGAGTACGGCCGCTACGGCAATCCCAGTGAGAAAGTGGTCGAGGACAAGTTGGCGGCCCTCGATGCTGGCGAGGCAAGTGTGCTTTTCGCCAGTGGCATGGCGGCTTTCGTCGGGCTGTTGATGGCCCACGTCGATGCCGGTGATGAGATCCTGTTCTTCGATGAGTGCTATCACCGCAGCCGGGAGTTCTGCCGCAAACACCTGACGCGGTTTGGGGTTGGTTTTCGTGAGGTGCAAACCTGCGACTACGAGGCGATGGAGGCGGCGATCACGCCACGGACCAAGTTCCTGATCAGTGAGTCGCCCACCAACCCGCACCAGAGCGTGGTCGACATCGAACGGTTCGCTGAAATCGGCCGTCGCAACGGGGTGCTGACCCTGATCGACGCCACCCTCTGCACCCCCTACAACGTCCGGCCGCTGGAGGCGGGGGTCGACTTCGTGCTCCATTCAGCCACGAAATACCTGGGTGGCCACAACGACCTGCTCGCCGGAGCGGTGACCGGGCCGGCCGAACTGCTCGACCCGGTGCGAAACCTCCGGGGCATCATGGGGGGCGTCAATTCGCCCCACAACGCCTACCTGCTCGAACGGGGCCTGAAGACGCTCGCCCTGCGGATGGAGCGGCACAACGCCAACGGGCAGGCGGTGGCTGAGTTTCTGGCCGACCATCCCCGGGTCGAGCGGGTGCTCTATCCGGGCCTGCCCGATCATCCGTTTCATGAGGTCGCCCAGCGGACCATGCGGGGCTTCGGCGGGCTGGTCACTTTCTTCATCAAGGATGCCAACTGGCGGCAGACGGCGGCGGTAGTCGACGCCGTCAAAATTCCGCGGATCGGTCCCAGCCTTGGTGGTGTTGAGTCGCTGATCGAGCAGCCGATGGTGATGAGCTATTGGAACTACAGCCCTGAAGAGCGGGCCGCCTTTCGAATTGCCGACAACATGGTGCGGATGGCCTGCGGCATCGAGGATGCCGACGACCTCATCGCCGACCTGGCACAGGCCCTTGAGGCGGAGTAGCTGATGGAGTTTCGCACCCGGGCGATCCATGTTGGCCAACAGCCCGATCCGACCAGCGGTGCGGTCGTGCCGCCAGTCCACCTTGCCAGCACCTTCGTGTTGCCGGCGGCCGAGGGACCGGCCGATTACGACTATGCCCGCACGGGCTCACCCACTCGGCATGCCTTTGAGGCGGTCGCCGCCTCGCTTGATGGCGGAGCCCGGGCCCTTGCCTTTGCCTCGGGGATGGCAGCCACGCATTGCGTGTCACTGCTGCTGAAGCCGGGTGACCATCTGATTACCGGCACCGACATCTACGGTGGCAGCTGGCGGCTGTTCAACAACGTCCTTACCGAGCAGGGCGTGGCGGTCACTGCGGTCGATACCACCGATCTCGCCGCGGTGCGGGCTGCTATCCGCCCCGAGACCCGCATGCTCTGGATTGAGCCGATCGGTAATCCGTTGCTGTCGGTCACCGACGTTGCGGGTTGCGCGGCGATCGCCCGCGAGGCGGGGCTGCTGCTGGTCGCTGACAACACCCTGGCCACGCCGGTGCTCTGCCGCCCGCTGGAACTTGGTGCCGACATTGTGATGCACTCGGCCACCAAGTACATCGGCGGCCACAGTGACTTGCTTGGTGGGTTGGTGGTGGCCCGCGACGGTGAACTCGGTGGCCGGCTGCACTGGCTGCAGAATGCCACCGGCGGGGTGATGGGCCCGCTGGAGTCATTTCTCTGCTGCCGTGGCGTCAAGACGCTCGAGCTTCGCGTGCTGGCCCAGTCAGCTACGGCGGCCCGGCTGGCTGGCTGGCTCCAGGAGCGGCCCCAGGTCCGCCGGGTTCACTACCCGGGACTGACGGATCATCCCGGCCACGAGGTTGCTGCCCGGCAGTTCCACGGCGGCTTCGGGGGCATGGTCAGTTTTGAGATCGCCGGCGATGTGGCGGCGGCCCGCAGGGTGGTGGAATCAACGGACATTTTTCGACTGGCCGTCAGCCTGGGGGCGGTTGAGTCGCTGATCGAACTCCCGGCGGTGATGTCCCACGGGGCCTACGCCCCGGAGGCCCGCCGCGCCGTCGGCATCACTGACGGCCTGATCCGGCTGTCAGTCGGCCTGGAGGCGGCAGCCGATCTTGAGGCCGATCTGGCCACGGCACTTGCGACACTGGCGGGCTGACAAGTTGGGAGGGCTGCGGCGACCGGGTGGTGAATTCCGGTTGCAGCGATTTTTGCAAAAGTTCAGGTGGCAACGGTTCCGATATTTCTCCTGATTGCACCGGTGGCAACGACGGCGTCCTGTTCGTCAGCTGTGCCACCCAGCCAGGAGAGAACCATGCGTCAGAACCACCTCCGATTTGCCACCGCCTGCCTGGCCGCGATCGCCGCGGCAACTGCGGCTGCCCAAGGAGAGCCCAACAACTCGGCTGATGGCAGCCTGAAGTGGACGCCCCACCGGGCGGCAGCCCGACCGCTCGATGTCGCGCCGCAGCAGCCCGAGGCAAAAGTTACTGAGGCCAGCCAGAGCCCCGAGCGTTTGACCGCCCCGGCTGCTGCTGTTCGTCAGGTGCCCGTCACCGCACCGGACCAGCAGCTTGCCAGCCAGCCGGCTCTGCCGCCCGCTTCGGTCAGCCTGCCCGACCAGATTCCGGCCGCTGCAGCCCTACCGCAGTTGCAGGCTGTCGCCCGAGCACCTGCCCCACCAGCCTCGGCAAGCCAGGACTATGCCCCGCTTCGCAAGCAGTTCGACCCCGGCAAGATGGTCGAAGGGATCGGCGACTGGGTCGCCGACAGGCAACCGTCCGGGCAACCCAGCTCGACGTCACGGTCAGCCGCCGACGGTCCGCTCGGCCTCGGCATGATGCGGACTCCGCAGGGGCAGAATGCCGGCCGGCCGATGCTTGCCCAGGAACGGCCCGCCGATCTGCAGGCCGTCAGTCGGGCCCGGAGCGGTGGCGGGATGGCCCCGCCCTTCAATCCCGCCGCCGGCCAGCGACCGTCCCGCCCGGAACGGCTGGCGATGGATATCGACAAGGTGCCCTCGGTCATGTCGCGGCAGGCTCAGGCTGAGGTGGTGCCGCCGCCGGCGGCCCCGAAGCGGGCTGGGCAGTCGGCCCCGGAGGTCTCGCGGGCAGCTGCACCGACTGACCCCATGATCATTGAGACAATGCCCGGCAGCATGTCGTACGGCTTCGACGAGGGATATGGCGAGGGATATGGCGCGGGTGGGGCGATGGCCGACGAGATGTGGCTGGGCCGGACACCGGCCCAGCTGCATGTCGAGTCGTTCTATGACGATCCCTATGCCTGCGAAGAGGACCAGGGCCGGTCACCCTGGCACAACTACCATGGCCAGGTCTGTGGCTGGCTGCGGCAGTTCGGCCGGCCCTACTACGGCTGGCGGTGGTACCGTGACCTGACTGCCAGTGCCGGTGTCACGGCCTTTGAGAACGAAGCCAACCTCGGCCTGTTCGGCAACTTCGGCTTCAACGAATACATCAACTGGTCGATGCCCTTCTGGAATGCCTTCGGGGTCGGCTGGCAGCTTGGCGTGCGGGGCACGCAGACCAGCTACGGGTCGTCCTCAGTCACGCTGCCGGGCGGCGACGTGCTGGCGTCGCGATCACGAAACCAGACGTTCGTGTCCACTGGCTTCTTCACCCGGGCCTTTGAGGGCCGGGGGCTGCAGGGTGGAGCCGTCTACGACTACCTGCACGACAGCTACTTTGATAACGTCGATCTGGCGCAGATCCGTGCCGAAGTCAGCTATGTCTGGGGCTATCACGAACTCGGGTTCTGGGGGGCCTTCAACTCACAGGAATCGACCGGCTTTCTCAAGTCGGTCAAGGAAGAATCAGCCAAGGCCCGTGCCAGCACCGTCCACGTCTACACCGCTTTCTACCGCGTGCAATTCGGTGATGCGAATGAATGGAAGATGTGGGGCGGTGCCTCGGCCCAGGGCCAGGGCTACATTGGTTCAACGCTTCGGGCTCCGATGTCCCGCTCGCTGGGACTGGAGGGTACCTTTGCCTACCTGATGCCGGGTCGATCGGAGAACGTGCAGGTCACAAACCAGCAGGGCACGTTCGACGCCACCTTCACGCCGATGGCATGGAACCTGGGTATCAACCTTGTCTATTATCCGGCCGGCCGGTCCCGTCGGAGCCTCTCAAGCCCGTACCGGCCGCTGTTCGACGTGGCCGATAACGGCACGATGATGCAGGCGATCGCCGATTTGAGCACCACCCCGTAGCCAATTTCGGGCTCGTTCGCGGCCCCCGCGTCTCCGCTGAGAAAGGCCCCCGGTTCAGAACCGAGGGCCTTTTCGCTATGCTGTGAGCGGCGGTGAAGGCGGCTGTTGACCGCTTCATGTCGCCCGTCCCACTTTCGGAAAACCCTCCCTGATGACTGACCAAAAAGACCCTTGGGCCGATCTGGCCGAATCGCTCGGCGCTCAGCCTGCCGCGGACACGCCCCAACCGCCGGCCGCCCGCCCGACCCCCGCGGCCGCCAAGCCGGCCCCTGTGGCCCGCCCGCCCGCCAAGGCTGATTGGAACGATGTGGCTGACAACCTCGGCCTCCAGACTGCCCGGCAACAGCCCGCCGCACCGCCACCGGCCGCACCGCCGGCTGAGCCGGTTGCCTCACGTCCACCTGAAACTCCACCGGCAACGGGTGGGTTTGGTGCCGGGCTGCTCGATGAGCCCGCTGCTCCCCAGCGGCCGCCTCGGCCCGCCCGGCCGGCACCAGCGCCGGCGCCGGCGGCCGGATCGCGGCCTGCTACCGAGCCACTCCCGGCCCCTGAGGCTGAAGCTGGAACTGGCGAACGGGCCGCACCTGGGCCCGAAGAGGATGGTGATGAGCCCCGCCGGCGTCGTCGTCGCCGCGGTGGCCGCGGCCGCGGCCGTCGAGGAGAACGTCGCGATGGTGGCGAGGACGTGCGGACTCAGGAACGCGAGGGCCTGCCCGGCTATGGTCACAATCTTGATCAGGAGCGGCAGGAGCGGCGGGGCGACCGTCCCAGCCCCGGCGGCCTGAAAGCCGACATTCGGCCCCACGCTCCCTGGGAGGATGAGTTCGGGCGGGGGCTCGATGAGGAAGCCGAGGATTTGCTGGATGATGCCCCGGCAGCGGCTGGCTCCACTGAGGCTGGCAGCAGGGCGACTGAGGCCGACAGTGATTCCGATGCCGAGGACCGTCCTCCCCGTCGCCGGCGTCGCCGCCGCAGCAGGCGGGGCCGCGACGAAAGCGAGCCGGCCAGCCGCGGTGAGGGAGCCCCCAGTCGCCGCGACCTCGCTGATGGAGAGTCCACCGATGCTGATACGACCCCTTCAGCCGCTACTGCTCCAGAAGGATCCGCTGCCGAGGGTGAGGCCGCCGACGAGCCCGTGCGTCGTCGCCGCCGTCGCCGCCGCCGCCGTTCCGGCGAGGCTAGCGATGATGCCGGTGAGGCACCAGCTGAGCGGTTGCCGCGACGATCGACGGATGAGTCGTCAGGCCCCCGGCGGCGGTCATCGAAGGGCACCCGACGCCGTGAGACGGGCCGCACCAGTGAGTTGGACGGCCGCCGTCGTCGCCGCGAAACCTTCTCCCGCGTCGGTGAAGGCCGCGACGAGGACGACGAAGGGCTTGAGTTCCTTGGCATGGATGAAACGGCAGCTGAAGCCAATGATCGTCGGCCGGCCGGTGATGAAGAACTGCTGGCCGAAAGCGGTCTCGACAGCGTCCGTGATGTCCCGAGTTGGGTCGAGGCGATCGGGATCGTGATTGCCGGAAATATGGATAGCCGCAAGCAGCCTCCAAAGGGCTGAGTGCTCGGGCTCGGTCACCGTCGCCGCAGCATCATTCGGGGCGGTGGCTGCCTGGTTTTTGGGCAGCAGCCGTGCTTTCGGGTGACTGTTTCGTGGATTTAGACAGCCAAACCTGCGGGTAAAACCCAGCGACAGCCGTTTGGCGCGGAAGTTGCACCGTCCACTCCTTGGTGAAGCGACAGGGAAGGTGTCTCCCAGTCAGCCTGCGGTGGAAGAGGTGCTGCCATGGTCCCGAGCAATCCCTTCGTTGCGGATCGTGATGGTCATGCAAGCGGAATTGGCTTTGATAATTTGATCATCCTTTCCCGGGCTGATCCGATCATCTGTGGGCATTCGACCGAAACCCGCAACTTGGCCGAAGCGGCCGTCGCCGGGGGCGTGGCACGGGTGCGGGTGGTGAGTTATCCCTTGGACGTGCTCGAGGCCTCCGAACTGCCACTGAAACCGCTGGAGTCGGTCGCCGAGTATGGCCCTGGTATTGAGGTCGATCGGCCCGAACCGGTTGGTGACTACAAGGTGCTCGACGGCAGACTCAGCTACGGCATCTCGGGGCATCTGGTCGATCTATTGCTGAGCCTGCCGGGGCGGACCGCCGTGATGAACCTCTATCTGGTGCCTCATGGGCAGATGGTGATGCAGGCAGTCGATACGGTCCGTCGGCTCGGCGGCCGGGAGCCACCGCTGACGATTGCCGAAGCGGTCGGTTCTGACATTACCAATGTGGTCGGCAATGCCGTCGCCACCGGACGTTATGGGGCGGCCGCAGTTGTGCTGCAAAACTATCTCGATCACGATCTGCCGGTCGCTGTCAGTGATTTCACCCGGGAGCTCATCGTGGCGGCCGGCAAGCAGGTTGATGGGCGGCTCAAAACCTGCTTCGCTGAGCAACTGACAGAGCGGGTGCAGGTAAGCTACCCCGCCATCGACACCTCGGCCTACCTCCAGCCTTCGCTTACCGAGGCGCAGCAGGCCGACCGGCTGGCCCGACGGGGCCTTGTCCGCGACGGCTATCTGCTGTTTCTCAGCCGGCTGGCCAAGGCCAAGGGCGTTGCTGACCTGATTCATGCCTACCGTGCCAGTGACTTTCATGGGCGGCTGCCGTTGGCCATCTGCGGCACCGGACCAGACGAGCAGGCCCTCCGGGAATTGGCCGGAGATGACCACTCGATCCGCTTCTTCAACGACGTCGGTGACCTCGACAAGCTCGCGTTGATGGCCGGCTGCCATGCCTACTGCCTGCCCAGCAAGCCGCGGCCGGAGTTCACCGAGACCTTCGGGATCGCGGTGGCCGAGGCGATGCTCTCCGGTGGCATCGGGCCGGTGATCACGACCCGCACCGGGGGCATTCCCGAGGCGACCGGTGACCATTGCCTGTACCACGCCGCCGGCGATGTCGTGGAACTCACCGGCCGGCTGAATGAGGTGGCGGCGATGTCCGATGCTGCCCGGGCCGGCATCAGCCGGCGGGCTCGGGATTATTGTCTGCGGTTCGATCGGGTGGCGATCCTGGCAAACCTGTTGGCACCGTCCGGCCTGCGGACGGCCGCCTGACCCCGCACCATCAATGAAGCCACACCAGACGGCATGACATCAGGACATCGCGAGGCGGAGCGATTGTCACCGGCCGGCCCCCACCTGGTCTCGGCAGTCGACCCCTTCATCGGAACCGAGCCGACCGACCTGCCACCGTTGGCTGGCCCGGCAGCGGGCTGGTGGTGGCCCAAACCGCAGATCGGCAATACCCATCCCGGTGCCTGTCTGCCACTGGGGATGGTCTCGGCCATGCCTTACACCGGTGGCTATCCGACCGGCTACGGCCGCTATGGCAAGTCGCTCCAGGGGCGGCCCGTGGCCCTGTTCGACCAGTTGAGGGTTTCCGGCTTCACGCACTTCCAGCAGTCGGGGGTGGGGGCGATTCGGAAGTACTACAACTACTGCAAGGTGACACCGCTGCTGGCGGAGGCGGGGGGACTGGCTGCCCTCGGGACGAGTTGGCCGATCGACGAAGAAGGAGCAACACCAGGCTTCTACCGGTGCCGCCTGCCAGGGCTGGGCATTCTGGCTGAACTGACGGTGACCCCCCGCGGGGCAGTGCATCGTTACACCTACCCTGCTTCATCCCAAGCGGTGCTGGCGATCGACTTCTCCCATGGGGGCATCGCAATCGAGGATGGCCGCACGCTGCCGCTGCGGGCGGAGCTGCAGCTGCTCAACGACCGTTCGGCCGAGGCCTGCGTGACGATGGAGGGGTTGCCAATCCGAATGGCGGTGGCGGTCAATGGGCTGGAGGGATCCGATTGCTCGGTATCCCTGTGGGAGGCCGGGGCCTTGCTGAACGGCCGGAACCAGGCCTACGAATCGATCCGGGAATCAACCTATCGACCTTTCGGCGTGGTCTTTACCGGCCCGACAGCAGCGGGTCAGCGGGTGGAACTGGAGGTCGCCTTCTCGCTGCGCAGCCGGGAACGGGCCCGGCGGCATCTGGCTGCGAGCCCGAAGCCGTTCACTGCCGCCCGGCAGGCGGCAGGCGAGGTCTGGCAGAGCCTGCTTGGCCGCATCGAGGTTGACGGGGGCACCTCAGCCCAGCGGCGGACCTTCGCCACGGCGGTCTACCACAGCCTGCTCAAGCCGTCAGAGGCTCGTGATGAGTCGCCATTCTGGCCCTGGGACGGCCCCTTCTCCTTTGACTTCGCCACCCTCTGGGACATGTACAAGACGCAGCTGCCGCTGCTGCTGACGCTCTGCCCCGCTGCCGGTGCCGACATCGTCAATTCGCTGCTGACGGTCTTTGAGATGGAGGGCAATTTCCCGATCGGCTACCGGCTGGCCCGGGGCTATGACCGGTTCGCCCATCAGGCCAGCGGACTGGTCCATGTGGTGATCGCCGACGCCTATCATCGCCGGCTGCCCGGCATCGACTGGGAGCGGGCAGTCGCGCTGATGGCCAAGGACTTCGCCCGGGCCTACGGCGAGGCCTTCCTGCAGGATGGGCTGGTTCATCCCATCACCCACACCCTCGACCTCGCCTATGCCGGCTTCTGTACCGCAACCGTTGCCCGGGGGATCGGGGACCCGGCGACGGCGGAACGGATGGAAGACTTGGCCGGCCGGTGGCGCAACGCCTTTGCCGCCGATGGCCTGCTGAAAGACTCAACCTTCTATGAGGGGACGAAGTGGAATTACAGCTTCCGGCTCCTGCATGACATGGCCGGTCGGATCGGACTGGCCGGTGGGGAGGCAGCCTTCGTGCGATTGCTTGATCGGTTCTTCGGCGTTGCAGCAGAGCCTGTGCGGCAGCCGGGGGAGGACCCGTCCAAGGCCGAGATGGCAGCCGGTGCCGCCCTCGGTCGGTTCGAGGGGTTCAACAACGAGCCCGACATGGAGGCCCCCTATGCCTACCTTTACGCGGGGCGGCATGATCGCACCTGCGAGATCGTGCGGGCCGGGATGGATCAGTGTTTCGGCGACACGCCCGGGGGCATGGTCGGCAACGATGATTCCGGCGGCATGAGTTCTTGGTATGTCTGGAATGCCCTCGGCCTTTTTCCGGTGGCGGGGCAGGATGTCTTCCTGATTGGTTCACCGATCTTTGACGCCGCCCGATTGCGGCTTTCGAACGATGCAGTCTTTTCGATCACGTCTGCCGTAAATAGCCCGGACCGGCCGTATGTGGCTGCCGCCACGCTCAATGGCGAACCAATCGACCGCCCCTTTCTCCGATGGTCAGAGATTGCAGCCGGGGGCCTGCTCGATCTGCAGATGAGCGAAGTCCCAACAGGCTGGCCCAGTTCGCGGCCGCCCTCAGGGCTGACGCCGCACTGCAAGTGACCTGACAGCCGCTCCCAGCAGTGGCGACTGAAGCCCCCTGGTGCTATCTTTGAAGAAGATTCCCGCCGATCGGCCGCAATACCTCCTGCTGCGGCCCGCGTTTCCCGGCCCCGGCAGGGCTTGATGGAACGGCGACGCGGGTGTTTTCCTGCTGCCTGCAAAGGTGGTCCATGAGACACTCTCAGGTCGGCCTCGCTGCCATTGCGGCGACGGCCCTCGGTTTCCCGTTCTGCTGGCCGTCTTCCGGTACGGCCGCTGCCCCTGACTTCAACCGCGAAGTCCGTCCGGTCCTCTCCAATCGGTGCTTCAAGTGCCACGGGCCTGATGAAGCGAATCAAGAGGCGGGCCTGCGGCTTGACCACCGCGAGGCGGCCCTTGCTGAACTCGACGGTGGGATGACGGCGATCGTGCCGGGGAACATTGCCGCCAGCGAACTGGTTGCCCGCATCACCAGCGACGATCCCGATCTGGTGATGCCACCGCCCCATACGAAGGTGTCGCTGACTGACGCCGAGAAGCAGGTGCTGATCGACTGGGTAGCCGCCGGGGCGGAGTACCAGCCGCACTGGGCCTTCATCAAACCGGTCCTGCCGGAGCTTCCGCCACGTGCCGGCAGTGACCATCCGATTGACCGGTTTGTCGATCGGCGGCTGGCCGAGGAGGAACTGGCCCGTTCAAGGGAGGCTGACCGGGCCACGCTCTGCCGCCGGGTCTTTCTGGATCTCATCGGGCTGCCGCCGTCACCTGCCGAACTCGACGCCTTTCTGACTGATCAGTCACCCGATGCCTATGAACGACTGGTCGAGCACCTGGTGGCCAGCCCCCGTTACGGTGAGCGCTGGGCCCGGCGGTGGCTCGACCTTGCCCGCTATGCCGACACCAACGGCTATGAAAAGGATCGGCCGCGCACCATCTGGCCGTATCGCGACTGGGTGATCCGGGCCCTCAATGCCGACATGCCGTTTGATCAGTTCACTATCAAGCAGCTCGCGGGTGACATGCTGCCGGGGGCTACGCCGGATGACATCGTGGCCACGGGCTTTCACCGCAACACCATGCTGAACGAAGAGGGGGGCATCGACCCGCTCGAGTTTCGCTACCTCGCCATGGTCGATCGGGTCGGCACCACCGGAACCACCTGGCTCGGCCTGACCACCGCCTGCGCGCAGTGCCACACCCATAAGTTCGACCCGATCACCCACACTGACTACTTCTCGTTGATGGCGCTGCTCAACAACGCCGACGAGCCGGAGTGGATCATTCCCAGTGCCGACCGCAGCCGGCGGATTGCTGAGGCAGAGGCTCGGGCCGAAGCTCTTTGGCACCGGCTGCCCGAGCAGTGGCCGGTGCCGGGGCGGCCGCGGGGTGAGCAGCTGGCGGCCGGGTCGAGTGAGCCGGGGCAGGTCGTCGCAAACGAAGGCCGGCGGCTGATTCGTCTGGCCGAGCGGTTCGATGCGTGGCTCCGTCAGGAGGCTGCCCGGGCAGTCGATTGGCAGGTGGTGGTGCCTGCGGTGGTTGAGTCGAATCTGCCCCACCTGGTACCGCAGCCGGACGGCTCGATTCTCGGTAGCGGCGACATCACCAAGAGCGATGTCTTCACGCTCACCCTGCCCGCCGCCCAAAAGCCGGTGCGGGCGATTCGGCTGGAGGTGTTGCCCGATGCCTCCTTGCCGGATTGGGGGCCGGGCCTCTGCTATTACGAGGGACGAAAGGGCGACTTCTTCCTGTCAGAACTCGAAGTCTCGCTGCCGCTGCAGCAGACGCGGGTCGAAATTGCCAAGGCCACGGAGTCTTTCGACGGCAAGGCGTTCGCCGGGAAAAAGGCGGCGGGAGCCGCTGCAGCCATCGACGGTGTGATGTCGAGTGGCTGGAGCACGAACGGCCGGCAGGGCCATGCTGAGGCGGCGGTTTTTCAACTGGCCGAGGTGATCGAGCCGGGCCAGCCGATCGTTGTCACCCTGCGGTTTGAGCGGCATTTTGCCTGCTCGCTGGGGAAGTTCAGGCTTAGCACCACTCCTGAGGCGGGAGCAGAAGCGCGGGGGCTGTCGGCCGAAGAGGAGTCGGCACTGGTGAGGCCGCCGGCCAGCCGTTCGGCAGCCCAGCGGCAGCTGCTGTTCCGCCGGTTTCTGGCAACCGCCCCTGAAGTTGCCGACCAAGTCAAGGAAATCGAGCGGCTCGAGGCCACCCGGCGACAGGGGCTTTCGACCCTTGTGTTGCGGGAGCGGCCGGCCGACAACCCGCGGCCGACGCACCGGCATCATCGCGGCGAGTTCCTCTCACCCGAGGAGCAGGTGCCGCCCGCCGTGCCGGCTGTTCTGCCGCCGCTGCCCGACGATGCCCCGGCCGACCGGCTGGCGCTCGCCCGCTGGCTGGTGGCCCCGGAAAACCCGCTTACCGCGCGGGTTGTTGTGAACCGGCAATGGCAGGCGTTCTTTGGCCGGGGACTGGTCGAGACGGTGGCCGACTTCGGCTACCAGGGCAGCCCGCCGAGCC
>Ga0209986_10000818_pt1 | contig 30574 bp, 27 predicted proteins | sample BlataG_FD_183168 | JGI IMG/M metagenome (GOLD analysis project Ga0209986, IMG submission 183168) | Deep subsurface microbial communities from Black Sea to uncover new lineages of life (NeLLi) - Black_00105 metaG (SPAdes) (version 2) | ecosystem: Environmental > Aquatic > Marine > Oceanic >...
AGGTCGAATGGATCTTGAGGGGTTCTGGGAGGAGGCTGCCCAGGAATTAGATTGGTTCAAGAAGTGGAACAAGGTGCTTGATCGATCCGATGCCCCGTTTTTCAAGTGGTTCACAGGCGCCAAGACCAACATTGCCTACAATGCCCTTGACCGTCATGTAAAGACTCACAGAAAGAACAAGGTGGCAATCATCTTTGAAAGCGAAGCCGGCGCCCGTGAGCGCATGACCTATTACGATCTTTACCGGGCTGCCAACAAGTTTGCAAATGTTCTTAAGTCGCTGGGCATCAAGAAGGGAGACAGGGTGGCGATATATCTTCCCAGCATCCCGGAGATCGCTGTTGCCATGCTCGGATGCGCCAAGATCGGCGCCATACACGGTGTGGTATATGCAGGGTTCAGCGCCCTGGCCCTTCGAGAGCGGATCAATCATGCCGAGGCAAGGCTTGTGGTGACCGTCGACGGGTTTCATCGAAACGGAAAGACAATCAAGCTAAAAGAAGTCGTTGACGAGGCCATGACAGCTTGTCCAACGGTGGAAAGCGTGGTGGTAGTCCAGCGGGCAGGAATAGAGATCGACATGACCGATGGCCGCTATCTCTGGTTTCACGATTTGATGGACGGGGAGCCGGCAAAATTCGAGACCGTGGAGATGGATGCCACTGACCCGCTCTATATCCTTTACACGTCAGGAACAACCGGCAAGCCAAAGGGCGTGGTCCATTGCCACGGCGGCTATTCGGTGGGTATTAACCGGACCCTGAAATGGGTATTTGACATCAAGGAGACCGATATCTTCTGGTGTGCCGCAGACCCGGGTTGGGTTACTGGGCACAGCTACATTGTCTATGGTCCCCTTATTGTTGGGACCACCACGGTCATGTACGAGGGGCATCCGTTGTTTCCAGGCCCGGACCGGATGTGGCGGATCATCGAAAAGTACGGGATCAACATCCTGTATACAGCGCCAACCACCATCCGGATGCTCATGAGGTTTGGGTCTCAGCATCCCAAAAAGTGGGATCTTTCCACGCTGAGAATCCTGGGCACAGTGGGTGAGCCGATCAACCCTGAAGTCTGGGTCTGGTATTATGAGAACATCGGGAACCAGGATTGCCCGGTCATGGACACCTGGTGGCAAACAGAGACAGGGATGTTCATGGTGACGCCAACACCGTGTAACGTGTTGAAGCCGGGTTCGGCTTTCAAGCCCTTTCCCGGTGTTCACGTAGATGTGGTCGATGCTAATGGCGAATCAGTAGAACCCGGCAGGGGCGGACACGTAGTGGTCAAGGAGCCCTGGCCCGCTATGCTTACCACTCTTTATAAGGATCCAGAAAAGTATAAGGAGATTTACTGGTCCAAAATCCCCGGGATGTATCTGGCCGGCGACATTGCCACAAAAGACGAAGACGGCTATTTCCGGTTCCAGGGGCGGTCTGATGATGTTCTGAACATTGCCGGCCACCGGGTCGGGACTGCCGAGGTAGAAAGTGCCCTGGTGAGCCACAGATATGTTGCTGAGGCTGCATGTATAGGTGTTCCGGACAAGATTCGTGGAGAGGTGGCCAAGATCTTTGTCACTTTAAAGGAGGGTGTGGAAGAGGACGAAGACACCCTGGTAAACAACCTCAAAGCCCATGTCCGGAAGGTCCTGGGACCCATTGTGATCATCCGCGGGATAGAATTTACGGACAAACTGCCTAAGACCAGGAGCGGCAAGATCATGCGCCGGGTCCTTAAGGCCAGGGAATTAGGATTAAAAGAAGGCGATCTGTCAACCCTTGAGGATTAGCCGTCACAACGGAAGGAGGAGAAACTATGAGTGCAAGCGTCTATTGGCTGTTCGTATTTGTTTTGGCCTACTGGACCCTACTGTATCACGTGGGGGGTCAAAGGGGCCTTACGCGCCAAGACTGCATCGGATTATTTCATTGCCGGGCGCGAAATCAGTATATGGGTCTTTGTCCTGGCAGCCACGGCCACATCCTTTAGCGGATGGACCTTTGTCGGGCACCCGGCCCTGGTCTGGCGAGACGGTTTCCCTTACGCGTACGCCTCATTTTATGCCATCACCATTCCCTTTACAGGTGTCCTGTTTCTAAAGCGCCAGTGGCTCCTTGGGAAGAAATACGGCTTTGTCGCGCCAGGGGAGATGTTCTCCACCTATTTCAAGAGCGATACCATGCGTATCCTCACCGTGATTGTGGCGCTTTTTTTCAGCGTCCCTTACCTGGGCGTGCAACTGAGGGCTTCGGGGTATCTTTTTAACGTCCTGACCGATGGCATGTTCTCTGTCAACCTGGGCATGATTCTTTTGGCCTCTGTGGTCACAATCTACGTAGCCATGGGGGGGCCGATCAGTTGCCTACGTGGATACGGCCCAGTGCATCCTGCTGGCCTTGGGGATCGTTTCCCTGGGCATCCCCCGCGTTTTCCATGTGGGCGTTCTCCAACAAGAACCCAAAACCGTTTCCACTTCAGCAAGTGATTGCATCTTCCATCGGCATCGGCGCCATCCTCATGGTCTTTACGGCCATCCAGGGGATGGGTGCACATGCCCTGATGGATGCCAACATTATTCCCTCTTTGGCAGGGGGAAAGCAGGGAAGCCTGGTACCGTGGCTGATCCACCTTATGGGCAACCACATCCCATGGATCACCGGGCTCCTGGCCGTGTGTGCCCTCGCTGCCATGCAGTCCACAGGGGCTGCCTACATGTCCACGGCTGCCGGGATGTTGACCCGCGACGTATACAAGCACTTCCTGAACAAAGAGGCTACCCACAAACAGCAGAAGTTCTTCGGGCGTTTGCTGGTCCTGGCCGTGGTGGGAGCAGCGCTGATCGTGGCTGTCACCTCAACGGATGCCCTGGTCCTTTTAGGAGGACTGGCTGTTTCTTATGGGTTTCAGATGTGGCCGGCCCTGATCGCTATCTTGTATGTGCCGTGGTTTACAAGAGCGGGGATCGTGACCGGGCTAATTGCGGGCCTGGTTGCAGTGACGGCGACCTATCAGTTCAAGTTCGGGCTACCGTGGGGCGCCTACCCCTTGACCATCCATAGCGCTGGCTGGGGGATCATATTCAATCTTGCCCTTGCCGTGCTGGTGAGTGCGTTTACGCAGCCGGACAGGAAAGAATTTGCCCGGCGGTTCGAATTTCACAAATTCCTGAGAGAACATGCCGGCGTTCCTCGGGCAAAAAAGCACTTGAAGCCATTTGGCTGGATCATCACCATTGTATGGTTCATGTTTGCCATCGGCCCCTTTGCCGTCATCGGAAACACCATCTTTGGCAGCCCCACAGCGCCTGAAACGTGGTTTTTGGGGATGCCGTCCATATGGATCTGGCAGCTCATCTGGTGGGCCCTGGGCTGCTACATGATGTACTTCCTGGCCTTCAAACTCGAGATGTCCACGCACATCACGGGCGAAGTTGAGGTGCTGGCTGAGGATATCGAGGACGTAAGGGTGCCCGAAGGAAAGGCAGTCGCGCAAACAGCATAAGCCAATGATAACGACTTTCAGGTTCATCGCCCTGGCAGTGGTTCTCGGCCTCTGCCTCGGGTGCAACAAGCAAGATGACAGCCCGATAGACCGGGAAGAAAAGGTCTATCGGGCCATCCTGCTTGACGGCAATCGGTTCATAAAAAAAGAAAAGCACCAAGAGGCGGCCGATCTTTTTTCAGAGGCGATCTCCAAAAAACCTGACAAATTCGAGGGTTATTTAAACCGGGGCATTGCCTATCTCTACCTTAAGCGCTACGATCAAGCCATTGTTGATTTCACAGAGGCGATCCGGAAAGACCAAACCCTGGCTATTGCTTACGCAAATCGCGGCATTGCTTACGATCATCTAAAAAAACAACGACAAGCCCTTTCCGACTACCAAAAGGCCATAGCCCTTGATCCTGAGGTTGGGAAAGGGCCTGGTTTCATGGAAAGGTTTCTCCACAATAAACCCAAGATGCCCGATGTAAGAGACAGGGCCGAATTCTTGGAGAACACCCTGGAACCAAACGCAAAGTAGAAATTGAAAAACCGGTTATTGCAGTTTCCCCCCTTTATCTGCCGGCCTCTTGAAGGCCGATGCCCACTTCTCGGAAAATCACATCACCAACAACGGATCTCCCATTTCATGGTTTTTTTAGGGTTCGCGAAGAAATAAGTTTACATTTTCAGGAGTCGAGGCGCACGCATGGCAAGGCGCGAGGAGGGCGAATAGCAAGCTATTTTACCGACGAGCAACGCAGCCAGGCGGGATGGATCGGCGCATCAAAATGTGAAGTTATTTTTGAGCGAGCCCTTAGCCTTGAAAAAAAGCGCCCTTTCATGATAGTCTCCAAATCGTTGTTAAGAACGAATTTTACCGGCAGAATGCGAACTCTGCCGGTAGAGGCCAAGAATGGTTGAAATCCCTTACAACAAGATTATCGACTTCTTCCGTGGGATAGTGCCTTTTAACGAGCTTCCCCGAGATGTCCTAAAGGAACTCCCCCGCAAGATATTAATCGACTATTTTCCAAAAGAAACCCTGATCCTTGAACAGGACGGACCCCCCAGCGACTATCTCTATATCATACAGACCGGCGCCGTGGAAAAAACCGCCCGAAAGGACGGCGTGGATATCCTCTTGGACTACCGAGCCGAGGGAGAATTCTAGCGATATGACCAATCGTATCCTTGCAGCAGGAAAAGAAAGCTCTGAACCAGTCAGGACGGTTATGAGTGCGCCGGTCCTCTCCGTGCTTCCCATGGACCCGTGCTTTAGCGCTCTTCTCAAGATGGCCCGTTTCAACTGTCATCACATATGTGTTGTCCAGGGAGAGATGTGACAACCTTTATTTCCGAGTGCAACGACCGCCTCACACGAAAAATCATCGGTTTGACAGAGGCATCCCTTCGTGAAGAAGGTTTGGGGCCTCCTCCTGTTTCTTATTGCTGGCTCGCCCTGGGCAGTGAAGGCCGCAAGGAACAGACATTGCGAACAGATCAGGACAATGCGCCATCGTCTATTCGGATCCCGAGCCCGCATCAAATCAAGCCGTGCAGGAATACTTCCTCCGTTTGGCCCAAAGGGTCGTTTCCGGCCTGGAAAGCTGTGGCTTTCCCAGGTGCAAAGGCGGCATTATGGCCAGCAACCCACAATGGCGCCAACCGGAAACGGTTTGGAAAAACTACTTTTCAAGGTGGATCAACCAGGCATCTCCTGAAGACCTGAGAAACTGCACCATTTTTTTTGATTTCCGTCACCTGGCAGGCGCCGCAGTACTGGCCCAAAGGCTCCGGGCTTTCTTGAATCGCAACGTTGAAAATAGTCGAGCCTTCCTAAGGCGCCTCACCACCAACGCCTTGTACAATGGTCCGCCTCTTGGCTTCCTCAGAGCCCTTGTCGTCGAGAAAAGCGGCGCCCACAAGGATGAGCTTAATCTGAAGATGAGCGGCCTTGTTCCTCTGGTGGATGCTATTCGCGTGCTCAGCTTGAGTGGACAGATCAATGCCACCAATACCCTGAACAGATTAGAACTTGCCCGTCGCAAGAATCTTCTCCCCGATGATATGGCCGAAGATATCAAGGAAGCCTTTAATTTCATTGTACTGCTGAGGATGAATCACCACATGACCCAAAAGGACCATGAGATAGAACCGGGCGACTATATCAATCCGAGAACCCTCTCGAAACTCCAGGGAAAATCCCTCATCGAGGCATTCCATGTAATTCGAGACCTGCAAGGCGAACTGAAGGCCCACTTCCCGGAAAGCATGTAGCAAAGATCATGTTTGGCTTTTTCAAGACCGGTAACCTGCAAAAGCTCTACGCTCGGCATACTGGCCGAAAGGACATGCCCCCTGCTCTGGGCAGACAACTGGAAGTCAGGGGGGCATACCAGCCCGAGGCGCTCATCGCAAACACTTCATTTGTCATCTTTGATACGGAGACAACCGGCCTTCATCTCGAAAAGGGTGACCGGCTTCTTTCCATCGGGGCCGTCAAGATAGCAAAAGGGAGGATCCATTTAGGAAATGCCTTCTACGAACTCATAGACCCAGAACGGCCCATTCCGCCCTCTTCCATCTTTGTCCACAACATTACGCCCGGTGTTGCAACGGCTCGGCCGCACGTCTCGGAGATCCTCTTGAAGTTTCTGACGTTTGTGGATACGGCCGTGCTGGTTGCCCACCATGCGGATTTTGACATGAAATTCCTCAACCATGCTATGGTGGGGTGCTTCGGATTCCCTGTCCAAAACCGTATCCTTGATACTGCCCTGGCCGCTGCCTGGATTAGGGGCATGGAGGAAACAGAACTCATTCCTTCCGAAGACGCCCATGATACGCGCTTTGACGCCCTTGCCGCGCACTTTGGCATCACTGCTCAGGATCGTCACAGCGCCTTTGGCGACGCCCTGTCAACAGCCTTGCTTTTTCAACGTTTTATCAATATATTGAACAAAAATGGGGTCTCGACTCTGAAGCAACTCGTCAGAATCGCCGGCGTGCCCTGAGCAGTAAATGTCCACGCCCAGAGGACGGGGTTTTCCAGAAACCAATAAAACTGTCTGAAATGGATCAGAAACTTCTTTCTGCCGAACGTCTGAAGGCCACTGGCAGGCTGGCCAGCGAGATCGCACATGAACTGAATACCCCCCTTGGTGGTATCCTCATGTACAGTCATCTACTCATGGAAGATCTGCCTGATAGTGATCCGCACATGGAAAACGTCATCAAGATAAACAAACTGGCACATCGGTGTAAGATGATTGTCCAGGGGCTGCTCGATTTTGCGCACCAGGAAAGCCCTCATCCAAAGATGGTGCAGGTCAACAGAATTCTGCGTAATGTGATAGGGTTCCTGGAAGATCATGTGCTCTTCAGAGGTATTTCCATTGAGATGCGCCTTGATCCAGCCCTTCCCATGGTGGCAGGCGATGAAAACAAGCTCGAACAAGTCTTTATTAACCTCATTATCAACGCAGCACAATCCATGGACGGGACCGGAGTCCTGACCCTCCGTACGGGGTTTGGCTTTGATTCAAATCAAGTCCGGATCGAATGTTCCGACACGGGCAGTGGCATAGACGACAAACACATTGACAGGGTTTTTGAACCTTTTTTTACGACCAAGGAAAAGGGCAAGGGAACAGGTTTGGGCCTTTCTATCTGCCACGGTATCGTAGAACAACATGGTGGGACCATGACGGTGGATAGTTCCAAGGGACAGGGTTCTGTATTCACCATCTTCTTGCCATCGGAAGTAAGTCTATGAAGGCCAGATACAGAATCTTGGTGGTTGACGATGACGCATTCATGCGGGATGCCTGTCACCAGACCCTCACCAAACAGGGTCACAGTACTACGCTGGCGAAAAGCGGCCAGGAAGGCCTGGGCTTGCTCGAAAAATCGTCATTTGATCTTATCTTGCTTGATCTGAACATGCCCAACGAAGACGGGCTATTCATTCTGGCCGAGATCAAGGACATCGATCCTGAAGCCATTGTTGTCATGATCTCAGGCTACGGCTCCATTGAGACGGCTGTCCAGGCCATCAAGCTTGGGGCGTTCGACTTCATTACCAAGCCCTTTACTCCTGAAGAACTGCTCAATACGGCCAAGCGGGCGCTCAGGAACCGCCGGCTGACCATTGAAGATATTGATACAAAAAAACATATCGATAAGGAACGCAAGCACACGGAAATCATGAGTCAAAGCCCTGCCATGGCAAAGGTCAAGGAGATGATCGCCATGGTGGCCTCAACAGACAGCACGGTATTGCTTCAAGGGGAAAGTGGCACGGGCAAAGGCCTTGTGGCACGCCGACTCCACGAGTTGAGCAGGCGACGCGGATCTGCTTTTGTGTCGGTCGATTGTGGCTCATTGGTAAAAACCCTGTTTGAAAGCGAACTCTTTGGTCATGTCAAAGGGGCCTTTACAGGCGCAGATACAACCCAACCGGGAAAATTCGAGATGGCCCACGGGGGAACCCTGTTCTTTGATGAGATATCCAACATAAATCTGGAAATCCAGGCCAAGCTTCTTAAAGCGGTGGAAGAAAAGCGTATCTCGAAGGTAGGAGATCACAAGGTAGTCAAAGTCGACGTTCGGATTATATCAGCCACAAACCGAGATCTTCAAGAAACCATAACCAAAGGGAACTTCAGGGAAGACCTCTTTTTTCGGTTGAATGTGGTCTCCATCAATCTGCCGCCCCTTAGAGATCGCAAAGAGGATATCCCGCTGCTCGTGGATCACTTTCTGAAGGTCTTCAACCAGAAACAGTCAAAGACAGTTGAGGGCTTTTCCCGCAATGCGATGAAGGCGCTCACAGAATACGATTGGCCAGGAAATGTACGTGAACTGGAAAACACGGTAGAGCGGCTGATTGTATTTGCGCAGGACAAGACCATCACCTCCCACGATCTTGTGTATTCCAATACGGTGCTTTCACAGATGGTGCCGACACAACCGATCCGTCTTGAGGAAATGGAACGGGAGCATATCATAAAGGTGCTTGACACCGTGAGGGGGAACAAGACTCAAGCTGCTCAGTTGCTCGGCATTGACCGCAAGACACTCAGAATCAAACTGAAAAAATACGAAATCTCATCGCATGCTGAATAGGGAAATGGTGGGACAAGGCGGTCCATTTTGTGACGGTTGTAGAGAACTATCTATTGGAAACGGCGTAACTTCTCAATAAGGCCGGGCATTCCAACAACTTCCCCCTTTCAAAAAGGCCCGCCCTGCCCGCCCTGCCCGCCCTGCCCGCCCTGGCGCGACAGCGAATCGAAAATGCTGATGCAAAGCAAACCCGGCCCGCCCTGGCGCGACACAAGATGGACCATGCCACAGAAAGAAAAACCCGGTCTGGGCCAGGGTCTGGGCCAGGGGCGCGACAGAAGTTGGACAGTGCCCAGCAGTGAAAAACCCGGTCTGGGCCAGGGGCTGGGCCAGGGAGAAATCCTCTCTCCAAGAGTAGCATGGGCCAGGCGGGTGCGAACAGTTCCTTAGAAGTGTAATTTCGGGGAGGCATAAGGGGGAATTGTCAAGAATGAAGACCTGACCCCAAATTTCTTCCGGACGCCTTGATATACTGGAAAAGCTTTATGGAACTGTTTTTGTGGCACAAGAGGTCTACGAAGAGACGGTGACCTCGGGGATGGCTCTGGGCGCGCCAGATGCTTACCTGATCCGTGACTACTTCTCCAAAGGCATACTCCAGAAGAGGCAAGTTCAGTTGGCTAAGCTTGAAAGTGAGTCGAAGATAGAGGAAGGGGTTTTGCTAATCCAGCAGATCAAGCGGCGAAGAGATATTTGGATCAGGGATAGTCTCTGTGACATTGTTTTAGAGAGATTGTAACCATGTGTAATGTAAGTTCTCCTTCCCAATATTAATTCAGCTGAAAAAAGCATCCCCCTTGCGCGGATCCCACAAGTGTGAAAAGCTTTACCACTCCGGGAAGACGGAATTCTCAAAAGTGGTATTTCATTTCCACTTTTTACTCCGGGCGGGTCTATGCCCGATGTTCTATGGCCGTTGTAAGTATTAGAGAGTGTTGGAAATATTGAATTATGTTGCTGTCTTGGATTTTTCGGCATGGATCTTGCTGCAACTGAGAATCTATATCCTTTCAACCGGTCAAGCTATAAAATCGCTCCGCGATTTTATACAAGGCGGCGGCTACGAGCTTTCCGCCGAAGGCTACGGCCCGCAGGCGGACGGCTGAATACGCTGCTTAAAAAAAGGAAATTCCTATACTATTCAATTAGTTGTAGAATTTACGAGACGTTCCAATTATTATAGAAGGCAGGGGACCCCGAAGAGCAAAAATGGGGGCTGTTGTAGTGAATATTACTCCAAAAACCGCTGTTGACAAGCCGACTGGCCCATCATACAATATTAATACAAATGATTGAATGCACAGGGGGATGTCATGCAGCAGGTAAATGTTACTGAAGCCCAACACAAGTTGCAGGAATTGGTTAAACTGGCGGCAGGCGGGGATGAAATTGTGATTACCGACCCTGAAGATCATCCCGTTGCCAGGTTGATTTCTTTCCGCCCGACCGGATGGAAACGGAAAGCCGGCAATGCGAAAGGCAAAATATGGATGGCAGAGGATTTTGACGCGCCTCTGGATGATTTCAAGGACTACATGTAATGAGACTCCTTCTGGACACGCACGCCTTTCTCTGGTTTGTAATGGACAGCCCGAAAATCTCCGAACAGGCCAGCTCTCTGATCGAAAGCGCAGAGAATGACGTCTACCTAAGCGTGGCCAGCATTTGGGAAATCGCCATCAAAGTCAGTATAGGGAAACTTCGGATTGACGAAAGACTCGAAGATTTCATTATGCCCGAACTGGAAAACAATCAGTTCTCATTACTCAACATCGAAGTCCGACATCTGGGAAAGGTCGTTGAGTTACCGTTCCACCATCGCGACCCGTTCGATAGGCTTCTGGCAGCACAAAGTTTGACGATGAACATACCCATTCTCAGCCGAGATCCCACCTTCGATCTCTACGAGGAGATGGAAAGAATATGGTAAGAAATTTCCGTTTTTTGAGCGGCGTAGCCCACCGGGCCGGAGGCCGCGGCATATAAAATCACGCAGCGATTTTATAACTTACATGGGCCAGGGTCAAGAGTCCGGGGATTTTCGTTGACCTAAGTGGTGACATTTACTAAAAGAAGGGATGAAATAGGGAATCAGAAAGTCCAGGTATCAATAAGCAGATATGTTTAATCAGGAGATTAACAAAATGTATCAAACTATTAGAGGGATTTATAAAGATGGTATAATTGAACCTTTGGAGCCAATCCCGGTCAAAAAAGAGGCGGAAGTTACTATCACCTTCTTGGTAGAAGAACTGGAAAGAGACGATATGGGGAGATTAGAGAGTGAGAAGCGCCTCTTGGAGGAATGGTCAACCCGGGGCCTGGTCAAGCTTCCCCTAAAAAGCATCAAGAAAATGGCTAGGCATGAACATCCCCCAGTCTCTTTAAAGGGAAAGCCTCTCTCCCAAATTATCATAGAAGAAAGAGGAATTAGGTGATGTCTGAGGAGGGGTTCTTCTTTGATAGTAGTGGGATAGTGAAAAGATATGCGAATGAAATGGGAACGGATTGGGTTCGTTCTGTTACCAATCCGGGTACCAACAATATTATTGTGATTTCTAAGATTACCGCAGTTGAAGTAATAGCAGCCCTGTCCAGGAAATTAAGGTTAGAAGAGATTAGTCAGTCAGAGTACGAAATGGTGATCGCAGATTTTGAACGGGATTGTCTCAGCCAGTATATCCGGGTAGAGGTAAATGATGAAGTCATCGATTTGGCCAAGGGTTTGGTTACAAGAAGAGTCCTGAGGGCCTATGATGCCATCCAGCTTGCATCAGCTTTCATCCTGAACAAAGATCGCAAGAAAGCAAAATTAGATCCACTCGTTTTTATTTCTGCTGATAGCTCTCTCAATACTGCTGCTGAACTCGAGGATCTAAAAATCGATAACCCTAATTTTCATACTTAATGCCATGAAGATGGTTCAAATAATCACAAAGCGCAATCAACATTGTAGAGGTAACAAAGATTTTGAGGTCTTTTTATGGCCGGATTAGGGCGCGGCGGGTTTATCGTTAAGGAATTCGCTTCCAGTTCTTAGCTCACCAATTTCTGTGCCAAAAATGGGCTGCCAAGGCCTCAGAACGGGATGATTTTGAGTTCTTTTGCTGAAATATTAATAAATTAGACAGGTCCGACCCGAAAAGACGATTTTTTTTCAAGCGGCGCAGGCCGCGCTACATAAAATCGCGCAGCGATTTTATAAGGAGAAAGCCTATGTAATAGCATAAAGCAGTACCCACATAGCTGATTCAGTTTAGCGTACAGGCTTGAGCGTTTCCCATGCGAATTACCACGGGTCCTAAAGGACTCAACCGAGTAACGCATAAGTGCTGGACGCCCCCCATAGGGGGTGTCGTCCTGCACTGTGTATTCGGTTGGGGCGTGGTAACCCCGCATGGGAGCACAGTTGGGCGGTGCTCCCTTTTTTTTGTGCAAAAAAAAGCCGAGGGACAAAGTGCCTGACTGCCGAGCTAGCAAGTTCTCAAAAAGCTCGGGTTTTCGTCATTGCGAGCGAAGCGAAGCAATCTCTTTGATAGCAGTTAGATTGCTTCGTCGGTGACGCTCCTCGCAATGACACGAAATGACAATTTCAAGGAATCACCCGAATTTATTGAGAAGTTACCTGAGCTATATATAGGTTTCTAGCCAATTTCAAAGATAAGGAAGGGGGGTGTTGAAACAAACTATTGGGGTGTAGGTTGACGACATAGTTTACCAGCGTAATTGCTAATGGAATCCAATTGTGCGTAGGCCCGAAGTTCTTGGAAAATGGTTTTGTGAGGCTTGTACTTAAAAATGGCACAGAGATACGTCTATTTTATCTGCTACAGGTCTGGCATCCTCAGTCAGGGCTTGTTGGGTTCGAAAGAGCCAAGGGTGTTAATTCCAGCTTGACAACAGCTACTGTCAAAAAGGAAAGATTATGAAAGGAGGACAAGATTATGAAACGACTTGCTTTTTCAATATTCACAGTTGGACTTCTAACCTTGCTATTGCTCCCAGTTGGGAAATCACACGCTATCCAAATTCTATATGAGGCCACGGATTTGCCTGATGCGGGATCCGGCGATTTATGGGCGTACTCGTACACAGTCAGCGATTACACGTTTGACATGGATTACGGCTTCACTATCTATTTTGATTACAATGAGTACGGTGCGATTGATCCCGCACCGCCATCCCCAAATTCCGACTGGGATATACTGACATGGGATCCTGACTCTGGGCTGCCCGACGACGGTGCTTACGATGCCATGGCTTGGGTGGACGCCCCGTCTTTAGCTGATGCTTTTGTGGTTAGCTTCGTCTGGCTCGGAACCAGTACACCAGGGTCACAATACTTTGAAGTCTACGACCCCGGTTTCAGTACGGTAGTGTCCGGCGAAACCGCACCAGTGCCAGAACCCGCAACCCTGCTGCTGGTGGGTTCCGGTCTGTTAGGCCTGGCTGGCTTGCGGAAGAGGGCTAAGAAATAGCCGCGTAAAATTGGGTAAGTTTTTTTGACACAGCACTTTCCATGCCTAAAGGGAGGAGTAGCTATGAAATTACTTCGCACAATTAATATATTCTGTGTTGGCATTCTGCTCTTATCCGCAGGGATAGCCTCAGCCCAAGATCTGACTATTGGAAATTACACCCTGATCAGCAAGGAGCGGGTAAGCCGAACCGAGTACAACTATACCTACCAGGCGGACATCACCAACACCGGATCTGATGTCAAAAATGTGATGGCCAGCTTGACCTCTAATTCTCCCCATACGACCGTAGTTGATGGGACTCTGAGCTTCGGCGATGTAGCTTCAGGGACCACAGTCACGAGCAGCGACACCTTCACCATAAAGCAGAACCGGCTATATCCCCTTGATTGGTCAGATGTGGTTTGGGACATACAATGCGTTCAGATACTCGGACCCTCGGGTGGGACGTTTGAAGGAGAGAGTGGTGTGGCTGTGACCATTCCTTCCGGTGCTACTGATCAATCTGTGCCCATCAGCATCGAGCCGGTACAAGAAGATGAACTCGGCAAAGATGTTCCATCCGGTTGCACGTTTGTTGGCGCTGTAGCCTTGGATATTGGTGATGTTGTACTTGATGACAATGCCGACGTTACAATCCCATGTCCCTCTGGAGTTCCAGGAAATGCTCAGATTTACGTTGCCAAGGTAGTCGAATATGCGGGAACTCAGATGTTTATGATGGTTGACACGGCAACTGTTCAGGGTGACTCAATAACCTCTCAAGACCCAGCTTTTCCAGGAATTATAGATAGTGGGACGTTTGTTTTTCTGTGGGCTGACAATGTCGGGTGGATTGGTGGTCAGGTGACTTATGCAGCCAGCGGCGATGAAGTTCCAGGCGCAGTGGTGACTCTTAGTGGCGGATATTGGTTGGATATTGCCGATGATAATGGATACTGCGGCCTCCCTGCCTGGGCAGGTAATTTTGTCGTGGTCGCCTTTGATGACCAGACAGGCGAACATGGTGAAAAACAGGGGTACATGCCTTCAGATGGGGCCACTGTTGTTGTCAACGTACAAATCGGAGAAAGTTCCGGGCCTGTTCAAAACGCATTGACAAATGGTGACTTTGAAACCGGTGATTTGACTGGTTGGGAGTTGAGCGGTGCCGGGGACGTCATCACTTCTCTCGGACCAATCTCGCCGTATGAAGGCAATTACATGGCCATGATTAGCAGTGGCAGTGGAGCTGTTGGAGATGCATCGAGTGCCTTGGAACAGTCCTTTACAGTGCCTGCAGGCGCCACGACGTTAACCATCCACTATAATTTCGTTTCTGAAGAGTATCCTGAGTTTGTTGGGAGTGTATTTAATGATGTTTTCAATGCAACTTTGCACACTCCAGATGGATCTGTGGAAGTCGCTTTTGAGGAAGTGAATAGCGCCAATTTCCAACCAGTATCAGGTATACCATGCGGATCAGGTGATTGCACGTGGGGGCAAACTGGTTGGTTAACAGCCTCTATTGACGTGTCACAGTGGGCCGGTACAGATGACACGATTACTCTCACGGTTCACGACGTTGGGGATACGATTTATGACACAGTGGTCCTGTTGGATAATCTCACCTGTCGTGATGATGTTAAGATTTACAGTTATCATGACACAAGCAAGAAATTTGTGTTCTCAAGAAAAGTTGTTGAACAGGGCACTAATTATCTGAGGGCCCAGGTTAGATTGCTCAGTGGAGCAGGATGTTGGTATTTAGCGACCCCAAATTTTAGCCAAAGTGGGACCCCAATCGACAAAACAGAGGTATACTATTTAGCACCATATGGAAATATTTTAATTGATGATCAACTAAGATTTGAACGTGAAGAGTATTTTCAGCTTGATATCGACAGATCGAATGTGGCTGTCCACACAATGACTGCTCTGGACGTTATACTCCGAGGCATCTTTTCGAAAAAGCTGGAAGATGTATTAACCAACGACAAAGATAAAATTACTTTTTTTATTGGCATTGTGAAGGAAAGCGGGCTTGTCTCTGGTCTGGACACAGGCACTGCTTATCTATTGGCTGGAGAATACATAGACGCGGCTAAAGAATACCTCAAAGCAATGAAACAGATTGCTGATTATATTGGACATGACCAAATGGAGCAGATATTTGTAGAAGTATTGGGCAATAGCGGAGAAGTGATTTGGAATACTGGTATCACAGCCTTACTGCAGATAATTTCCTTGCCTGATAAGTACTTTTTATTGAAGGAGATTGCCGACAATTATGTCTTAAATCCCGGACCATGGAATGGCTACGTCCGGTTAGAGGCTCACTGATTAATCAAGGGTAACAGCCGGTTCTCTTGACAAATCTTGCACAATAAAAGCTGGCCACACAGGACGAGTATCGGAATCTATAAGCATGCCGCTATTGGGAGCGGGCCTGCTTAGTCCAACTGGCTTTCGGAAAAAGCCCAAGATATCCCCAGCATAAAATCGGACAAGGTGTTTTTGGTGTGACCGTTTCCACACATAAAGGGAGGAGGTAGCTATGAAATGTTTGGTTCGCGCGATTTTTGTATTTTGTATTGGCATTCTGCTCTTATCCGCAGGTGTAGCCTCAGCCCAGGATCTGGCTGTTGGAAATTATACGCTGATCAGCAAACAGCGCGTAAGCCGGACCGAGTATAACTATACCTACCAAGCGGATATCACCAATATAGGGCCTGATGTCCAGAACGTTACAGCGTTTCTAACCAGCAATTCTGCGTATACTACCGTAGTTGACGGAGAGCTGATCTTCGGTGATGTGGCTTCTGGAAGCTCAGCGATCAGCACAGACAGCTTTACGATCAAGCAAAACCGGCGGTATCCCTTGAATTGGTCGGATCTGGTTTGGGATATACATTACACGGCTAACCCATCTGTCCCACCTTCAATCATTGACAACTCGGAATTACATCCATTCGAGACACAAGGCCGTCTCACGGTTCAAGGTGATCTGATTGAAGGATCTGGCCTAAAGGTTACTCTTTCCGGTCCAACTGAGACTTTAGTGTTAGGACAAACCTATTGGTTTACAATCAAAATTGAACCTGGAGATTCATGGACTACGGATCAGAACTATCAGGGATTTCCAACAGCGATCTTTGGCTCTGGCATTAGTCAACTATTGGTATTATTTGACTCGGATGACATTACGATGGGCAACCCGATTCTGAAAATTGATGGGATCACACGTGCTGAGGAATATGTCTTGGGTATCATCTCCTTAACTCACATGGGTGTAGCTAGTGATGTGGAAGGCGCGATTTTCGGAACCATTTCGGAACTTATAGAGCAAGCGGCGGCTCATTGGGGATTCTCTTTTTATGAACCAACAGGCTATATAGAGTTTGAAACGCCAACAGACCTTCAAGCCTCAGAGGATTGGGCACAGATACGAAGCATAATTGGTGGGTCGGAACTGTTTGATTACTCATATGTAGACAACGTGGAGCTTTCTCTTCCTGTCACTTTCCAGAATGCTGGAGCGCATAGCATTACATTTGTGCCGGATGTACGCTTCGAGGTTCACGTCATACCTCCCCCCGGAATTACTTCTGACTTCTATGCTGGTTCTGAATACAGACGCGAAATTGTGCTCCGTGTTTCTGTTGATTGCCATAAATTTGACACCGATTGCGATGGATGTATTAACAATGAAGAGGTAATTGTTGCAATCGAGAAATGGAAGGCTGGTGAAATATCTATAGTAGAATTAATAGAAGCAATAACAATATGGAAAAAGTGTACATCAGCAAATACACTTTCGGACGATTTCGAAGATGGGGTTATTGATTCAAGCTTGTGGGTAACAGGCGATGCGAAACGTGGATGGAACCCATCCAATCTATCTGACACTGGAAACTGGGATTATTCTCATGAAGAAATTACTGATCCTATAGACGGTTACCTAAATATGCGGGTTTGGGGGCCGACGTCCGGCAATACTTACGGTGCAGAAGCTTGGGTGCGTACGAGTACAGATTTCAATGATAGTGCTAATCATATCATTAACTTTACATGGGAGCCTGAATTTATCGATTATCATTACAACCTCTACTTCATACAAGTGACAGATGGTTATATTTCGCCCGGAACTCTAAGCTGGGCTCGGCACTCTGATTACGCTGGAACTGTTAATTTGCTTTGGGACAGCGAGGACGCACGAGGCTGGCAATTTGATGAACGACTTGATAATGTGCCGAGTCCTGGGAAGTTGCAGTACTCCATCACGATTGACCCGTCTGGAGTCGCACGCCTTTATGATAGTCCAAACGCCACTGGAACCATAATATACGAGAGTGCTCTGGACTTGGCTTACCCCTGGTACGTGCGTTTCATGGTCAGCGATGGTACCAGCGCAGGATTCCCTGCTGGTGATGCACGGTTGAAATTGTATGACTTCAGCTCCGTTATATATTGAAATAACGGGCGTGCGGAAAGAGTCAAGAGCAGACCCATTTTCGGCGCAACTTGGGGGGGGCGACACATGCGTAAACGATTCCTGATTCTTGTAGGGCTTGCAGTGTTAGTGACTGCGGTAGGCATTTTACTTCTTCTTCGCACTTGGCCTATTGTACCCGACTCGAAAGTGGCCCATCATGTGCCAGCTGGTATTACGAGAGAAAAACCAACTGTCCAGCCTTTCAAACCTGTTGCACAGAAAGAACAGCATGGGAAGCCGCAGCCCGTGCATGACCGAATTCAGGCACTCGCTGAATCACCAGCAGAATTTGCCAAATATCTGGGTGGGTTGAAAACAGAACGCTTGCTTGATTTGGCACGCTCCTTCTTGAACCCATCGGACAAAGGCACCCTCTACTATGGCATAGGCAGCGAACTCATCAGGCGATTCCGCGCCCAAGAAGATGTTCGTCCCGTTCTTCAGATTGTGAAAAATATCAAGGAAACGGCGGAACTTAGACGATTCGGGTTTGAATTGCTGCGCGCATCTTTCAGCTATGTCGATGAACAAAGTCAGCGGCAAATACTAAAAGCTGGAGTTCAGGTTGCCTTCAGCGAGCCCGATGCCTCTTCTGAACTGCGGCAGTCAGCCTTGATCTGCGCCAATTACGCAATGACAGCCCTTTCCGTCGAAGACCGAAGTCCTTCTGATGAAGTCGACCTCTACTGCGAGCGTTTGAATGAGCTGATGATGGATAAAAGGGAAGAAGGTGTCCTACGGGGTCTATCCATCGACGGTCTGGGAAAACTACACTACAGCGAAGCTGAACCTCACCTGCTGAGGCTTTTGGCATCGGAAGACGATCGCAAGAACACTCCTGTGGCAAGAACAGCCTGCCTTGCCCTTGCGCGTCTTGGAGCCTATGATGCTGTGTCTACAATCGGAGAGGTATTGCAGGACACCGAAGACCCGAGGATTTACGGCTCCGCCGCTCTTTCAATAGGTCGTATAGGTGGTGAAGAAGCGCTTGGACTACTTGTTGACAACGCTAATCGATTTGACACTGGATCTTGCGGTGTAGCCATAAGGCAGCAGAAGGACAAGATCCTCCAGATACTTTCAGATGTTGAATCGCCTTATTTGAGCGAAGCCATTCGTGCTACCCAGTATCTGTATCATCCAGATGAGGTCGAGGCGACAAAGGAAAAACTGATCAAGCTTTTGCCGCAATTGACGAACGATGAACAGATTACATCAGCCTTGTCACGACTGCATCAGGTTGGAACAAAAGAAGAGTGTACAACCATTATTACTTTAGTACCGCGTAAACCTGCATATGGGGACGCGTGGGACGCAGTCTACAGGCGTTCTATAGCAGTGTCTGTAGAGGGCCAACCAAGCGCAGAACCAACAGAGGGATAAGAGGTGCCGAATATGCAACGAAATAGGAAGTCTCTCCCTGTAGGAAATAGGAGCTCAGCACTCTACCATATTCTAGTTCTTGTAGCATTGGGTTGGATTGTTTGCGTTATGGGGGCAACGCTGTGTTTCGCTGGTAACACATCTTCGCAGGAATATGGCGATCCGCTCTATCGCGAACTTGGCTGGCCTGGAATAGGCCAGTTAGACCACGCAGCCCTATTTGCGGGCATTTCTTCTGGCAATGTTCCGAAAATCATTCAGGCTATGGACTGGGATCTTTCGGTCATAAACGAAGCCAAATTATCCGAAATGACAGATTCGCCGGGGGAACAATATTGGGGCTCCTACAACCTGAAAGACCAAACGTTATCGTTTTCGGACAGGAAAGACATAATGGCAACAGCCATTGAGCTCAAAGACGACTGTTTAGTGACGTATGCATTCTGGGACTGCCTCAACCCGTATGTATGGGTCATTGGGGGGACCATAGATCCAAATGAAATTTGGAACATCCGGTGCGATGGGCTTGTTGAGTATTGTTATGAATACAACGAGTTTCTTGTATGGGGCAAAAACGGCCAGCATTATGACGTGAGCAACTATTGGTACTATTGGGAGCACAATAATCTGTATGACCTTGTATGGCCGAATAATGCGGATACCGAACTTGCACCGGTGGTCCAGCGAGGTGCAAAGGGTGGAACTAGTACGTATTTGACCTTGACGGCTACCACAGATGTTGCATCATATGAAGTTGAGCAATCACAGGTTGGGTCTACCGTGTACGTTACAATAACGGCGACTGACCAATCTGGTATTCATTACATAAAGTACAAGACGGGCTTAGGGGGCAGTTACATTTCGTCGCCGGTGCAACCTCAGCACCTTACTTCCAACTCCTACAGTTACACGGTCGAAGTTACAAGTTCTACATGGCTTTACTACTACGCGAAAGACAACGGAGGGAACTATCCGGAGTACGCTGAGAGCCTCTGGGTAGAGATTGTTGAACCTCCATCAAAGGCTACGAATCCAAGCCCAACTAACGGTGCTACTGGCCAGTCTATCGACACTGATATCAGCTGGTCAGACGGTGGTGGGGCCACGAGCTACGATGTTTATTTTGGGACAGATTCTACACCTGACAGCGGTGAGTTTAAAGGGAGTCAGACAGGTACAAGTTACAATCCCGGTACGCTAAATTACAACACCACATATTATTGGCGAATAGATGCCAAAAACTCCGATGGCACAAGTACCGGTGATATGTGGCACTTTACCACAGGTTCAGCACCTTCTAACCCACCCTCCAAGGCAACAAGTCCAAGTCCGAGCAATGCTGCTACTGGGGTGTCGAATACTACAAATGTAAGCTGGTCCAACGGTGGAGGTGCTACGAGTTACGATGTTTATTTTGGGACAGATTCTACACCTGACAGCGGTGAGTTTAAAGGGAGTCAGACAGGTACAAGTTACAATCCCGGTACGCTAAATTACAACACCACATATTATTGGCGAATAGATGCCAAAAACTCCGATGGCACAAGTACCGGTGATATGTGGCACTTTACCACAGGTTCAGCACCTTCTAACCCACCCTCCAAGGCAACAAGTCCAAGTCCGAGCAATGCTGCTACTGGGGTGTCGAATACTACAAATGTAAGTTGGTCCAACGGTGGAGGTGCTACGAGTTACGATGTTTATTTTGGGACAGATTCTACACCTGACAGCGGTGAGTACAAGGGTAACCAGACATCGACAACATATGATCCCGGCACACTCAACTACAGTACCACATATTATTGGCGCATAGATGCCAAGAACTCGGATGGTACCACCACTGGAGACGTGTGGCACTTTACAACAGAATCATCACCGCTTCCATCTCCCGACACCGAGCCACCCGATGCGTCTATCACTGGTGGACCATCTGGGGCCATAACTTACAACGATGTCATCTTCACCTATACCGGCTCAGACAATGTAACCTCCATCTCCAACCTGGTGTATTCCTATATGCTTAATGGTGATGGCTATAACACCGACTGGTCGATCTATACCTCCTCAACCTCAAAGAGTTACCCCGACCTTCCAAATGGGTCTTATACATTTTATGTGAAGGCAAAGGATGAGGCAGGAAATGTTTCCTCTGATGCCTCCAGATCGTTTACAGTTAATTACACCCCTACTCCACTTTCTCCTGGTGGTCTCCCTGACACTGGCCAAACCGAGTTCTACACGGATACCTTTGGTGAGGATTCGGACTACAACATCAACCCTCCATCGTATACCAAACTCGATGCCGATGGGAATGATCTCCCCGATTTGGCAACTGATTGGGCCATGGTGCGGGACAATGTAACTGGGCTGATATGGGAAGTGAAGACCGACGACGATTCCGTCCATGATAAGGACAGTACCTACACCTGGCAGGATGCTCAGGACGATTTTATTGCTGAACTAAACACGCAACAGTTTGGTGGATATTCTGACTGGCGGCTTCCTGCCGTTATGGAACTGTCATCTATTGTGAACCGTGGTACTTACTCTCCTGCTATCGATACAGGTTATTTTCCCAATACTATGTCATCCAATTATTGGTCGTCTACTACGTACGCCTACGATACTGACTACGCATGGCGCGTGAATTTCGACTTACTCGGGGTCTACGGCTACGACAAGTCTAATAGTTACTATGTTCGCGCCGTGCGTGGTGGACAGTCTGAATCATTGGATAATTTGGTTGTTAATGGTGACGGCACGGTTACGGATACGTCCACCGGGCTTATGTGGCAACAGGTAACGGCGGGTTCCATGATCTGGGAACAGGCAATCGGCTATTGTGAAAATCTGTCCCTTGGCGGATACACAGACTGGCGGCTGCCCAACTTGAATGAATTGCAATCCATAGTGGATTACAATCGAGATAACCCTGCCATTGATACGAATGCTTTTTCTACTATCTGGTCCAATTATTTGTCGTCTACTACGTTCGCCTACATTACGAGCCACGCGTGGCTCGTGAATTTCAGTCTCGGCGGCGTTAGCAACGGCGGCGGAAAGTCCTTGACTTACCTTGTTCGTGCTGTGCGTGGTGGACAGAATCGGGTATTGGGCCATTTGGCTGTTTCTGTGCCCAGTCAAGGTTCAAGTTGGGATCTTGGGAGTTTGATGCCTATCACGTGGGAGGATCAGGGCATCATCGGAAACGTCAAAATATCCATCTCCCGTGAAGGGGGTAAGGAGGGCACTTTCGAGACCATCGCAGAGACCACTGAAAATGACGGAAGTTATGAGTGGACGGTTACCGGACCGGGTTCTGTCAACTGCATGCTTGAGATTGAACCGTTGAGCGACCAGTCTAAGGGAACAACACAGGGGCTTTTTACCATCCGAGAAGCAGAAGACGGTGACGGTGATGGCGTGCCTGATCAAGAAGAGCAAGGACCTAATGGAAATGATCCCGATTACGATGGTAATGGAGACGGTTTCGCCGACAGCGAGCAAGATCAGGTGACTTCAATGCATACCTTTGACGATCAGCATTACGTGACGCTTGCGTCAACTCCTGGAACCACAATGAACGACGTGCAGGCAAGTGACAATCCTTCGCCAACTGACGCGCCAACGGACGTGGATTTCCCTTATGGATTTTTTGATTTCACTGTCAACGACGTAGGCTTAGGTGGTGCGACAACTGTAACCCTGTATTTTCCTACCACGGTCGCGACTCCTACCACGTATTACAAGTACGGGCCTACGCCGAGTGATCCCACTCCTCACTGGTATGAATTCCTGTTCGATGCTCAGACTCAGACAGGTGCTCAGATCGATGACGCCAATAATACCATCACCTTACATTTTGTGGATGGCATGCGCGGAGATGACAACTCTGTGCCAGATGCAATCATTTTTGACATAGGCGCACCCGGTGTTAGAAGTACCGGCGATACCGGCGGCACCGGTGGCGGCGGTGGAGGAGGCAGCTCTGGCGGTGGTGGCTGCTTCATCGCCACAGCGGCCTACGGCTCCAGTATGGCAGACAATGTTATAGTCCTGCAAGAGTTCCGTGATAATATCTTGCTTAAGAACTCAGTGGGAAGAAGCTTTGTGAGATTTTACTATAAAGTCTCCCCGCCTCTTGCTGATTACATAGAAGGACATGAATCATTGAAAACGGCGGTTCGGATCGGCCTCATGCCTCTGGTTGCTGTCAGCTACTCAGCGCTTCATTTTGGCCCGCTTGTTACGGCGATCATTCTTGCCGTTCTCTTCGTGCTTCCATTCGTCCTTGTTTTATCTTACCGAAGGAAGGCACGAGGCTAAAACGCAGGTGGCTGGCCAGTAAGAAAGGCGGGGTTCAAAGATGGCTCTGCCTTTCTATTAATGTCCACATATTGGCGAGATAGCTTTCAAGGTATCATGGACAGCTTTGGTGTCACATCTTGATTAACACATTAGTTGACATCTGTTTACGCAGGACAGCTTTGGTGTCACATCTTGATTAACACATTAGTTGACATCTGTTTACGCAGATGCCAGATGCTATTGAAGAAACATGTCAAGACCATGGAGACTTGAGTTTAAAGGTACCCTGTATCACGTTCTTTCACGTCTCCGAAAGGACTAAACTGTTACTTGTGCAGAACGATTGGGTGAACAATATTGGCGGGAAGACCACGTTTTGTTGGGTTTCGCGTTGCTCAACCCAACCTACAGCTTGCGCTCATAGAGCTTGCAAACAGACCTGCGATAGAAGAAATAAAGAAGGAAACAGATATAGCTGAATTTCGTTTACCTCTCGAACATCATCAAATTTTTCAAAGTCATGTTCATCCCAAGAATCAGAGGCCTCATATTTACCTTTTTCTATTCTGCAGTTGTAGATTTCGGCCTGGCCTGCAGAAGGCCCCTCGGAGATGGAAGGGGGAGTTGCACGAGTTGAGGAGAATCGCATGTACTTGGACATTCCCCCTGGATTGATCATCCGAAAATTGAGGAAGCGTGATCCTGCCTTTGTGATTTCGATGGAATCCGTTCTCGGGAAGTTAAAGAAAAACCAGCAGATACTGCTCATTGATGTCCGACCTCAATTCTCACATATGGAAAATGTTTGATCATGGTCAGTTGTCTGTGTTTTGTTCTGTGTGAGGTACGATAAAACCTTCGACCCAGGAAATCACCCTTTCAGCTATTTTTACCGCTTCCTTGTACTCATCTTCGGTAACTGGTTCCATTGGTCCTGGGTGGAGATGGGGACGTCCGTAAATAAGTAACTAACTGCTCCTTATGAGCAAAAAAGCAGTTGAGGGAAATGTTGGCTCTTTAGTTTTACAGTTTCTAAGTAACCCTTTTAGAGCCGGTTCATGATGGCAAGAAAGTTGAGGATAGAGGAATTGAGCGTTGTAGGGGGCGTCGGGGCCGTTGTTGACTCTCATGAGAAGGCAGGGGGACGTCCCGGTCTCCCTACGTTTAGCCGTTTAGCTGCGCGACTCAAAGGTTTTAACCTATCTTGCCCCACGGTCCGCCCCGTGCCCAGAACAATTCAAGATGCCTGTCGCCCCGCACCGCTTCCACGACCGGCAATAAAAACGAAGCCAAATCGCCGATGACGACATCGAGGTCGCCCGCCACCGTCTCCGGTTTGGACTTTCGCACAAATGCCCGCCATTGAATCTGCTTCTGCGTGTCTTTCCGAAAGTCGTCAGTGAAGGCCAATGGCAACCCATCAGGCAGCGGAGTGGATCGACGTCTGAAGGTGTTGCGCACGGCTTCACAAAGCGTCCTGCCGTCAAACTCAAACAACCTGCTCAAAAGCCACACATCGTAGAAATCCTTCATCCGACTGTTTGCCATTCCCAGGCGCACCATGGCCTCCAGTTTCTCGGCGATCATCGTGTACCGTGGATAAGCCAAGAGCTGCGGAGCGGGAGCGTCCAGGAGCGTCGGGAATTTAACCTTCTCCGGCGCCGGCGTCACGGCGTCGCCAAAGCCGATGTCTATTTGCAGGGGGATGCGAGCCTGGTGGAGCATGCCCAGCAATGTCACCCGGATGCCGTCATACTCCTGCTCTTCACGGATCGGCACTGCTCTTACGGTGTCCGGCACGAACACGACGCCGTCCACATCGTCGGCAGCGACCTGACATAGTTCCCTGAACACGGCAGTGATATGTTCCGCATCCGCAGGGCCGAAACTCAGCAGGTCGGCGTCCTTGGTCACCCGGTAGTTCTGTCCCTTCCACACCAGGAACAGACTCGCCCCTTTCAGGATGAACTTGTCGGCATGCGGAGATATGCTGAGACGGTACAGAATGCGCTCGACACCGTAGCGGAAGAGCAGGAGATTGAAGTCTTCACCGTGGGCCTTCGCGTGGTTCAGGAGCCGTTGAAAGACGGAGTGGGCGGTATTTCGTTTCTTGGCCGGGTTCATGTGACCGCCTCCAGATAGGGGCGCATCACGTTCGCCACGCGACATACCTTCGCGGCTTCCCAGAGTTCGTCCATCGTGGCTTTTCGATTTCTCCAAGTCTCGCGGAGCGCTTCCATGGCAACGTCCAGCCCGATTTTGTTGCGGAACTTGAAGCAATCAGCGACGGTCTTGGCGGGACTGTAGATTTTGACCGGGACACGGTTCACTTCGTGTTCCTCAACCCCGAAGCTCAAGGCGCGACCTGAGAAACGCACCACCTCGAGGTGTGGGTAATCGAATTCCGGTTTCCAATTCTTGTTCTCGATGGCTATCCAAACCCGATGGGGAATCTGTGTCGTCAGGTTGTGAAACTGGAGGGCCGAAAGCAGGCACACCACCGCGTTCGGCGCCCGTTTTGCGACTTCTGCCAGAGAAATGGACTCACTGGTCAGTGTCTCCGGAAGGGCATAGAGTCCACGCCCCACACGCGTCAGGTCTCCTTTTCGGTACAGCCGCAGTAGGTACTCGCGGGAAATCCCTTCCGCCTCCACGTCGCGGGGACGGATGATCCCCATCTGACTGGCGAGTTCGATAATCTTCTTTTTCCGATCCATGGGCGACTCCTGTGTCATTTCCTCTGTAATTATAAACAAGCACCGAGGAAATGCAACAAGTATCTTCCAGCCCGTTTCCGGCGATCTTCCCCTGCCTCCGGAGATAACCGCAGGGTAAGACCTTGGGGAGCGTCTAAGACATAAGTAAGACATAGGGATCGGGATAGAAATGCAGCGCACACAACCTTAGGCGAAGGCTTGGCTGTTTCGGCGTTTCCGCTTTACGTGCCCGTTTAGCCTTCTCCATAGCCCACGTTTCTCTCCGAGCCGTAGGCACTACGAGCCGGAGGCCGCAAGCCCCCCGTTTCATCCCGGACAGTCGGATTTTCCGAGTCCGGTTGGCGACTATGGCATTTCCTCGACAGGCCTTCCCAACATCATCGAAGCTTAAGCGCCGGCCCACATACACCCCTTACGGTGTTGGTTTACGTGTCGCCTCGACATCCAGTGAACTCCGTGCTCACCGGGCACTGTGTCCCGACACGGGTCCCTTTAGATGCCCGCCATATGCCAAGAGCCCCTTTGCCCCTTCAGGGTGTTACCCTTCCAGGAGTGCCACTCTTCGACACTTAGCGAGGAGTTACCCTCACATCATTGCTCCTACTGGCTCATGTGCCAGACCCAAACCCTCCCACTTCCTTCGCCTTTGCCTCGTCAGTGGGTCTTTGCAGGTTGCTGCCAGCCCCTGCTGGGAGTTGGCCCTTCCCGACATTATCTCTGCAATCCTTGCGCAGGTGCTTGGACCCCTACCCCGCAGTGTTCCCCTGGTGCATTTGCTCGCTTCTTCCCATGAGACAACGGCCTCACATCCAACGTCATACGTTCGGCACACTGGAAATACCCCTATAATGCAACTTCAACATGGAAGTCATTCTCGGGGCTGCAGTCATTCACTAATGTTCAGGCTCCCACGCTCGTTAGCCCCCCCAGGTTGCACCTACCGCTGAAGCCCTGCCTATCGGCAGGTCTTCAGAGCAGCCGGGACATTTACACCACGCATAGCTCGGTTCGTTACCTGCCCCGAGATGTGGCATCACTACGTATCCGACACGAGCAACTGATACGGCTGGTAAATCAGTAACTTCTTTCAATCAGAACTAAAGGCCGTGGAGATTATTCTCTTAACCGCCTTTTCTTTTTTGGGCAGACGTGAGCGAATGCGGGCCATATTTGGACAGGCAACCACCTGGCCTTGGTGTTGATTTCCTGCTATGTCTGTAGTGCAACCTCGCCAGAAAAATTTTGTGATTTCCTATGATATCTATACTCTTAACTGCGTATCAGCGATACCATTCATGTGCCTGGGAACGGGTTGGTGTCCCCGCTTTACTCCCTACCCCGTGCTGATGAGAAACTGGGCCGAAAGGCTATAAACCTGGTAGGTTGGGTTGAGGCACGACACGAAGTGCAATGTTTTCAAGCCGTCAGGCCTCTGGCTCGTAGAGGCACGAGCCTACGCCTCGGAGAGCGTAACCCTGCGCTAAACCCAACAAGATCGATTGTGCAGAAGGATTGGGTGAACAATATTGGCGGGAAAATTACGTTTTGTTGGGTTTGCGGCTTTCGCCTTGAGAACATTGCGCGTTGCTCAACCGAACCTACTGTTTTGACTTTTTGACAAAACGAAGATCAATGCTGCATGTATGCTTAATGGCAAGAGAGGAAAGGATTTGGGCGAAGCAGGCAACATCGTGTCAGACGCAGTTTGGCCGTCCTACACTAAATCCCCCATCGCTTGCGCGGCAGAATATTGCGGCACGGCAATGTATCTCTCTGGCCGATGCCGATGATGCTCGGCCAAGAAGTGATCGAGTTTCCCGGAAACCTCAGCGGAAATGTAAGCCTCGCCGCACTGCTGGCATACATCAGCCGACACATCTTTAATAACAAGTAGCTCCTGACCGCTCCAGATTTCCAGAGTAGTCTTGCCGTACATCAACTCGCCTCCGCACAGGTCGCACCGGTCCATTATCTCATTCATCTCCTTACCTTTCGGGTTTTGTAGTCGCTTTCCCATAGAGCATCGTCTGGCTCGTACAGCGTCACGATACGCAACGCTGGTTGAATTTCCCCTTTTGAACAAACAACGTGTAACGGATCGCCTGAAGACAACCACCCGAGCACCAAACAAGATGGATATGGCTTGTCATCTGGACATCGTTCTATGATCTCTCCGTTGAGTAGCACTTGTTCTGTTTCAGCAATCCTGATGCCCCGCTCCAAGCGGATGATGGTGGCATGCTTTGTCAGGCGATAGCGTTTCGTCTGGATGTGGTCACGGATGAAACGGAGACTGGGCGGTTCTGGCATTACTCAGCCCTCTGAGCTGAAGTTTAACAGGCGTTGCTCCCTTTTATCAACCTAGCCTACGATAATTCTTAGGCAATATCAAGACCAAAGGTAAATATTTAATTGTAATCGGGTCGGGCCACACTAAGTTGGTAATATAACCGGGGATAGCGACAAAACAGGCCCTCATATGGGCATTAGGGCTCGGCAAAAAACAACTTCCCATTTTCGCATCTCAGCTTCAGGCCATCTTTGGCCGAGCCTCATTCCATGGCCCAGACCTGGTCTATAGACTTTAGCCTGGTAGGTTGGGTTGAGGCACGACACGAAGTGCATCTTTTCAAGCCGTCAGGCGCAACCCTGCGCTAAACCCAACAACATCGATTGTGCAGAACGATTGGGTGAACAATATTGGCGGAAAGATCACGTTTTGTTGGGTTGCGCGTTGCTCAATCCAACCTACAGCCTGCACTCAGAGAGCTTGCAGACAGACCGACGATAGAAGAAATAAAGAAGGAAGTGGAATCACAGATTTTGGCGCTTCCGGCGAAGCACCCTCTTATCCTTGGATATCATTGACAAAAATGCACGTTCATGATGCTTCCCCATAAGGTTTCGCTATGACCCCGTTAACCCCATCCAAAGGGGAGCCAATGAACTAAACACCAAGGCCTTGCCTCTCGCGTGGAGAGGTGGGATTTTTGGGCAGGCACAAGCCCTCGTGGAGCAGGATGACCTTGAGCCACCGTATATTGAGACGCCTTTTTGCTTGACCCACAAGCCTCATTTCTCTATACTTTCATTGGATTGAATTGGATCACAAGGGTAACATCAAATGAGTACTCCAAATGATATTCTACGAGACATCCAAATCTATGCTGATAATCTGCAAGGCTTAGCGTGGACACCGGACGAAGGCGGGCTGGAAGCCGACGAGATCCTCAGCATGTTCACTTACCGAGACGCTATTCAGGATGCGATAGAAACGGGCCAGCTATCACCAGTGGATATTTTTCATGTCGCATGGCTGGATGAGATCCTGCGCCGCTATGCCTCAGCCATCACTCGCCAGGTTGACCTGCCAGCTATTCGAGGTCACAGTAATCCCTCTGTCATTCGCTGGTGGTGGTTTCTTGATGAAATGCCGCGGGAACCACTTCGGTTGGTCGTTCCTGAGCTTGCAACTGCTGTTCATTGATCAGCAAGCCACAGCACGCTGATCACGCTGACCTTCGCTGATTTTTCGGAAACCAACGGCAAGCAGCGAGCATCAGCGGAGGCTGCTTCATCGCAACTGCGGCTTTCCGTTCCCAAGTGGACCCAGACGTCAAGGTGCTGCGTGAGTTCCGCGACCGGTTCCTGCTCACCAATCCCATTGGCAGATGCTTCGTGGATATGTACTACACCTGCTCGCCGCCGGTGGCCGACTTCATAGCAAAGCATGCTAACTTGAGAGCGATAGTGCGCCTGAGCGCCTGTTACCTCTTGTGGGCGTGAGCTGGATTGCCTTAAATGTTGGCCCCGTACCCACATTGACATGCATGCTCCTGCTTCTGGCTTTAATAGGCGACACTGCCAAGAGATTGCTTCGCTGTCGCTCGCAATGACAGGAGTGGGCATGTTTTCCATATATCCTTGCGAAATTCGGGCTTAGAGCAGTATAGAGCAATCTGAAAGCGAATGGCAGGGTTGATTTCCCACCTTTTTTCTGAGAGTCTGATCCAGTTCGCGTTCAGGGGCTTTTCATTTGCGGGTTGCATATTATTTCGATGTAAATTAAACTGGTTAATTAGGAATCTATGGGTTGATTTGAGCCTACAGGGCTCCGGTACCGATCCGTTAGGGGCAATTGCCTTCGCGCTGGCCCAGAATTTTAGGAGGTGATCTTATGTACGACCGGATTTCAATTGATCCAAAGGTTTCCCATGGGCAAGCTTGCATTAAGGGGACCCGTATTCCTGTCCACCAAATAGTACGCATGCTGGCCAATGGAGACACAACTGATGAACTCCTAGAAGAGTACCCTTCGCTCGAACGGCAGGATATTCTTGCCTGCCTTGACTATGTGGCGTCACTGGCTGAAGAGCAGATTACGCCTATTGAGGCATTGGCGAGCGGGCCATGAAGATCTTTGTGGACGAAAACGTACCTTTGATAACCGTTCGCACGCTGCGTGAGATGGGTCACGATGTTATGGACATTCGCGGCACACCGGACGAGGGCATGACGGATGATGCTCTGTGGGAGATGGTTCAGCAACAAGAGCGATTATTGATTACCACAGACAAGGCGTTCACGCAGCACCG
>Ga0209986_10000819_pt1 | contig 30558 bp, 31 predicted proteins | sample BlataG_FD_183168 | JGI IMG/M metagenome (GOLD analysis project Ga0209986, IMG submission 183168) | Deep subsurface microbial communities from Black Sea to uncover new lineages of life (NeLLi) - Black_00105 metaG (SPAdes) (version 2) | ecosystem: Environmental > Aquatic > Marine > Oceanic >...
GATACTTACGAAGGGAAGGACAAAGCTAGGCAAATTAACCCACACAAAAGATTATCACCTCGTTCGGTGACATTTTATATGATTCAACGATCATCAGTTGGGTTACCTACTTAAATGATTTGACACGTACCTTATACTACTTGACAAACTTCAGGAAAGCCAGCTACAGTTAAAAAGTTGAATATGCATCGGTGGATTACTAAAAGATTTCTCTATAGAACAAAGTCCAAATCCCAGACATAGTTCTTTAATAATAACTTCTCAGGAGGGCTTACATGGCACAAAAAGGTAACTATGATAAAACCGTTCAAACCACTGTCTGGTCAGCAGGTCCTGGCTGCCACGGTGGGTGCGGTGCCAAGCTGTTCATCAAGAATGGCAGAGTAGTGGCGATAGAAGGAGACGAACAGCATCCCTATAACCAGGGCAGAATATGCCCCCGCGCCGCAGCACTAACACAATACATGTATCATCCCGACCGTATCACGCATCCTTTAAAGCGAGTGGGAGAGAGGGGTGAAGGCAAATGGGAACGTATCTCCTGGGAGGAGGCCTATGACATTATTGAGAAAAAGCTCAAGGATATCCGCAGTAAATATGGTGCCGAATCGGTCATCTTCTGCCAGGGAACAGGCAGGGATATCGGCGGTCCGATCACCTATCTAATGTACGCCTATGGTAGCCCAAACTGGGTGCAGGTAGGACTAGCAGGTCACGCCTGTTATACCCCAAGGCTGGGAGCCATGTTTGCTACTCAAGGAGATTACTGCGTTCTGGATGCCTCTCAGTTTCTGGAGAAGCGCTACGATGACCCCCAGTGGACACCACCTAAAGTTATCATCATCTGGGCACAGAACCCTGTTACTGGCTGCTTCGATGCATTCTTTGGTCACTGGATTATAGACTGTATGAAAAGAGGTTCTAAACTAATCGTGGTAGACCCACGAGCTACCTGGATGACCAGCCGGGCTGAAATTTTCCTCCAGATTCGTCCCGGCACAGATGGAGCCCTCGCCCTGGGTATGCTTAACGTCATCATCAATGAGGGCTTATATGATAAGGAATTCGTCGATAAGTGGACATTCGGTTTTGATGAGCTGAAGAAGAGGGTTCAGGATTACCCGCCAGACAAGGTGGCTGAAATCACCTGGATACCCAAAGAGGACATTATCAATGCTGCCCGACTTTTCGCCACAAGCAAGCCAGCAGCTATCCAATGGGGGGAGCCTATTGATGCTGCTCCGCAAGCAACCGTTGCTGCCCAGGCCATCAATCACCTCTGGGCTATCACTGGAAATATTGATGTACCCGGGGGAATGGTTATAGGCCGGCCCTCCCATGGGGTCACCACCTACCCCTTCAGCACCCGCGAGTTGCTTGAACTCTACGGCGAAGAGGTTGTTAAGAAGCTTAATGAGAAGAGGATTGGAGCTTCACGCTATCCCATGATCAAAGGTTTCAGAGGATGGGCTCAACCCGATGTGGCTATTGAGCAGATGGAGACCGGCGAACCATATCCCATCAAGGCTGCCTGGATACAAACATCAAACATCCTGGGCGGCCAGGCTGCCGACCCCAGGAGACACTACAATGCTATGAAGAAACTCGATTTTGTAGTATGTGTCGACCTGTTCCAGAACCCCACCAGCATGGCTCTGGCCGACATTTTCTTGCCAGCAGCTACCTTCCCGGAAAAAGAAAGCTTCCGTTCATGGTGGTCACCACTTTCCGTAATAGTTAAAGCAGTAGAGGTAGGGGAATGTAAATCGGACTGGGAAATCAACCTAGAGATGGCCAGACGTTTGAGCACTACACCACTTCCATATAAAACTGTCAAGGAACTCATCGATGCCCGCCTGAAAATGGGTGGCACCAGCTATGATGAACTAGCTAGAAAGGGAAGCTGGGAGATGCCGCCTGAGGGACCCAGTAAACCATATCTCCGATGGGAAAGAGGACTTCTACGTAAGGATGGAAAGCCAGGGTTTAATACTAAGACTGGCAAGGTTGAACTCTGGTCTAAATGGTATGAGGAATGGGGACTTGACCCATTGCCTTATTACGAAGAACCTTCCGAGAGTCCAGTCTCCACTCCAGAGCTGTGGAAAGAGTACCCCCTCATACTGGCCAGTGGAAGACGTTCCCCGGTCTATTTCCACTCCGAGCACCGCATGATTCCCTGGCTCCGCGAGATTGAACCTGACCCTGTAGTAGAGATTCACCCCCAGACAGCAAGAGATTTGGGCATTACCGATGGCGAATGGGTCTATATAGAGAACAAGCGGGGAAGAGTAAAATTTAAAGCTCAACTTACTCCAACCAGCCACCCCAGAGTAATCTCAGCAGCCCACGGCTGGTGGCTGCCGGAAACGGAAGGCAAAGAGCCTAACCTGTTTAGCACCTGGGAACACAACATCAACAACCTCACTTCCATGGGGAACCAGAGCCGATCTGGTTTTGGCGGGACAAATTACAGGACAAGCCTGTGCAGAGTGAGTAAAATCAAAGAGTAAAACGAGACAAATATGTCTCAGAATGAATTGCTTACTTAATATACCTACTGCACTGGATGCCATATCTATAAGTTAGATTGCTACCTCTAATAGCAATCCTGTAACATATAGCATCCCCAGTAGTGTAGTAAGGAAGTAAAAACTGTCATCAAAAAAGAAATATAAGGAGGATTCATAATGTACAACTCGCTAGTTATCGGATACGAAGAGGCGCATGGGGCGGTAGAGACTATGATAAAGGAGGTCAAGAGCAAACCTGACAGGTACTGGCAGGACTGCTGTATAGTCATCTGTGATAACGCCGGTGTCCCTATATGTGTTGCGAGATTAGACGGGGGGAATTACCATCATTATCAGCAAGCCTTCAGGAAAGCATTTACTGCTGCAATGTGGAGAATGGACACCGCCGATTTCCACGAGCTTATCAGTAAGCGTGACTGGTCTGAGCAAACCTACGGCCCTGAGTATTCGGTCTGTCCCGGCGGATTAGCTATTGTTCCACCTGAATATGAAGCAGACTATAAAGGAAGGCCCGTATGTCTTGGTGCTATTGGAATCAGTGCCGCAGGCGAATACGGAGCTGATGATGAGTTAGCACGGGTAGGTCTTAACTATATTAAGAGCGTGCTGTGGCCATCAAAGTAGATGCTACTCCACTACATGAGGATAATGCGGATAAAAAAAGTTACTATAATAAGAGTTAACACCACAATAGATGGAGGATCTGGACATGTTTTCAAAGATTCAAGACAGAGTACTAAAAACCACCTGCGAATTGTGTTACGCTGGCTGTGGGGTACTGGTACACCTGAAGAATGGCGAACCTATCAGTGTGGAGGGCGACCCGGATAGCCCGGTAAACAGGGGAGCACTGTGTGTCAAAGGCATGGCTTCCCTGGAGTACCTTTACCACCCGGACAGATTGAAATATCCCTTGAAAAGAGTTGGTGAAAGAGGTAAAGGTAAATGGCAGCAGATTACATGGGATGAGGCACTGGATACAATAGCAACTGAGCTAACTAAAACCAAGGAGAAATACGGCGCTAAGTCGGTAGCCTTAATTCGTGGATGTGCCAAGGGCTACCAGGATAGTTACTTTGAGAGGTTTGCCAATGTTTTCGGCACGCCAAATGTAGCTGTGATGTCTCCCGTTTGCCATGTGCCCAGACTTCATGCCTCGGTGATAACCTATGGGTTCATGGCACTCCCCGACTACGAATATTTGCCATCATGTATAGTGATGTGGGGTTTAAACACACGAGAATCAGCTATTGGACATCATAACCGCATTACTGAAGCTTTAGAAAAAGGCTCAAAGCTAATAGTAATAGACCCCGGCGAAACAATACTTACCCAAAAGGCTGATATATGGGTAAAGCCCAGACCCTGTTCCGACCTGGCATTAGCCTTGGGCATGATAAACGTGATAATAACTGAGGGCTTATTCGACAAGAATTTTGTTGAGACCTGGACAGCGGGTTTCGATAAGCTCAGAGCTCATATTCAGAACTATTCCCCTGAGAAAGTTGAGGAAATAACCTGGGTGCCAGCAGAAACGATTAGAGAGGTAGCCCGGTTTTATGCTAATAATAGTCCATCCTGCATTGCCTGGGGAAATGGCCTCGATAATAATATAAATAACTTTCAAAGTGCCCGTGCCATCGCAATTCTAAGAGCGATTACCGGTAATCTTGGCAGGCCCGGTGGTGATATAGAATGGTCACCACCCGGAGTAGTACCCAAGAGTTCCCCCGAACTGCTTCAACAGGACGTCTTGCCACAAGATGTGCGCGCAAACAGGATTAGTGCCACGGAAGGAATGCTACCGATCATCTTTTACGCTTTACCACAGAGTATAGTGAAAGCTATAGTAGAAGGTGTACCTTACTCCATCCGTGCCGCTTTTATTCAAGGGGGTAATCTGCTCCAGACTTACACCAATGCTCAGGAGACTTCTGAAGCTTTGAAGGATCTGGATTTCTTGGTAGTCAGTGATTTCTTTATGACACCAACAGCTGCATTAGCGGACCTGGTATTGCCGGCGGCAACATATCTAGAGATTGATAGTCTTCACCCATCGGATTATCCACCTACGGTTGGTGTTATACAGAAAGTTACCCAGATAGGTGAGTGCCGGTCAGACTACAAGATATGGCAGGGGCTTGCCAAGCATCTGGGGCTGGGCGATTATTTCTGGGAAGATGATCAGCAAGTCTTAGATTTTCTGTTAAAACCTGCAGGATTAACATTCGATGAGTTTCGAGAAGTGGGGGTAATCTCAGGTGCCAAACGATACAGAAACTATGAGAGAAGCGGCTTCAATACCCCTTCAGGTAAAATTGAATTATATTCAAGCCGGCTTGAAGAATGGGGATTTGATCCATTACCCGTATACCATGAACCTCCCGAATCACCTTATAGCGAGCCTGAACTGGCTAAGGAGTATCCCCTGATTTTCACCAACCAGAAGTTGGCTCCTTTCCACCATTCTGGGGGGCGACAGATACCCAGTTTGCGTGGCAGCCATCCAGACCCAATGGTTACTATTCATACGGGAACGGCTAGCAAACTGGGAATAGCAGAGGGTGACTGGGTATATATTGAGACAAAACGGGGTAGGATCCAGCATAAAGCTAGCCTAACACCCAATATAGACCCCAGGGTGGTTATACTGGAACATGGTTGGTGGTTTCCTGAAAGGGGAGCCTCAGCTTTATATGGATGGGCAGAATCAAACATCAATGTACTGACCGACAATAAAATGCCTTACGCCCGTGAGATGGGCTCAGCCACTTTAAGAGGAATATTATGTAAAGTCTACAAGGCATCCTGAAGCAGCGGCACGGAGTAAAAGCCGACCTCTTTTACCAACTTGCCATTTTGCCATACAGAACAGCACAGAGCTCCAACCTAATGATCTCGTTCAGATATATAAGAGACACATACATGGATTATGAAAGGATACTATAATGACCGAGGAGTCCTATGAGGTAACGGATACCGGCTTTGATCTGCCAGGGCGGAACCAAGCTTTGCTGAAGTGGGAAGTAGTATATGATACTGTTCGTCCGAGCCAGACATTGGGCTACCTTACACCACTGGAATATCTGGAACAACATTGGCAAGATAAGAGAAAGGAGAAGGTGCCACCAATCACCTGAACGAGTACAAGCGCTGGTCATTTCATGCATATTGATATATAATATAGCTGACTTAATTAGTCACCTTGAGGATATTAGAAATGAAGCTTTCTACCAGGACAAGGTATGGAGTTAGGGCTTTAGTAGATATTGCACAGCATAGCACAAAAAGCCCCGTACTCCTGAAAGACGTTGCACAAAGGCAGGCAGTCTCAGAAGATTATCTGGAACATATTCTCATCCCACTTAAAGTAGCTGGCCTAATAAGAACCATCCGCGGGGTTAAAGGAGGATTCACTATATCTAAACCCCCAGCACAAATAAGACTTGATGAAGTTGTCCGAATCCTGGAGAAAAAAGTTGCCTTGGTGGAATGTGTAACTACTCCTACGGCTTACCCTCGCAGTGATATCTGCGCTACTCATGTCCTCTGGCAAGAGATAACAGAAGCGATAACCAAGGTGCTTAAGTCTACTACCTTGCTGGATTTGGTGAACATGCAAGGGAAGAATGAAAGAACGAGAAGAATAATCATTGAAACCATGAAAGGAGATGTACCATGAGAGAGAAAGTAGAGGCAGCGCTCAACCGTATACGACCAACTTTACTAGCCGATGGGGGAAACGTTGAATTAGTGGATGTAACGGAAGGCGTAGTTAAGGTCAAGCTAACCGGAGCCTGTAGTGGCTGTCCTATGGCAGCTATGACCCTGAAACATGGAATCGAGCACGCACTCAAATCCGAATTGCCTGAGGTTAAAGAAGTGGTTGCTGTTTAAGGAAAACAAGAATGCCTATATATGAGTATTTCTGCTCTCTTTGCAATTCTAAGTTTGAAATGCTTCGTCCTGTCAGCAAATCAAATGAAGACGCTGTTTGCCCTATCTGTCGTAGTAACGCCAAACGAATCTTCTCTTCGTTTAACTCCCCTTATACAGCTACAGGGGTAACGGATAACCCTATGAATAATAGTAATCCTTGCAGTACATGCTCTGCCCTTAGTTGCGATACCTGTGGAAAATAGCTCTAAATTATACAAAGAAAAAGTAAACCAGGACAGTCGTGCTTTTCTTGACAATTTGGTAAAACCTTTATAATATATACTCCTCAACTGGATGTGCTCTTTAACAACTGAATAGCGGAAGGAAGGTTCTAATGGAGAGTTTGATCCTGGCTCAGGATAAACGTTGGCGGTGCGCCTTATGCATGCAAGTCGTACGAGGTTGCAGTTTTCGGATTGTAACCGAGTGGCGAACGGCTGAGTAACACGTAAGTAACCTACCTGTAAGTGGGGGATAACTTGTCGAAAGGCAAGCTAATACCGCATGTGGCAACCAAGGTTTACTTGGTTATTAAAGCTTCACAGCGCTTGCAGAGGGGCTTGCGCCTGATTAGCTAGTTGGCAGGGTAATAGCCTACCAAGGCGACGATCAGTAGCTGGTCTGAGAGGATGGTCAGCCAGATGGGGACTGAGACACGGCCCCAACTCCTACGGGAGGCAGCAGCAAGGGATATTGGGCAATGGGCGAAAGCCTGACCCAGCGACACCGCGTGGGGGAAGAAGGCCTTCGGGTCGTAAACCCCTTTTCTCGAGGAAGAATTCTGACGGTACTCGGGGAATAAGTCTCGGCTAACTACGTGCCAGCAGCCGCGGTAAGACGTAGGAGGCAAACGTTATCCGGATTTACTGGGCGTAAAGAGAGCGTAGGCGGTTTTTTAAGTCAAGTGTGAAATCTTCTGACTCAATCAGGAGACGCCGCTTGATACTGGATAGCTTGAGGGCAGCAGAAGGAAATGGAATTCCCAGTGTAGCGGTGAAATGCGTTGATATTGGGAAGAACACCAGTGGCGAAGGCGATTTCCTAGGCTGTTCCTGACGCTGAGGCTCGAAAGCGTGGGGAGCGAAGCGGATTAGATACCCGCGTAGTCCACGCCCTAAACGGTGGACACTAGATATGGGGGGTATCGACCCCCTCTGTGTCGAAGCTAACGCCTTAAGTGTCCCGCCTGGGTACTACGGCCGCAAGGCTAAAACTCAAAGGAATTGACGGGGGTCCGCACAAGCAGCGGAGCGTGTGGTTTAATTCGATGATACGCGAAGAACCTTACCAGGGCTTGACATATCAGAAGTAGGAATCCGAAAGGACGACGACCTGTATCCAATCAGGAGCTGTTACAGGTGCTGCATGGCTGTCGTCAGCTCGTGCCGTGAGGTGTTGGGTTAAGTCCCCCAACGAGCGCAACCCTTGTCCTATGTTAAATTCTCATAGGAGACTGCCTTGTACAGCAAGGAGGAAGGTGAGGATGACGTCAAGTCAGCATGGCCCTTATGTCCTGGGCTACACACACGCTACAATGGGTGATACAACAGGTTGCTAAGGAGCGATCCGGAGCTAATCCCTAAAATCATCCCCAGTTCGGATTGTAGGCTGAAATCGCCTGCATGAAGTCGGAGTTGCTAGTAACCGCAGGTCAGCCATACTGCGGTGAATACGTTCTCGGACCTTGTACACACCGCCCGTCACGCCATGGGAGCCGGAAACGCCTGAAGTCAACGAGCTAACTTGCTTTTAGTGAGAAGCAATTGCCGAAGGCGGAGCTGGTGACTGTGACGAAGTCGTAACAAGGCAGCCGTACGGGAACGTGTGGCTGAATCACCTCCTTTCTAAGGAGTTGCAAGGCTTATTTGCCTTAAGATTCCTAGGTCGGTCAGTAGGTTATTTATAACCTGCTGCAAAGTGTTTTTTTCTTCCTTCCGCTACTCAGTTGTTAAAGTATGCATGCTTCATTACAAGTCGTGGTGAGGAGTACATATTATGGGTCCTGTCTTTCTATTGTCCCCTTTTTACCTATATATTATGCGTATTTCCGTCCCATACACTATATTGATTAAACCAAATTCTTACTGGAGAGTTGACTCTAACCCATTTAAGGATTAGTATTAACGCAAATAAATTATGTTTATTACTTCAAAAAATAAAATGAAGAGGGAATATGGATTATGTATATATCTTAGTTGGCCTTGCTCTTGTCTTGGGCGGCCTTATTGGCTACTTTGTCAAGCAGATAGTAGCCAATCAACAGATTCTAGGTACCAGAAAAGAAGCACAGAGATTATTAGATGAAGCAACAGTAAAACATAAGGAAATGCTCATCGAGGCTAAGCGGGAAGCTGCTGGCCTTAGAAGTGCTGCCGAGGCGGAGAACAAGGAGCACCGGCTCCAATTACAAAAGTTAGAGAGGCGCCTCGACCAGAAAGAAGAAGCACTAGAACGGAAACTAACCTCTGTAGAACGGCGGGAGCACGACCTTGAAAACAAAGCAAAGGACATTGAAAAATCTAACATTGAGCTTGAGGAGATAAAGAAAGAGGAGCGGGCGAGACTTGAGTCTCTATCTGGTATATCCAGCGAGGAGGCAAAGCACCTCCTGCTCGATGCTGTAGAGCAAGAAGTTAAAGAGGAAACCTCGCGCCAAGTTCGAATATGGGAAGCGCAGGTAAGGGAAGAGGCTGATAAGAGAGTTCAAGGCATCCTGGCTACAGTTATGCAACGTTGCACCACCGATGTTGTTTCAGAGACAACAGTATCTACCATCTCTTTACCCAGTGATGAAATGAAGGGGCGACTTATTGGTCGCGAGGGACGTAATATTCGAGCTCTAGAACAAGCTACCGGCGTTGACCTTATTATCGATGATACTCCTGAAGCAGTTACCATTTCCAGCTTCGATTCGGTAAGACGCCAAGTAGCTCGTGTCGCCCTGGAGAAGCTTATCCTCGATGGTCGCATTCATCCAGCCCGGATAGAGGAAGTGGTAGAGAAAGCGCAAGCCGAAGTTGAAACCACAATCCGCCGCGAGGGTGAACAGGCTGCCTATGAAGCCGGAGTGCTAGGATTACATCCAGAGTTAATTAAGTTGCTTGGCCGGCTTAAATTCCGTACTAGCTATGGGCAGAATGTTTTGCTTCACAGCCTTGAGGTTTCACACATGGCAGGTATGCTGGCTGGTGAAATCGGGTTTGATACTGCCAAAGCTAAAAAGGCAGGTTTGCTCCATGATATTGGGAAGGCGGTAGATCATGAGGTGGAGGGTTCACATGCATTTATAGGCTCCAACTTGCTCAAACAATGGGATAAGTCTGAAGAAATAGCTCAATCTGTTGCTGAGCATCATGGTGAATCTTCGACAACCAGCGTTCTGGGCTTCATTGTGGCAGCAGCCGATGCCATAAGCGGTTCACGTCCTGGTGCTAGGCGTGAATCTTTACAGCAATACCTGAAGCGAATCAAGGAGTTGGAGGACATAGCCAATAGCTTCTCCGGAACAAAGAAGGTCTTTGCTATTCAGGCTGGGCGGGAAGTGCGTGTTTTAGTAAAGCCAGAGGAAGTCGATGATCTGGCAGCTATGAGATTAGCTAGAGATATCTCCAAGAAAATAGAGGAAAATCTAACCTATCCCGGTCAAATAAGAGTGGTAGTAGCCCGAGAAACCACAGCGGTGGATTATGCTAAGTAGCAGATTCTAGGTAAAACATTGAAGATACTAGCCATAGGCGACATTATAGGCAAGCCTGGTAGAAGCGCTGTGGGGAGATTACTACCAGGCTTATATCGTGAATATGGCATCGATTTAGTAATAGGCAATGGTGAAAACGCTGCTGGTGGAATAGGGTTAACCCCAGACACAGCACAAGAACTCTTTGGCGCAGGCATTGATGTAATTACTTCAGGCAACCACATCTGGTCACATAAGGAACTTCTCCCATATCTGGAAGGTAATTCGGCTATTCTTCGCCCGTTGAATTACCCACCATCATCCCCAGGTTACGGTTATTTGCTCAAGCACAATGTCCTGGTTGTTAACATCATCGGACGCACTTTCATGGATAATTTTGACTGCCCCTTTCGAGCCATGGACAGCTTACTGGCTGGATTCGAAAACAAACCAAATATTATCATTGTTGACTTTCATGCTGAAGCAACCTCAGAGAAGGCAGCAATGGGCTGGTATCTCGATGGTCGGGTTAGCGCCGTGCTTGGCACACATACTCATATAGGCACCATTGATGCCCGTATATTGCCTGGTGGTACCGCTTATGTTACCGACATAGGCATGGTCGGTCCTGTAGACTCAGTCATAGGAGATGACGTAAGTAGCGTGCTTAACCGCTTTCTCACCCAGATACCAAGACGCCTCTCAGTAGGGAAAGGTACCGTCGAGTTCAATGCCATCCTGGTTGAAGTGAATAATGATACCGGCATGGCAACAAGCATTGAACGCATCCAAAAAACTGTAACCTAGGGCAGAGTACCTATTTGCTCTGGCTACGGAGAGCCACTTTTGCCATAACCTTTAACATCACCTCACCTGCTTTGTCACGAATAACCACCGTAGCGTACTGGTCAAGCGGAGTCGGACTCAAGTTAATGATAGCTAATTTGGCTCCAGCATCCCTGGCATATTCTGGCATGTAAGCAGCAGGGTAAATAACCAAAGTTGAGCCTATAACGATGAAAAGATCACAATTCTGTGAGCGCTTGGTGGCTTCAATTAGTGTTTCTTGTGACAGTGCCTCGCCGAAAAAGACGGCATCCGGCTTTAAAATCCCATGACATTCAGGACAATCAGGAACCTCAATTCCGCTTCTAATCATCTGTAACGCTTGACTTATGGGGAAACGTTTGCCACAACCCAGGCATACAACCCGCTGCATATTGCCATGAAGCTCGAATACTTTTGCCTCGGGAACTCCCGCTTTCTGATGGAGTCTGTCCACATTCTGAGTAATAACGCAATCCAGCTTGCCCAGAAGCTCCAGCCTGGCTATGGCATAATGTGCAGGATTTGGTTCAGCTTCCATAGTAAGACCGCCTTCATTAAGCATCTTCCAGTGTTTTTTCCGAGCCTCAGGGCTACTGAGAAATTTTTTAATGGTAAAGTCATCAGGATCATACCTGCTCCATATCCCTCCAGGTCCACGAAAATCCGGTATCCCTGATTCAGTGCTCACACCAGCGCCAGTGAACACTACAACTTTCTCAGCCTGTAAAATTAAGTCAGCTAATAACTCAATCTCCACGGCAATGATTCCTCATAGCATAATTTTCACCACCCTGTTAATACCACCCAAATCAGGAATTAACTCAATACTGGCCTGCGAGAAATGACTACTTAACATTGACCTTACCACTTTATCCTGGCCTTGACCCACCTCCATTAACAGGCACCCTCCAGAGCAGATTTTGCCAGGTGCCTGATTCAACAGGCAGCGTATCTTATCCAATCCATCTTCACCACCAGCTAGAGCCATTATAGGTTCGAAATTTAATATTTCAGGGCTCAACGTTTTCAACTCACAATTTTTTATGTAAGGCAGGTTAGCCACAATTACATCTACAGGCTCAGGCAGTGGCTCAAGCAAGTTACCCCGAAGCAACCTCACCCTGCCACCAACCTCATGACGCCGGCAATTTATATCAGCAACCTGAAGAGCTGAAGCTGAGATATCCGTAGCATAGATGTCGACTTCTGGAAGTGTCAGGGCAAGGCTGATAGCAATGGCTCCACAGCCAGTGCCAATATCAGCGACAATAAATCTATTTTTCAGGTAATGGCTGGAGCGAACAAGCTTGATAGCCTCTTCTACTAAAAGTTCCGTCTCTGGTCTGGGAATAAGAGTACGCTGGTCAAGATAGAAGTCAAAACCATAAAACTCGTACTGCCCCAAGATATAAGCAGTCGGCTCGTGAAGAAGACGACGCCGAGTAAGATGCCGCAAATACCTCGCTTCCGCTACACTTAACGGTCTCTCTGGCTCGCCATACAGCTGGGCTTTCGACATCCCAAGGATATGGCATAGTAAAAGCTCAGCCTCAATGATAGCATCATCAATCTCTGCTGAGGATAAAATGTAGCTGGTTGAATGTAACGCATCGCTCAGAATCATGAAAGGACCGCTTCTAACTGTTTAACCTGTTCTTTTACCAATAGTGCTTCGATGATTTCATCCAGTTCACCATCCAGAATCTGGGGTAAATTATGGAAGCTTGTATTAATGCGATGGTCAGTAACACGGTTTTGGGGAAAGTTATATGTGCGTATCTTCTCTGCTCGTTCGCCGGTGCCCACCTGGTTTCTCCGCTCTCTATCTATGCTCTCGGATTGCTCGCGTTGTTTTATGTCAAACAGCCTGGCACGTAGCACTGCCATAGCTTTCACCCTGTTTTTCAGCTGTGAGCGTTCATCCTGGCAGGTAGCTACCATGCCTGTAGGCAGGTGAGTAAGGCGCACTGCTGTAGTCACCTTGTTTACATTTTGCCCTCCAGCACCACCACTATGGAAGAAATCCATCTTGATGTCATCGGGGTTGATCTTCAGTTCGACTTCCTCCACCTCCGGAAGAACAGCCACTGTAGCTGTCGAAGTATGAACCCGTCCTGATGCCTCAGTAAGAGGAACTCTCTGCACCCGATGCACGCCACGCTCATACTTCAGCCTGCTAAAAGCACCTTTCCCCTTTATATCGAATACCACCTCCTTGAAGCCACCTCGTTCACTCTGGTTGCTGTTTATGATATTTACTTCCCAGCCCTTACTCTGAGCGTAGCGGCTATACATGCGGAATAAATCAGCATCAAAAAGACCTGCCTCATCACCACCCGTGCCAGCTCTTATTTCAACAATGACATCTTTATTATCATTGGGATCCCCGGGCAATAAATACATTTTGAGCTGGTGGAGAAGGTCATCCTGGCGTTGTCTGAATTCGCTTATTTCCTCTTTAATGAGAGCCGTCATATCAGCTTCGACAGTGTCGCTGAGTAAAGCCTCCATCTCTGCTAACTCCTTAGAGTTTGCCTGGTATTCCTGGTATATGGTGACGATGTCTTCCAGGCTGGCTTTTTCCTTGCTCAGTTCCTGCAGCCGTCTTGCATCGGTAGCTATCTCCGTCTGCGACATGAGTTGGTTTATCTCCTCATAGCGTTTCTGTACCAGTTTTAATTTATCTAACATGGCTTATGCACCTATCTATATCAGGGCTATTATAGTATAGTAATACAAGCTACTCAAACTCCCTATGCCCACTTCCATGCCAACGGCCTGGCCATAAGTTAGATCAGGTTGAGATAGGAAGAATGAAGATTTCAACTGAATGCTATGATTGCCTGCGAAGGCTAATTCACCAGGCAGCCAGCCTGGCAACTGATAATGCTTCACTTAAGCAGAAGGCAGTAGAAGAAGCTATGATAATCCTGGATAATGAATTTTCCTATGATAAGATATCTATCGTGATTGCTACCAATATCCACAAGGTTATAAAGGAAATAACGGGCAATCCCAACCCCTATCGGACAGTGAAGGAGAAGGAAATATCAATTGCCACAGAACTATACCCTGAGATAAGACTTCAATATAAAAATGACCTCAAGAGCCTCCTCAAACTCGCAGCCACAGCAAACGCCATAGATTTCTTCAGAAATCCTGGCGTCATCAGAGATGCTTCAAGCAAACCGGTGAACTTCGTTATCGATGACTCAAGCCAGTTTGAAACGAGATTAGAAAGCGCCTGCAAGATTTTGTATCTTGCCGACAACGCTGGCGAAATTTACTTTGACCTTCCACTGGTTAAGAAGTTGCTGCAATTTGCCGATGTTACCTATGTTGTTAAATCATTACCTGTTCAGAACGATGCCTCTCTAGAGGATGTCAGGAAAGCGGGATTGGAAGGTGAGTTCGGTAGAGTTATAACCACAGGCACGGCTTCGCCTGGAATAGTTTTCTCCCTGGCTTCACCCCAATTCAAACGGGAGTTTGAATCAGCAGACCTAGTATTTGCCAAGGGCATGGGGAATTATGAGTCCTTGAGCGAGCTTCCCAGCGAGGGGAGGTTCTTCTACTGCCTCATGGCTAAGTGTAAGCCCGTAGCAGCCTCAATCGGTGTGCCCTTAAATAGCTACGTAGCCATGCTGCGGTGATGCCTGAATTTACTGGTAGCCTTTATAACACATATTTTAATTAGTGAAGTTCATTATACCTCGCTACAAGGCAAGCCACGGTTATGGAGCTATAATTACCTGGTATTGTGGGGTGGGTTCTCCTAAGAACTCTGCAAACCACATATCAGTCATACAGTTCCACGTAATTCCTCAGGAATGAGGAATTAGTTTCCTTTTTTGTGCTGAGCGTAGCAGTGGAAGGAAACACCCCAGCGCTACAATGCTGGAAATGGCTCCAACGGTCAGCACCATACTATAACCGAACTTCTTCGCTATCAGCCCGGCTGCGAAAGCGGCAATGACGGCTGCGACCGCGGTAATGGCGTTAAAACAACCCAGGGCTTCTCCTTCTTTAAAAGTGGCAAGCTGGGCGGTCCAAGCTGTGCCGCCAACAATGAGCGGCGACCAGGCAATCGGAATCAGGACATATACAAATGGGACAAGCCATGGATCATGTCCTGAATGGGCAAGCATAGCCATTGCACCGGTTGAGATAACTGTCATGATAGTACCGATAACAACAGCCCACCCGTTGCCGAGTTTCTTACCGAGCGTAGCGGACGGCACGTAGCAGAATATCCCGATTATTGCACCTATCATATAGTACAGCGATGACCTGCCGTAAGATATGTCAAATGCCGACTTCATCAGCAGTGGGAAGAGGGCGCCAATTAGCCAGGTGGTGAACTGGACAAAGAACCATCCTGCCATAAAGAGACCGAAAGCAGAACGGAATTCGTGTAGCATATGGTTCAGACTACTCTGAACCGTTCCCTGGTAGTGGTGGAGGAAGGAATAGACGGACCGTGGCGGTCTATGTGAGAGGCGGGATAACTCAACCTTCGCGGGTTTCTTAAGTACACTGGATGGTGGGAGATGGCGTGTTCCCAATATCAGGGCGGGCACCATCAAGCCGGCTGAGATGAGAAGTCCCATCTCGGGGCGAGCCTGCAGGACACTTGCCATTCCCAATCCGACGGCCTGTCCGACGCCGTAAAAGGTTTGCAGCCACCCGACACGCGGATCCCATTCCTGTCTCGGCTTATATTCCACGATAAACATCGCTGCCACGGTGTTGCTTGTTCCTGAACCAACTCCCTGTATAAAAGCCAGCCCCATCCAGAACCACAACAGTTTAGTGAGCGGGAAAACTGCCAGCCCGATGGCGAGCAGAATAAAACCGGAGATATAGAACGACCGGTGCCAGCCGGTACGATCAATGATAGCACCCATCAGCGGGGAGAGCATTTGGCCGATATAGAAGCAGCCAATCACTATTCCCGCTTTTGCCGCGTCCCCTGATTGATTGACTATGATGGGCATCAAGATCGCTCCTGTTCCAAAAACGACCGCCCCCTGAAAGGCATAACCGGAGTACCACAGTTCTGAATACCGCCGCAGGGATGATAAATTCATAGAGCCCTCTTCTATACTTATTCCTGATGCACTACGATTAGCTAAGTCAAGCCTATTTGCATCGGCTAGAGCTAAGCAGCCTTTATATCCTGGCTTTCAGGAACTTTAATGGAATAATTGTATTATTTTGGGAAGAAAGTATCAAAGTCATGAATTGAAGTATAATCCTCATAACCAAGAGGAGAGATATCACAAGAGGCAGCTCAGTATATATTCACCCACTTTCCCCAAACCCTCAAATCTACTCTATTGGAGCATATATTTCAGTCATAAATTCTTCTTGAGGAATGTCATCGAGTTCATTCAACAACACTTCTCTTGTTGGTCCCACCACCTTCTTTCCCTTTTCTTCAAGCCAGATGAAAAGCTTTTTATAAGTTGACCACCAATCTATATAAGGTCCCTTGTGTACGATCCTTGCCACTTCCCCACCAGGCAATTCATAAAACTTAATCTCATCACTACTTTCTACTTTTTCAGAGATGGGCACCGCAACTTCAATATCTGCGTTTCTTTCTTTGTCCGCCCTGCTTGCTTCCTCCGCAGTCAATTCATGACGAATATAAACCGGTGGTTCCTGAATTTTAATTCCCTTTTCCGCTGCAAACTGACAGACTTTCGGTATCATTGTTCCTATTTTTTCATATTCCCCACGCGAACGCATACCAAGAACCATTTGCGGTCCTACCTCCACAACTGTTACTTCACCCATTACAACACCTCCAGGCAATTATCGTTTTAACAGCCAACAGATTTGAATAATATCCGATAATAATTATACCCAGAAATGTTCTATTTCACTGAAACAGTGTCGGAATTATTATTTCTTTTCAATAACCTTCCGCAGCACTGAGCAGTAGCTGTCATAGGTATTGGAGTCGAAAAGGACAAATACCACCTTCTGAATAGCAGTGGCTTGCTCTTTGAGGAATAGAATGACTGCGTCGATAGCTATTCCCGCTGCCTCATTTACCGGATACCCATATGCACCCGTGCTTATAGACGGAAATGCTATGCTGATCAACCTGCTGTCGGCAGCCACCTTTAAACACTCACGATAGGCACTGGCCAGAAGCTCTGGCTCATTTCTACTGCCGCCATGCCAGACAGGACCAACAGTGTGTATAACATGCTTTGCCCTGAGCTTCCCTCCCGTGGTAATTACAGCTTTTCCTGTGGGCAGTCGCCCCTGCCGGGAAACAATTTGCTTGCACTCTGCCAGTATAGCTGGACCTCCAGCCCGGTGTATTGCGCCATCCACTCCACCACCACCCATCAAGCTAGGATTGGCAGCATTAACTACTGCATCGGTAACCTGCCTGGTGATGTCTCCCTGGACTATGGAAATCTTAACATTGCTGGTAGTTATTTCCATCTCCCCTCCCATCTATTCCGCCAGCACTGATTTCGTGGTCTTGAAGTGAATTTTAGCTACTTCGTCTAATCTGTCCTTGCCGTATTTTTTTACGAATACTCTCCCCGCCTCGATTACCGCTGGCGATGCTCCTTTGGGCAAATCTATTCCGTATTTTCGGGATAGCATTGCTAATCTGTGAACAAACTCCGCCCTTGCCAGTATTGAGGCTGCTGCCACCCCCATATCGCTTTCAGCCCTTACTTCCTGTTTCACCTCTATCTCCTTGCCCTTCTCCATTAAGGCATTTATTATGAAACTCCGATCCCCGAACTGGTCAGCCAGAGCATAGTCACATTCCCTCTCATTCAGTATATTCTCTATGACCCTGGAGTGACCCCAGGCAAGTAGTCGATTCAGGTTTCCTATCTTTTTATACAGTTCGTTATACTTGGCAGGTCCTATTGCCACCACCGAGTAGTAACAGGCTTTCCTGATACGGGCTGCCAGTGTTCTCATCGAATTATCTGAAAGCCTCTTGCTGTCCTTAACTCCCATTTCATCAAGCAACCTGGCAGTTTGATTATCCACCAGCACGCCGGCTGTCACCAGCGGTCCGAAATAATCTCCCTTACCGGATTCATCGCTACCTATCCATTTTTCTAATTTGACCGTCATAATAAATAGTCAAGCATCCAGGTTATCTCAATTCCTATAATATCAAACTTCGTAAAAACAAACATCTACAACTCACTCGATAAAGCCTGCCTACCAGAGCAAAAACATCAGAATAGAAAGCCAAGTTCGCCTATTTCCTTATCGCCCGCACAATCTTATCAAGTGCAGGGCTGATATCCCTTGAGGTATCGACGACAAAGTGATTGCGCCTGAACCTCTCTTCCCGGGGTTTCATTCTCTGATAAACTCCCCAGTCAGCCTGTGAGTCATCCTCTGGATCAGGTGTCCCTTTCCTGGCAATAAGACGCTGCCTTATTAGCTCCGGAGGAGCTTCAATACGAACCAGTATAATCTTCGCCTTCGTCTTGTCAGCAATTCGATAAAGATACTCCCGATGTCGTTCCTGAAGATTTGTAGCATCCAGAATGACCGGAATACCCTTTCTCAAAAGCTCTTCAATTAGAGTATGACTGGCATTAAAAAGCCGTTTATTTTCAACTTCAGTATACCCAGGAGAGGAAAACAGTATCTTACGTAAAGTGTCACTCGCCAGGATAACAAACGGCCATCTTGCAGCCATCTTGTAGCAGAAAAATGACTTGCCTGTGCCCGGCAAACCGCTAACCACGACAAATGGAGGCTGCACTTGAGGTTGAGGTAAGTCCTTGAGGCTCTGCCTCAGTTTTCCCACATCTTCACTCAAACTATCCATCATCGTAGAGAAGAGGGCAATTCCTCATCCTGCCTCAGTGCAATAATGCGGTCGCGGAGCATTGCAGCCTTCTCAAACTCAAGATTTTTAGCCGCCTTTTTCATCTGAGATTCCAGTTCCTTGATGAGGTGAAACATTTCCTCTTTAGAGACTTGAGAAACCTCGTAAGGGACCCGCTGCTCAGCTACCGCCTTAACCCGCTCAGTTATATCTCTGATTGCCTTTTTTATTCCCTGCGGAGTTATACCATGCTCATTATTATAGGCCTCCTGAATCCTCCGCCTGCGGGAAGTCTCGTCCATCGCCTTTCGCATAGAAGTAGTAATCGAATCTGCATACATTATGGCATGGGCGTTTATGTGCCTGGCAGCCCGCCCCATCGTCTGTATCAGCGCCTCCGCTGACCTGAGGTAGCCTTCCTTATCAGCATCCAGTATAGCTACCAGGCTTACTTCAGGCAAATCCAGTCCTTCCCGCAGTAAATTAATCCCCACGACTACATCATACACACCAAGGCGAAGGTCACGGAGAATCTCCACCCTCTCCAGCGTCTCCACCTCCGAGTGCAGATAGTGTGTTTTTATCCCCATTTCCTTGAGGTAATCGCTCAATTCTTCAGCCATCCTTTTAGTCAAGGTAGTCACCAGACAGCGCTCTCCCCTATCAACCCTGCTTTTTATCTGGTAGATAAGGTCATCAACCTGCCCCTTGGTAGGTTTAACCTCTATAGTAGGTTCCAGCAATCCGGTGGGACGAATTAACTGCTCAACCACCTGCTGACTATGCTCATACTCGTATGGTTTTGGAGTGGCTGAGACGTAAACAACCTGGTTGATACGTTCTTTAAATTCCTCGAAGTTAAGTGGACGATTATCCAGCGCTGATGGCAGGCGAAAGCCATAGTCAATCAGGGTTTGCTTTCGAGAGAAATCGCCATGATACATACCCCTTACCTGAGGTAGAGTCATGTGTGATTCATCAATAAAAAGCAAGAAATCATCAGGAAAGTAATCAATTAAAGTCCAGGGTGGACTTCCCGGAGCACGTCGTTGCAGATGCCTGGAGTAATTTTCCACTCCGGTACAGTAACCTACCTCCTGGAGCATTTCGATATCATAGTTGGTCCGCGCCTCAAGCCGCTGCGCTTCAAGAAGTTTACCCATTCCCCTTAACTCCTTTAGCCTTTCTTCCAACTCACCTTTGATATCATCGATTGCGACCATCAATGTATCACGGGGAGTAACGAAATGTTTGGCGGGATAAATATCCACTTGCTCACGCTGACTGAGCAATTCACCCGTAAGGGGATCAACTTCCACGATGCGGTCAATTTCATCTCCCCAGAACTCAATTCTGAGGGCTGTTTCCTCATAAGCAGGCTGTATTTCCAGAGTATCGCCCCTGATACGAAATTTACCCCGCGTTAGCTCAAAATCATTTCTCTCATACTGCATATCCACCAGTCGGCGAACTAACTTATCTCGTTGATGAGTCTCTTTCCTTTTTATATTAAGAGCGAAGCCGTGATACTCCTCCGGTGAACCGAGACCGTAAATACAGGAAACTGAGGCTACTATAATCACATCCCTGCGCTCAAAAAGGGCTCTGGTAGCTGCATGGCGCAGCTTATCAATCTCCTCATTGATATCAGTCTCTTTCTCGATGTAAATGTCAGTGCTGGGTATATAAGCCTCCGGCTGGTAGTAATCGTAGTAACTGACAAAATACTCCACTGCGCTCTCGGGAAAGAATTCTTTAAACTCGGTAGCTAACTGGGCAGCCAGCGTTTTATTGTGACAAATAACCAGTGTTGGCCTCTGCACCCTCTCAATAGCGTTGGCCATGGTGAAAGTCTTACCACAGCCAGTAACACCAAGCATAGTCTGTTCCCGGTATCCCTTGTTCAAACCCATAGCCAAGTTATCCACCGCCTGCGGTTGGTCACCTGTAAGAAAAAAATCAGAAACAATCTTAAACTCAGACATCGATTTTCACCCGCTAAAGTGACAAGTAACGATACAGCTAACCCTGAGGCAATCCGCATAACTGAGGTGCAATGTATTATGTAAGGAAAACCAGTGAGCAACGCTACCAGTATCTGTAGCCACTCCGCTCACCCTGCAGCCAATTGTTGAAGCGCAGCTTTGACCTTTTCCTCCAGGCTCATTCCCTCTTGATCTGGGATGCTGGAGATAGCTTGACTGGACTCCCTTAAAGAATAGCCCAGACTGGTTAAAGCGGCTACGGCATCGGTATCTTCCGAAGCTAAAGGCAATATAGTTCCTGCCCATTGCTTCTCTAGCTTTCCCCTTAGTTCTACAACCAGCCGGCTGGCCATTTTTTTGCCAACGCCAGATACCTGGCTGATAACATCGACATTGCCACTGGTAATAGCCATAACAAGCTGCTCAGAACTCAAGGAAGAGAGTAGCGCTAAAGCCAGCTTGGGACCAACTCCTGAGACAGAAATGAGATTCCGGAATAGCGCCAATTCCTCACTTGTGGCGAAGCCATAAAGAGAAGCATTATCCTCCCTCAGGTGAAGATGAGTACAAAGCGAGACCCTATCCTTGACAGCTCCCAGCTGGTTCAAAGTTGAACCGGAGACATACACCTGAAAACCTATCCCACCTACATTGACAATGACCGAATCGATACCGCGATATTCTAAAGTTCCCTCTAAAGATGCTATCATATCAACCTTTATTGGTCAGCCATCGATTAAGATAGCTCTGCTGTATATGACAAATAGCTACCGCCAGAGCATCTGCCGCATCACTGGGCTCAGGAGATTGAGAAAGCCCAAGTTGAATTCTCACCATTTCCTGTATTTGTTGTTTGTCACTCCTCCCATAGCCGGTTACCTGCTGCTTTACCTGAGCTGGGGAATAGTAGTAGATGGGTAACTGTTGGCTGGCTCCTGCCAGGATAGCTATAGCCTGTGCCGTACCTATAGCAAATGCCGAGCGTGCATTAAGGCCCACAAAGGGCTCCTCAATAGCCAGCTCATCCGGTCGGTACCTGGCAATAATTTCAGTTAACCTACAATACAGGGAATGCAATCGCTCCTCCTTAGAAGTCCGTGGAGAGAAACTTACTACACCAAAATCCACCATCCGTATTTCCTCATCAGCGTCCACCACCCCATAGCCTGAATTTATGGTTCCAGGGTCAATGCCAAGAATGCGCATGCTATACTCGTCCGCGCAGCTTCTCTAAGGTAGCATCAGAGAAATCGATATTAGAGAACGCATGCTGTACATCATCAAGTTCCTCTAGATGGTCAAGCAAACTTAATGCCTGAGCCGCTTCCTTTTCACCCAGTACCATTGTGGTCTTAGGTATTTGAGAGAGTTCAGCCGAAACTACATGTTTCTGCTCTGCGATGGCTTTTCTTACTTCTTCCAAATCCTGTGGTTTAGTATATATCTCAATATAGCCCTCTTCCGTCCTAACATCCTCAGCCCCGACATCGATAGCCTGTAATGCTATTTCTTCAGCATCCGAGCCATCGCTTTCTACGGTGATCACTCCTTTGCTTTCAAAAATCCATGAAACACACCCACTTTCCCCAAGGCTACCGCCATGTCGTGTGAAAAGGCGACGTACATCCTGTATGGTGCGGTTTCGATTATCGCTAAGCGCTTCCACCAGAATTGCTACACCATTTGGCCCATAACCCTCAAGAGTTATCTGGGTCAAATCAGATGCCTCATTACCACCGCTGGCACGCTTTATGGCTCTGTCAATATTCTCGAGGGGCATATTGCTATCGTGGGCCTTCTGCACTGACAAACGTAACTGGAAATTGCTTTCTGGATTACTCCCACCCTGCTTTACAGCCACCATAATTTCTCGAGTAAGCTTGGTAAATAGCTGACCGCGCCTGGCATCGGCTACACCCTTTTGCCTTTTTATCTGTGACCACTTTGAATGTCCTGACATGCCTTACTCCCTTGAGACTGATTTTACAACACAAGTGCCAAAAGGTAAAGCATGTGTACTCTCAGCATCCTCCACAATTCCCTGACTTTGCTATAGCTACATACCCAGCTCTGAGACGAGACCCGCCCCCATTATGATTCACGATATTTTTATTGTGTGCTTATTCTACCCCGGTTCTCATAATTCCATAAATATCGACTGCTGTGCCACCTATCCATCTTAACTAAAATCACCTGCTAGCACGCTAACACTTGCCTTGATAAAAGAACCGTAGTGCTATAGGATGTTAAACACTTTCTATGTTAATAACTGAATATTATAGACTATACTATATAGGTGAAACTACAGAGACTAGCAGTAGGTGGGACATGCAAAAGTATCTAGCATTATTACTGGTGCTCCTAGTTGTCTTTTGAAGCTGCCCAGATAATTACCGCCCACGTAAGTCTGGAGGGGGACGAACGGGGCAGATATTATTATGCCTGGGATATCCAGTAAATTGGAAACATTTGCTATTCTGGCCATACTACATATAGAATTAAATTAGAGAGATAAGGAGGAATAGAAAATGAAATCAAAACTAGCTCTGATTGGTACCGTAATTGCTATCTCCCTTTGCCTCCTTGCCTGCTCCCAGGCACCAAAGCAGGTAGCTGTCGATGACTCATATAGCGGCAAAGAAGTCGAACTCGGAGTTGGCGGCTCATTGACAGTAACCTTGGAATCTAACGCCACAACGGGCTTTCAGTGGACAGAGCAGTCTGTGATTAGCAACCAGACTGTATTGGAACAGGTAAGCCACCAATTTAAGGCACCAGCGGATACCGGCATGGTTGGTGCTCCTGGTAAAGAAATATGGACATTCAAGGCACTCAAAAAAGGCAAGAGCACCGTATCTATGGAATACAGCCAGGCATGGGAAGGTGGTGAGAAAGCAGCCCAGACCTTCGACTTAACCGTAGTTGTTAAATAGCATACCAATTCCAGATAAGGAGGTAGAAGCATGAATGGAAATGTTGTAATGCAGCAGTTCATTTCGACTCAGCACTGGTGGACACTGGCACTGCGGGGTCTTATCGCCCTGATTTTCGGTATTCTGGTCTTAGCCTGGCCCGAAATCACACTGGCAGTGCTTCTCATCTTCTTTGGTGCCTTTGTATTGATTGACGGTATCCTGGCACTCGTTGCAGGTTTAAGTCACGCAGGGCAAGGAAACCGGTTGATATTGATTCTTCATGGAATAGTCGGCATCGCTGTAGGTATTATCACTTTCAGCTTGCCGGGAGTTACTGCCTGGGTACTACTTATACTTATCGGCGCATGGGCATTGGTTACCGGCATTTTTGGCATCATCGCCGCTTTCAGGACAGCAACGGACATCGGTGACAAATTGCTTCTCGGTCTAGGTGGAATTCTGGCATTAATTTTTGGCTTGCTCTGCCTGTGCCTCCCTGTAGCTGGTGCACTGGCAATCCTCTGGCTAATTGGGATTTATTCAATTATCGCTGCTATAGCACTTTTTATACTCGCCTTCATGGCGCGGCGCAATCATAAAGACATTATAGGAGGTTGAACATGCAAAAATATGTAGCATTATTACTGGTAATCCTTGTTGCCCTCCTGGGCTGCACTCCACCACCTGCACTGACCGTTACCCTGCAATCACCAGCAAATGGCAGCTCAGTTTCCTCGCTCACCCCAATACTTGCTTGGTCCTGTACTCAACCAGATGCCACTTATCAACTTGAGATGGCAACCGATAGCAATTTCCAGGACCTCATCATAGATAAAACGTCCATCTCCGGTCCAAGCTATTCTGTCCCTTCAGACAAATTAACCGATGGCAAGACTTACTACTGGCGCGTGAGCGCAAACAAGGGCGGGCAAACATCAGGCTGGACCCCTTACTGGAGCTTCCAAACCCCAAGCCCTTCACCAACTCCTCCTACTCCCTCCACAGGCACCATAGTGGTCAATATCACACTCAATGGTTCACAATGGTCAGGTAATATCAACTACACCATCACCGGCCCAAAGACAAATTCAGGCTCTTCCGCTCCTCAAACCTTCAGCAACCTGCCTCCCGGAGACTATACCGTAGGCTATAGTTCAGGTGGCCCCAAGGAAGCTACTCTAACCAATCTCACTCCATCGGCAACGCAGACGTTAACCGCCGGTGGCTCTATAACCTTCAACTTGAACTTCCATTCCCAGGCTCCCGGCACCGTAACGGTTAAAGCCACTCTCGATGGTTAATCCTGGTCTGGCAAAGTCAGTTACTCCCTGCAAGGACAAAAAGAGCTTTCCAGCTCTTCGGCACCCAACACCTTTAGCAACCTGCCTTCTGGGGATTATGATGTACACTATTACTCCAATGGCCCCACAGGTGCAACCCTGGGCGGCATTTCACCATCGCCAACACAGCATCTGTCCTCCGATGGATCATTAACCTTTACCCTGAACTTCCATTCTCAAGCTAGCAGCACCATAAGAGTCAGAGCCACCGTCGATGGTTCATCCTGGTCAGGAAAGGTTCAGTTCACAATACACGGACCATACAGCGACAGCGGCTCCTACGTGTCCGATAGCTTTGATAACTTGCCTGCAGGGACTTACACTGTAAGCTATCGTTCAGGTGGACCTTCTGGAGCAACACTTGCCAGTATTTCACCATCACCGACACAGACTGTATATCCCAATGCCAGGATAACCTTCACCTTGAACTTCTATTCATCACAAGCTACCAGTACTGTAAAGGTCAAAGCCACCCTTGATGGGCAACCCTGGGAAACCGCTCTTGGCTCAGGTAAAATTGAATACGGCATACAAGGACCACACGGGGAGGACCGCAGTACTAATATGCCCGACACCTTCAGAAACCTCCCTGCTGGAGACTACAGCTTAAATTATCGCTCGGGAGGTCCTACTGGAGCAACATTAGGCCCTATTTGGCCATCATCAGATCAGAACGTGTCTCCGGGTGATACTATAACCTTTACTTTACAGTTCTACTCGCAAGCTAATGGCACTGTAGAGGTCAATGCTACTCTTGATGATAAACCATGGGAGACCGCTATTGGCTCAGGAACAATCGACTATGGCATACACGGACCACACGGGGAAGACCGCAGTACTAATATGCCCGACACCTTCAGAAACCTCCCTGCTGGGGATTATACTCTAACCTATTATTCAGGAGGTCCTATTGGAGCAACATTAGGCCGCATTTCGCCAGCACCAAGACAGACCTTATCCCCAGGTGGCACCATAACCTTCACTTTAAACTTCTATTCACAAGCTAAAGGCACTATAGAAGTCAATGCCACCCTTGATGGGGAACCCTGGTCGGGAGATGTTAGCTATACCGTGCACGGTCCATACATGGACTCCAGTTCCTCCGTTCCCGATAGCTTCAGTGGTTGCCCGGAGGGAAGCTATACCATTATCTATAATTCCGGTGGACCTCCCCAATCGGAGCTAATCCAAATCACACCGTATACAGGAAATCTGGAACCCGGAGGTAGCCTGACCTTTACTTTGCACTTCGAGTTTCAGGGCGGCCTATTATGAAAAATATAACTGGCAATTAGACTATACATAGTCGATACATCTGGCAGGGGAAGTCTGAGCCTATACAATGTTCCCCTGCCAGGACTGGTAGATATGTCGTGAGCAGTCTTTTAGGGCTGCTACCCATGTTACTAGTCCAGACTATACTGTTCCTCTCCTAAATAGGCTTCAATAACTTGCTTATTATGAACTATCTCATGCGGTGTCCCCTCAGCTATTTTCTCTCCACCGCTTAATACTAATACCCTCTCTGATATTCCTAACACCGCCTTCATTACATGCTCTACTACCATTAGGGTTACCCCGGAATCACTTATTCTCTTTACTAATTGGATGGCATCTTCCATCTCTGTTGGATTTAACCCGGCCATCATTTCATCTAGTAGTAGTAACTTAGGCTTCGTCGCCAGTGCCCGGGCAATCTCCAGTCTCTTACGATCGGCTAGACCAAGCATTGCGGCCGCCGACACGCGCTTCTCACCCAATCCAGTAAATTCCAGAATACTCTCGGACTCCATCACGGCTTGCCTCACACTTGAGGCTGCCTCACTGCCATAAGCCCGGCCTACCATAACATTCTGCAAAGGTGTTATGTGCATAAAGGACTTGGTTAATTGGAAAGTCCTGGCTATACCGCTCTGACATATCTTATGAGGTGCAAGACCAGTTATGTCTCTACCGTTAAACTTTATCTGCCCGGTATCTGGCTTAAGTAGGCCGCTTATGAGATTAAATAATGTCGTCTTGCCTGCGCCGTTGGGACCGATGAGACCCACTATCTCCCCTTCATCAATGGTAAAATCCACTTGGCTAACAGCCATTAAACCGCCAAAGGCTTTAGATAGGTTTTGTACCTCAAGAATCAATATGAGTACACCTCCTCAAAAAACTCATTTGCCGCTTTTCCCGCTTCGTCAGTAGCGAGGATAAAAAATTCGACTACCGCCCATATTTGCACCTCCGGCGTTAAATTTGCGCACATAAACTTTGACGGCATTACCTTCAATCACCTACGACGTCTCCTCCTCAGCTCAACTACTCCACCAACTATTCCACTTGGCCAGAATAACACCACCAGTATGAAGATGATACCAAACACTACCAGGTGGAACCCACCGGGTAAGATAGTGGCGAGCCACTGTTGAAGGAATACGAAGAACACAGACCCGATTATCGGGCCTATGATTGTGCCGGCACCTCCAACGAAGACTATGAGCACTGAGTCGAAGGTCCAGACTGGCTCAAACAGATAGCCGGCGTAAGCGCCAACGTAGTAATAGGCGAACACCCCACCGGCTAAGCCAGCCAGGGCGGTGCTGATGAGGAACGCCGAAAGCTTGCATCTCAGTATACTAACCCCCGAAGTCCTGGCCGCATCTTCATCCTCTCGAACAGCCATCATCCCCAGCCCAAGTCTGGAGTTGCTGACGACATAAACCACGGCCACTGCCACAACCGCTACTGTTAGGCTAAGGTAGTAACGGGGGACCAGACTATAGGTGGTCAAAAGTTCGGCTGGCAACACAGATGCTACCGGAATGGCAGTGTAAGCGACGTGTCTCAGTATCTCGGCAAACACCAGGGTGACGATGATGAAATATATCCCCCTCAGTCTAAAGGCAGGAACCCCGATAATGAGGGCAACAAGCGGGGCCACCACTGCCCCGGCCAAGAGGGCAACAGGAAGGGGTAGCCCAAAAAGGAGCCAAAGGTAGCGAGTCGTCAGGGCCCCCAAGCCAAAGAAGGCGACATGCCCGAGGTTTATCTGACCTGTGTAGCCGCCAATAATGTTCCAACTCTGGGACAAAGTAACATATATCAAAATCAAGGTGAACCAGGTTAGGATATCGGTTCGCCTTGTCATCACGGGTACTAGCGCTACCAGAACGATTATGCCGCCGATTAGTGATAGCTTCTTCCAGTTGTGCGCCACTTATCACTCCTTACGCTTTCCCAAATAATCCCTGCGGTCGGAACATCATAATTAGTAGAAATATCACCAGCCCAACAACTATTGCATAGGGGCCGATGAAGATGTGGCTGACCGCTTCCACAACCCCTATGATTAGACCGGCAACCAGTGTCCCGCCGATGCTCCCCATTCCGGCAAGGACGATAACAATGAGGGCCTTAAGCGTCCAGTGCATCCCTATAGGGGGCATAACCACCTGGGTTAAGCCAACCAGGATTCCAGCCACACCAGCCAAGGCAGCACCCAGAGCAAAGGTGAGCAAATAAGTCCGGTCAACATTTATCCCCATTAGGCGTGCCGCCTTCCAGTTCTCAGTCGTCCCCCTTACGGATTTGCCAAAATAGGTCTTACTAAGGAAGAATCGCAGGCCGAACGTGACTGCTAGTGCCACCAACAGGCCGGCTAAAGGGACGTAACCAAAGCGGACACCGAGAAGTTCGAACGACGTCCCGCTATAAACGGGGGTTATCGCCCTCTCATCCCCGGTCCAGGCAGCGGTAGCTAGTTGTGGAAATATCAGGGATAGCCCGAAGGCAATGAGTAAGGAAGTGTTCATCTTGAGTTCTCCCGGCAATCTGGCAGCATGAGAGAAAAGAACTTTGTAAACGCCCGCTCCGAGTAGGAAAAGGGCAATTGCTACCAGAGGTAGGCCCAAAAAGGGGTCGATATTATTCAGGGTGAACATCCAGAAGGCGGCGTAGCCACCCAACATTAAGAACTCACCATGGGCGATATTCAGGATTCTCATCACCCCGAAGATCAAAGAAAGCCCTATCGCTGCCAGTCCGTATAGCGCACCGATCATTATGCCATTGACAAAGGACTGAGCGAAAAGTTCAACCATAATTCACCTACCTCAAACTCAGGAGATGCCGAGATAGGCCTCCTTAACGTGTTTATCGTCCAAAAGGCTCTTCGCGTCACCATGCCCGGCGATACGCCCATTCTCAACTATATAGCCCCTGTTGGCCAGCCCCAAAGCAACACGAACATTTTGCTCCACAAGCAGGATACCTACCCCCGACCTATTTATCTGCTGAATCACCTCAAAAATAGCCTTGACTACCAGCGGCCCCAATCCCAATGACGGCTCATCAAGCATCAGGAGCTTCGGTTTGGACATTAAACCCCGGCCTATGGCCAGCATCTGTTGCTCGCCGCCACTCAGTGTTCCTGCCGCCTGACTGCTCCGGGCTTCCAGGATGGGGAAAAGCTCATAGACAAATTTGAGCGTCTCGTCTTTTACCTTCCTGCTCTCGGGGGCAAAGGCACCTAACTCCAGATTTTCCAAGATGGTCATACTGGGGAATAGCTGCCTCTCTTCCGGAACCAGGCAGACGCCTAATTGCACTACTCTATGAGCTGGCTCCTTCTCCAGACATATGCTATTGAAAATCACGCTGCCTGTAGCTGGAGTGAGCAGACCGGATATGGTTTCAACTATAGTAGACTTTCCCGCGCCGTTAGACCCAATGAGGGCTACCATTTCCCCCTCCTGTAGTGTAAGGGAAACGCCCCACAGGGCCTGAAGGTCTCCATGGTAAACATCTATATTGTTTACTTCCAACATACTACAGTGTCCTCACTTATGCCTGAATGCCCCACTGGTTACCAACGACCTACTGCGGGCCGTCTTCCACTATCGGAAGGGTGCTGGCTATAGCCTTGCCATATATCCGCTCATGCCTGAGACCGGTTGTATTCGCCTGAAGTTCATCCTGCCCACGGCAGTTCTTAACGAACTGGGTCCCAGCACTCATCGGGCCCAATGTAACCATCAGGCCCGATGATTCTACGGCCTTTCCATCGCTGGCCTCAGCCTCAGTTGCTAACGTCATCAATGCTGACTAGCGCTCAGACCAGGGTATTTGCCACTCGAAGTCTACCATCGGTATATACTCTTTGTATTTCTCACCAGGCTCGTTGACGAAGACTATTTCCGGCTTCTCGTTCATCCACTGCAGAACCACGATCATGCGGTCGAGAGCGTGGCCGTTGTCGGCGAAGTGGATACGGCCGGCAACAGTCTCCATATCAGTGGCGCGTATGGCATCCCTGATGGCAACCCTGTCCAGAGTACCTGCCCTTTCAATGGCAGCCTCCAGCACCTGGGCAGCAGCGTAAGCCGAACCGGTTATTATCAGGCTTGGTTTACCATGGATTTCCATGTGCTTGGCATTGAACTCTGCACACCCCGGAAGGGTTAGCGTGTTAACCCAGGCACATGGAACACACACGTAGTCGGAGAGCTCACCCAGGG
>Ga0209986_10000820_pt1 | contig 30519 bp, 24 predicted proteins | sample BlataG_FD_183168 | JGI IMG/M metagenome (GOLD analysis project Ga0209986, IMG submission 183168) | Deep subsurface microbial communities from Black Sea to uncover new lineages of life (NeLLi) - Black_00105 metaG (SPAdes) (version 2) | ecosystem: Environmental > Aquatic > Marine > Oceanic >...
GAGCTCTTTTTCCCACATAAGAGCACATCCTTATTGTTTGAGAAGATTCCTCTTTAGCTAAATAAAGAACCTCTTCTTCTTCCAGAACTCCTAAATGAACAGTTTCGTTACACTTATTTACTAATTCCTTTAGGTAAGGAGAGGCTTCTCTTGCCAAGTCCGTCTGATGAAGTTTAGCCATACCTAATTCTACTAGTTTCAGGCCTAATCGGTATTTCTGATTATTGGATTCTTGCTCCACATATCCCCAATGTTTTAAGGTATCTAATATACGATGGATGGTGCTGGGGTAGAGCCCTAACTTTTCACTGATCTCAGTCATGCTCATAGGAGAATTATGTTGAAGTAGAGTCTCTAAAATGGAGAGTGATTTATCGAGAACTTTTATGGGATAAGCAGGTTTATCTTTAACCATTTTTCACCTTCCATAATTCTATATAGTAGAATTAAATTCTATTTATATTATATAAGATTAATTTTAGATTTGTCAAATTTCATTTACAAATTTGGGTCAAAAAATTATCTGAAACAATTTTACAGTTTAGGATTATATATATTAAATGATATTTTATTTATCATATGATTAACAAATCAAAGCCTCTTTAAATGGAAACCCCCATCTACATTAATTATTTCACCAGTAGAAAAATCTAATTTTCCTGAACAACAAATAGATACTGCTTTTGCTACATCCTCAGGATATCCCCATCGCTTAATTGGAGTAATACCATTAGTAATTAATTTGTCATATTTATCTTTGACAGTTTTTGTCATATCTGTATAAATTATTCCTGGTCTGATTTCATAAACGTAAATATTTAATTCAGACAAACGATCAGCAAAAAGCTTGGTTATCATACTAAGCCCGGCCTTAGAGATACAATATTCTCCTCTTGATGGTGATGATGTATAAGAGGATAGGGACCCAATATTGATGATTTTAGGTTTAAAATAGGAATTCTCCTTCATCTGCTGGACCATTATATTCGCAATAGCCTGAGTTAAAAAGAAAGTCCCTTTGAGATTGATATCTAGTACAAAATCAAAGCTCTCCTCGGTTGTTTCCAGAATGTCCATTCTTACCCTGGGGGCAACCCCAGCATTATTTATTAAAAAATCAATCCTCCCATACTCTTTCATAACCTGCTTACAGAAGTTGTCGTGATCTTTACTCTGAGCAAGATCTCCCTGAAAATAAAGTACTGGTTGGCATTGTTTTTTAAGCTCTTTTATGTTTTCCTCAACTTTTTCTGGCTCCGAAATATCAAATATGGCAATAGCACAGCCATCCCTTGCCAGTTGCAGAGCAATACTATACCCAATTCCTCGAGCAGCTCCTGTAACAACAGCAACTTTCTGTTCAATCATATCTCTTCCACACTCCTTTAATAGAATTTAATAATATGCTTACTTATAGTTTAAAAAGGTTTCTCCTTGGATAAAGAAATAATTCAATTTATTTAATCTTAGTTTCAGTATGAAATAAAGTCAAACAGAAATCAAATTTGAGTACTTAAACCCATGCAATGTCAACAGGTAGGTCTAGCAAAGGTATATTATAAATCTTCAATTTTCCCGTTCCCTTAAACAACTGCTTTTATTTGTATTTGTTCAGACTCATTTATTTATTTTTTGACACTGCTAATACCTCTTTATACACATTGGCATAGAGGTCAGCATCACGAACTACACATCCAGTCTTACTTTGACAAATCATCAACTGCGAACATTTACTGCAGGTAATACAACACTTCTTATCCTCCATTTGACCTTTTTCTAAAAGATTACGGGCAAAATTAGGATAAGCAAAAGCTTGTCGACCAAATCCAGCTAAAGAATGATGGCCTTTTCCAACATTTGCTGCAGCAGCAGCTCCTCCAAATTGGCGTAACCAACTATAACCTGTTCCCATTATCGGCAAATCGGGCACCATTTCTTGGATCTGACGAGCAAATTTAAATAACCTTTCTACTCCTTTCAGGGGAGATTCTGGCTCTTTACACCCCCCCTCTACAGGCTGATCATAAGGACGGCCTATATAAGGATTAAAATAAGGAACACCTGCGGTAGCATTAATTAAAGATACACCTAAATTATCCAATTCTTTGACTAATCTTTTGGGCTCACTTAAATCGATTTCCCATTCACCAGTATTATTATTTTTACTAATACCCCAACTGTTTCCCACAAAAATTACATTAGAGATATTCAAGCGAGTGGTAATAATTAACATAGGGACTTCTTGTTTAATTAATTCTATAGTTTCTTTTAAAAATCTCGTCCTGTTTTGGTAAGAACCTCCATATTCCCCTATTCTGGTTTTAGCTCCTAATAATTCCAATATCAGATAGCCATGGCATGATTTAATATCTACCGCATCAAAACCCGCCTTATAAGCTAATTTCGCAGATTTTACAAATTTCTCCTGAATATATTTTAATTGACCATCCTCTAATAAAGGATAGTTCTCATCAATATTTACTACTTTATCCAAAATAGAATGGTGAACTGCAATTAAAGGTTTTCGTATCCCTTCAGGTTTACTAAACCTCCCAGAATGGTTTAATTGTAAAACACAAAAAGGCTCATGGTGGATACCATATTCTTGTATAGCTCTGTTTTTGGTCATTCTCAATAATTCAGCAAAAGCTGGTTCGGTAGAATCATCTAATAAAAGCTGATGAGGGTTAGAACGTGCTTCGGATAAAATGGCAGTAGCTTCAAACCAGATTAATCCAGCGCCTCCTTCAGCAAATCGTTTATATCTTCTAAAAGTTAATTTTCCCGGATTACCTTGTTCATCACTGTCGCATCCTTCCATAGGTTGAATAGCTAATCTGTTAGGAATTCGGTGATTATTTATCATCAAATTTCGATTTAAGACATCCGTGTTCTCTGAAAAATCAAGTTCAATATTATCTCGACGAACTTCTGTCTGCAATTCTTCGAGACTATGGTAATTAAATTTTCTATTCACTATTTTTCCCCATAAATATTTTTATCCAAGAAAGATTTCCAAACATTTTCGAACCAAAAATTATCCTGGGGAATCTCTCTCACGGGAACCCAATTTATTTGCTGAGTTCCTTCCTTATATTGATATTGCAAAATAAACCTTCGTAACCTCATTAGTTCAGGGCGGTATTTCCATTGCTCATTTAATTTTTCGCTGATTAATTCGCCTTGTTTATCTAAAACTAAATAAGAACCTCTACTTCCCCCGCCTTCCTCCAGATAGGCCTCTACGCTCTTTAATATCGCTACTTGGGTCAAGCACAACTGTCTATTCTGGAAAAATTCTACTATTTCTGCCTTATCATTTAAACTAATTTCCCCTAAATTAAGGCTATTATATTGATCTAGAGCTTCTTTTAAGGAATTTTTAATATCCTGGAAGTTCCTAATATGAGCCGCATATTTAGTCATTCTTTCTTGAAATTCCCTACGGAAAGAAGACATATCTTGCCCTGATTTATGTACCCTCTGCAAGGCTTTTTGGAATAATTCTAATTTAGAAGCTATCTGTAATTTAGTTTGGTCTAAAAAATCTTTCTTATTAAAAGTAAAATCTGAATATTTTTGAGAGATAAATTCCGCTGCTCGTAAACCTCCTACTTGTCCAGAATTTAAAGCAGAACCACCGGGGCGATGAACTCCATGGCTACCATTTACCTCTCCTATAGGAAATAAATGCTTAATATTGGATTCCCACCAAATATTACCGACTAAACCTCCATTATTATGCTGGGCACAAACAGCGATTTCTAAAAGTTCTTTACTTAGGTCAATCCCATGCTGTCGATAGAGTTCCACCGCTAAAGGGTTCATCTGTTCTAACCGAGCAAAAGGAGTACTTAAAAGTGCTTCTCCTTCCTTAAAATAAGTATAAGCTTCGGGGGATAAATTATTTAGGTTAAATTTCTCTAATTCATGGCTTACCGTAGGATTTTTTCTAAAATCGAGAAAAACTCGTCGTCCTTTAAGAATATTTTCCTGATACACCAAAATATCAATTAAAGAGGAACTGTAATTTTTTATTTTTTCCACATCAAATGGCCACTGATATCCCTTGAGAAATATGGCAGTAGCTAACTTTCCCATAGTTGGAAAATATTCATTTAAAAATTCTTTTTCGTCTGAACCATCTAATTTAGTACTAATGTAGCAAGGAATAGCCTGCTGATAAGTACCGGATAAATTCCAACGAAATTTAGTAGAGGCAATGCCATACTGCCATTCAGTTAAATTTACCGCCTTTGCCCCCACCTCTAAAGCGATACCAGTACTACCTAAATGTTTTTCCGGATAAACTGAAGTTTTATATAAACCACCGGGACCACCAGTTCCCATTACAATATTCTCTGCTTGAAAAATAGCTAAAGAGGACAGCCCAGTAGAAGTTATATTTTTGTTAATAGCTATTGCCCCCACTACTCTTTTTTCTGCTCCTTTTCCGTTGGTTAGAAGAGAAATTACTTCGTATTCATCCAAGATAGGGATTTTTTCCTTTTGCACTTGCACTAATAATTTTCTAAACATCTGTCGAGAAGTCCAAGGACCAGCTGAAGTACCTCGCTGCTTAGGGTCATTATCGGTTTTATACCCAACATATCCTCCAAAAGCATTATGAGGAAAAGGGACACCAATCTTTACTAAATGATAAAACTCCTGTGATGATAGAGTTGCTTCAATTAAAGCAATATCACCATGCATTGAGCCTCCGGAAAATAAAGTATTTGCCATTTCGTAGACCGAATCTTTCTCTTCGCCAAAAAGGGATAATTTATAATAAGTTTGCTTATCCGATCCAGAATTGTTAGAAGTACCTCCTCCTAAACATTCAGTAACGATCGCTATATCTTTTAAGCCAAAATTATGCAGATGAAGAGCGCAATTTAAGGAAGCAGCTCCTGAACCAATAATTAAAGTATGACAGCGATAGAAGGGAAAGGCTTTTCCTTGAATAGAAATATATTCTTTTTTCATTTCACTAACCTTTAATATTTTTTATTTTAAACAATAAAGAACTTTTATTCTCGGGTAAAATATAGTATAGCTAAAGATACTTTCTATAATGTAGAATGTCATTCTATATTAAATATTATAGTAAGATTTTATAATTTTAGCAAGTTTTTATATTTAGAATTCAGTGTCAATTTAAAATTTAGCCTAAATGTAATTAAAATTCAAAATAACGCTTTTTTCTAAAATATCTAAAATTAATAAATAAAAAAAGAAATATATTCTTAGGGATATTAAATTTCAAATAACAAATTTTCTCTATTTTTTATTTTTTTAATTAAAAACTCTATTTTTGGAAATAATATTTTACTTCATAATTAAAATCCAATTTTATTTAAGTGCTCAATGGTAAGGCGGGCACAATTATCCGGGTCAGGTAAAGGTAGTATCTCAGCAGAGACATATCCTTGATAATCTATTTTCTTTAAAGTTTCTATTACTTTTCTAAAACCGATATGACCACAGCCAGGCGCCCAACGATTACTGTCTGCAAAGTGGACATGGGTTATATAATCTTTTGCCTGAATAATGCTATCATAGATAGAAATTTCTTCTATATTCATATGAAAAGTATCTGCTAACAATCCTAAATTAGGTGCCCCTACCCGCTTAATAAATTCAATTCCCTCGTTGAGGGTATTAATAAAATTACTCTCATATCTATTAACCGGCTCTAAGGTAAGCCAAATTTTGTGCTTTTTTGCAAATTCCGTACATTTTCTCAAACAATCAATAGTCCATTCTTCGGCTTCTGTTTTATTCACGTTTTCTACAATTATCCCTCTTATTAACCCAATAATTACCTGAGCATCAAAATGGGAGGCAAAAATTATCTGGTCTTTTATTCTTTCAATTGCCATCTTTCTAACAGCTTCATCAGGATCAGAAAAACTTAAGCCTTCTTCTCCGTAAGCCTGTCCTGTACCTATGGCTGGGACTTCTAAATTATTTTCTTTTATTATGTTAATAACATCTTCTACTTCTAAATCTTTAGGATTTCTAACTGCCAATTCTGCGCCATCAAAACCTAAGTCTGCAACTTTCTTAATACTCTTTTCAAAATCTTCTTTAAAGGCTAACGCCGAAAATTTAGTAGGCTGAATAGAAACTACTATACTTTTTTTCATTATTCAATTGTTCCCACTATAATTAAAAATAATATCGTATAAGAAACCGTCAATATTTTTACGGATTCAATAGATTAAATAGCCGATAGTGAATAGTCGTTGGTCGTTTAGTTTATAGTTACCCAGTTAGCCAATCAATTTAGTTAATTAGTTAGTTGCTTGATAGACGGTAGGAAAAAATATAATTTAGGACTAAATCCTAAGCTTTCCTTCTAAGCTAAATAATCTTACTTGATTTTCATACATTAAAGCTTTTACTGATCTTATCCCACCATTATAGGTTATTTGCCCGCTCGAAACAAGATTTCCTACTGCTTTGCATATTATCCTGTCAAAGACTTCGAATCTACTTCCTTCTGATAAAATTTTCCTTCCATCACAGACTGGACCCCCACTTGAGGTAAGCAAAGAAGAGTTCGCAGTATGTAATAAATATTGCTCCATCACATAAGGAGAATCATTATGCCACCAGGGGAATCCAGAATGAACATTAGGGAAAGCCCTTTCCAACATCAAATTAGTATGAGCAAAAATCTGGTTCATCGGATATAAAATTAAATGACCTTGATTATCATTTTCCCCACTAAAAAATCTTGTTAATAAGGGTTGTAGGTTTTCAACAATATTTACGTTTTCAACTGAAATATCACCTCCAACATCCGTTCCCCAATTCTTAAATAAATACTCATTAGCGTTTCTAACAGCACCATAATGTATTTGAGTAACCATCCCTTTATCTTGATTCATAGCACAGAATTGATACATCATATAAGAAATAAATTCTTTCGTTTCATTAGATCTTATGCTAAATATTTTTCCTCTATCGTAGACTTCCTGAAAAATTTTCTCAGCTCTTTTTTGCTCAATTTTCAAACCATAAGGTTCTAATAAACCATGATCACTTGCCTTTGCTCCCCTTTCAGCAAAATAAGCGTGTCTTGCTCTTAAAGCTTCAACTAACCTCTTAAGAGTAATATCCTGCCCGGTTAGTTGACAAATTTTTTCCACATTAGACTTCCAGTTATCATCAAATAGATTACAATAAGCATCCGGTCGAAAAGTAGGTAAAAAAGTTATACCTTCTATATTATTAGCCATCTTGTGATATATTAAATCATCTGCTGGATCATCAGTTGTAAAAATAATTTTCGCCCCGGTTTTTTTAATATAGATTGGGGTAACATTTCTTTTCTTTTTAAATGTTTATTGGTTACTTCCCATACCTTATTTGCAGTTTCAGCACTCAGTAATTCCTTGATACCAAACATTCTTCTTAAGTCTAAATGTATCCATTGATGTACATGATTTCCCTCAAGATAAGGAAAAACCCCACATAGAGCTACCCATTTATCATAATCTGAAATCCGAGGATCACGAGCGAATTTTTGAGAAAAACCAGGAATTTTCGCAGCTAATTGAATAATGTAGTGATCGCAGTTTTTATATTCCTCTTTTAGTTCAAGAACCTCTGCACGCCAAATATTAAAAAAATGTTCATTCTCTACAATCTGTCTTAGATTATGGTGAGTATGAGTATCAATAATCCCAACTTCTCTTCTTAATGGAACTGCAACATCATGGTATAATTTTATGCCTTAGCTGTATCTGATAACCAATTTTTACCTAAAAAATTATCTTTATCTTTCATAATTAACCCCTCATGAACAAATTATAAAGACTCATTATAATTATTTATAATTTCTATATATAATTAATTCTTTATTAAATCAATATATTATATTATAAAATTTAGCAATAGTATTTACAAATATACTTACCAAAATTTTTCTCTTATCTCATTTATTTTTACTAAATTATAGGACAAATTAAAACTTCCATTACTTCTTTTCTGTTTTTATATATGAGTTCACTCTGGTAAAAGAGTTTTATAATTTTTAGTAACCTTTTGAAATGCTTCAATACATTGCTCAAAGAAACCTTCCTTGGGTTCTATATAAGTAGGAATAGTAAAGAAATTCTCACTTAAATATTCAGCTATTGGAAAGTCACCTTTTTTATATCCTATATATTGAGGAAGATTTAAAAATTCTCTCCCTAATGGACCTCGATTATGCCCCCAAAGATCAAATCCCTTAGCAAATTGCGGTTTTAGATGCTGTAACTTTTGAGTTGAGCCAGGTCCTTTAATTATAGGGACACCTTCTGCTTTTACTGCATCAACAAACCTTCCACACGATAAAGCATCAAATTTTTCAGGTTTATAAATAATTTTAATGCCTCCATAAATACTTATTCTCTTTGTTTTAGGATAAGAATATTCAGGTTCCAATCCCGGTAATTCTTTAAACTCCTTAAGTATTTTTTCTCGAAATTCATTAGTTTTCCTAATTCTGTATTCAAGATTATCCAGAGCCACTTGCGCTATTGCTAAAGCTAAAGGATGAGCTCTAAATTTTAGACCTAATCCCTCCTCATCAAATATACGATAATTGGGGGTAACTAAATCTCGAATTTCAGGTCTATGTAAATGACAATATATCAGCATACGTTCATAAAATTCCCTACTATCTGTGGTTACTATTCCACCTTCTCCACCCGCGACCGGTTTCCCACTCTGGGGAGTGGTAGTTGAACCCTGGAGACTAAAACAGGTAATATTTCCAAAACTGCCAATTTTTTTATCATCCCACTCTGCTCCGTGAGCATGAGCTGCATCCTGAATAATAGCAATCCCGTATTTTCTACCAATTTCTAAAATTGTATCCATATCACATATATTGCCATCAAAATGTATAATCACTATTGCTCGAGTACGTTTTGTTATCTTTCTTTCAGCGTCTTTTGGATCGATAAGCATATTTCTTGGATCAACTTCGCAAAATACAGGTCGTGCCCCCAAATGAATAGCACCGGCATAAGAAGAGGCAAAAGACCATACCGGTACAATAACTTCATCACCAGGTCCTACTTTAACAGCATAAAAAGCACTCATTAAAGCTAAGTTACCAGCACAGGTTGTTAAACAATATTTTGCACCTATAAATTTCCGAAAGTTTTCTTCAAACTCCTTAGGTAATCCAGTACCAGCTCCGGATAAAAAATCATCTTCCAGTAATTCTTTAATAAGTTTCATCTCTTTTTTAATTGGGCGTTTCCACTGTTCTGGCTTATCAATAGTTACAATAGGACTTCCCCCCTGAATCGCTAATTTATCGTTCATTATGCTATTATGCCTCCCACTTATTGTCGTTTTTTAGAAAATGTATGATACTCGCATCAATGACAGACGATAAGGTTATATCTTTTACAAGACTATTATGGTAAGACAATTTTATTTCTTATTTTTATTAAGAAAAATAATTAAATCTAAGAAATCACTATCTTTGGCAATCTTGAAAAACAATACACCTGCTTCTATGGCGGTTTTCTCATCATAGACTGTATCCCCAACAAATAAGATAGGCCAAAATCCTCTTTCTTTCAAAGATTTAAGAAAGCCTAACTTGTCTCCTCCTTTTGCTTTAAGAAAAAAGTTCGTTAGTTTTCTTCTGGAAAGTTCATTTAAAAACTCTTCCTCCAGAATTCCTGATGCAGCAAAAATTTTAACCCCTTTTTTGTTTAACTCTTCAAATATACTTCTAACCGAAGGAAACTCAGGAATTTTTTTAAGAGACTTGCTATTAAGTAAAGAGTAAAGTTTACTCCAAGATTCTCTTTGTTTATCATTGGCAGTTAAACCAACTGTTTTTAGAGTATCGGAAAGCTGAAGAAATCTATTTGCACCTGATGTCCTTTCACACGATTTTACTATTTTTTCTCTCACTTCTTTCTTAGTTTTAAAAATAGTTTCAAAGGCTTTCAGATAATTTAAAGTTTTAACTTCTTTAGAATCAATTAAAGTGCCATCGAAATCAAATACAACAGCAAATCCTTGGTTATTAATCATTTTTACACCTCATAGAATCGGAAAAGCTCAGGTACAATTACCTTCCCTTGAAAAGAATTTTTAGCTTCAAATTTTACCTTATCCTGTACTGAACCTTCCCTAAAATCAAAATGACATAGAAATAAAAATTTTACTCTCGCCTTCTTGGCAACTTCACCAGCCTGTCGGCCAGAGGAATGACCTGTTTTATTAAGCTCTTTCTCTAGGTTTAAAGTTCCGGAGGCTTCGTGAATAAGTGCTTTTACTCCACTTGCTCTATTGATTACCTCTTTCGAGGGAGAGGTATCAGAAGCATAGACCAGAGAAGAGGTAGAAGTAATAATTTTAACCCCGGAAGTAGGCGCAGAATGTAATACTGGAAAAAGCTGAATCTTTACCCCAGGAAAGACATCAATCTCTCCCTCATCTATATTTACCCAGTTTATCGAGAAAAGACTTTCTTTTGATAAAAGGGAAAAAACATTGCATAGCTCCTTTGCCTTATTAATAGTGAATTGATTTGATATTATATTTAAGGGTTCCTTCCTTTTCATCAGCCAAAGATTATGGATAAGTGAAGGTAAGGCGTATATATGATCTGTATGAAAGTGGGTAAGAATAAGGACATCAAGTTTTGTAGGATCAATACTTACTCTTTTCAGGCACTGAACAGGATTTCCAGAACTATCTACAAGAATCGATAATTTCTTTTCTACTACGGAAAATGAGACATTTGTATTATCCTTACTCTGAATTGCACCTGCTGTTCCAAAAAAAACAATTTTCATTCTTTATTTCCTCTTCTTTAACAAAGGGAGTGCAACAGAAAAAATTGCCAAGGCAATAAACAGTATAGCAATTGGTTTGGTAAAGAAAACAAAATAATTACCCCCTGCAAGTTTTACTGCCCTTCTAAAATTTTCTTCAAACATCCCTCCCAAAATTAATCCCAGTACAATTGGGGCAATAGGGTATCCACCTTTTTTAAGGAAGTATCCAAGTATGCCCAAAGAGAGAGCCACACCCATATTAAAGATTGCAGAAAGTATTGCCTGTCCTTGAATGGCATAGGATCCAATTAAAGAAAGGACCAAAATTATTGGGATGAGAATAGCCATTGGAACAGCAAGTACTTTTGGGAATAACCTGACTCCAAGAATTTGAAAAGTAAACATAAAAACATTAGAAAGAAATAGGGCAAAGAAAATTGCATATACGAGAGACATCTCCTGGCTAAAGAGCTGATAACCAGGAACAACGCCTTTAATAAGCAGGGCACCTAAGAGTACTGCAGTAGCAGCATCACCTGGGATTCCAAGGGATAAAGCAGGGATAAGAGCTCCTCCAGTTACTGCATTGTTTGCAACTTCAGGGGCAATTACTCCTTCAAGGCATCCGGATCCTACTTTCCCAAGTTTCCACTTAGGAGATGAAGTTATATTTTTAGCCCTTTCATAACTTAAGAAGACAGCAATTGATGCCCCCGTTCCAGGAATTGCGCCAATAAGAGTTCCGATTCCAGTTGATTCAATTAATATCCTCCACATCCTGGCAATTTTTTTAAGCGGAGGAAAGACTCTATCAATCTTTACTTGTGGAGGAACAATATGACCTTGTTTTATTCTCTCAAGATCTAAGAGTACCTGAGAAATACCAAAAAGTCCAATAAGTGCTGGAATGAGATTTATACCACTAGTAAGGGGGGTTTTGGCAAGAAGGCCAGGAAATGGAATACGTAGAGCATTGGAAAAAGGATCTGTACCAAGAAGAGACAGAGAAAGACCCAATGCACCGGTTAGTATTCCTTTTGCTAGGTTCTCGGATGAAACAGAGGCAATTATTGTAAGTCCTACCATAGCAAGACATGCTTTCTCTGCAGGACCGAAGGCGAGAGTCATTTTAGCAATTAAAGGTGAAAATAAAACTAAGATTATTAAGCTAGCAATCCCCCCAATAAAGGAAGCTACAACTGCACCTCCCAGGGCCTGGCCAGCGAGACCCTTTTTTGTCATAGCATGACCATCATATACTGTAGCTATTGCATTTGGGTTTCCAGGTATCCCTAAAAGAATAGCAGGAATTGAAGCTCCTGATACAGCCCCACAATAAACTCCAAGAAGAAGAGCCATTCCTGAGGCGTTGGAGAGCTGAAAGCTAATAGGAACCATTAACGCTATTCCCATTGTTGCCGTAAGACCAGGTAGTGCGCCAAGAATAATTCCCAAAACCTCACCTAAGGCAATCCATAGTATAGTTCCCACGTTGAAGATCTGTAAAAAACCTGAAATTAGCTCTTCCAAGGTATACCTCCAGAGACTACCAGAATATTAACCCTTTTGCTAAGCTCACCCAAAATATCTGTTTAAATATTATATAAATAAATTCCGTTACTCCTATGGCTATAAATCCCGAAAGGAGAGGGATTTTGAAGTTTTCATTTTTTATTACCTTTTTAAATAAGAGAAGCATAGTAAAAAAAATAAACAAAAGTACCAGGAAAGTAATTCCTGTAATAAAAAGTCTTCCAGAAAAGATTTCAATGTTTGAGTTTCTCCCTATAAGGAAAAGGAAACGGGTAGTAAATCTCCCGATGGAATAAAATAGGATCATTGTGCCTGTACTTGCAAGAAGACCAATGGAAAAATTTCGCATCATATTCCATTTAATATCTCTCTTATAGTAGAAATAGATGAGAGTAAAGAGAAGAACATTTGTGGACAGAATAAAGCCCACAAATCTGAAGAAAAGGATATATAATATGGATAACATTATAGTAAAAATAATTAACTTTTTAGAGGCGGAATCTAAAGTAATTTCTTCTTCTCCGGATTTCCTTTCCTTAAAGAAAAGGTAAATTGATACACCCAGCATAAGAAAACCGATGCCTATAGGCATCGCTCTTGATCCAGGATCCCAGCCCGTTTCATCACCAATCATTTTTCTCTGTTCAATGGAAAAGCTTAAGGTAATATATAGTAATGAAAAAAATATAAATACAATAGGAATTATTATTCTTGTGCTCTTTTTCATTTTCTTTCTTTATAATAATAGTTTAATTTCATTAAAATTTTTCATTATTCTTTTTATTAATATATCCTCTCTCCATAAATTTGTCAATTTCTCGTTTTACCTTATTTTCTCTTTTAGATTATCATTCTTCAGTAACAATAAAACTTTAAAAAATTATAAGAGCACCTTAAAAATAAGATGCTCTTATTTTATCCCATTTTTTCTATTTTTAGTTTGAGCAAACTGATAAAAGAGTACTTTTATAAAATCTACCTGTTGCATAATATAAAAATGTGATTTCTACTCTTTTAGTTGTCAGATTATACAAAGATGTTTATTTATTTTGCTCCTTATTTAAGAAGTCCTGCTTCTTTCATAACAGGGGTATAAGCTTTTACAAGATCAGCAAAGTAATTATCAAGATCTTTCAACTCATAATATGCAGGAAGTAAGCCCTTGCTTTTCATAAAATCTTGAAACGCTTCAGAGTTGTAGGCTTGGTTAATAACCTCAGCAAGTTTTTTCTTGACTGAATCAGGTGTCCCCTTCTTTACAGAAAATGATCTGAATGATCCGCCGGGTACATTAAGGTTTTCAAATCCTGCTTCTTTAAATGTCGGAATTTGCATAAGATCTGGTAGAAAACTATGTTCATGATAGAGAATAACAAGTGGGGTTAGTTTATCCATGTTGGCAAGAATCTCTGATTGTGAGAAAATTCCCACATCACAGTGACCCCCCAGAACATTTGCCCGTAAATCTGCTCCTCCCTGGAAGGGAACTACATTAAAGGACTTGTCAAAGGCAAGATTAATGGCAACTGAAGCTACTCCCGTTGCTCCTCCCATACCGGCATTGCCAAGGCTAATTTTTCCTGGATTTTTTTGGGCATCTTCAATAAGCTCATTTACTGTTTTCCATGGTTTTTCCTTAAGAACTGCAATAATAAAGGGATCCCAGTTAAGGCTAGCTATACCCTCTAATTGGTTGTATCCCTCTGTTAGTCCTTGTAAGGTTGCAGATACAGTGTGAGTCCCACTTGCAAGAATAGTATAGCCATCAGCAGGGAGACTTAGCATTTCATTTGTACCTAGGGAACTACCAGCACCACTTATATTACTAACTATAATATTGGCATCACAATATTTCTTCATCTCTTCTACAACAGGTCGGAATATAATATCTGTACCACCCCCAGCACTATAAGTAACCACCACAGTTATTGTTTTCTCAGGATCCGGCCAAACCTCTTCTCCCTGACTCACCACAAAAGTTAAAGAAATTATAAGAAATGCAAGCCCAAAGACTATCAATCCTCTTTTATACATCTATATCACCTCCTTTCTTCATTATATTTTAGTTCTACATTCTTCTTAAGCTACTTAGCGTTTAATAATCATGGAACCTGTTTGAAAAATGAATCTGATAATCTATAAATAGGAAATTAACGAAGCCTGAGGGCGATGTATCGCTTTTAATGATTGATCTTTTTTTGATAATACCATAAGTAATTTTTGCTGTCAATTTTCCAAATTGCCTTACATTGAGCAAGTGGACTATCCCTAAGAGTAAATCCTTTTTGTTAAAACTACTGACTTTTTATAGAATTTCATATTTAGATGGCAGAGTCGAGAGGTATCTCAACTTCAGTTCCTTTGCGTTCCGCTGAAAGGTAGGCGGCATAAAGAACGCCTATTGTATCACTCGCTGTTAACATTCCGGACTATAGATTGGGGTAACATTTCTTTTCTTTCTAAATGTTTATTGGTTACTTCTCATACTTTATCTGCAGTTTCAGCACTTAATAATTCCTTGATACCAAACATTCTTCTTAAGTCTAAATGCATCCATTGATGGACATGATTTCCCTCAAGATAAGGAAAAACCCCACATAGAGCTACCCATTTATCATAATCGGAAATTTGGGGATCCCTGGCTAAAGCTTGAGAGAAACCGGGGAGTTTTGCCGCTAACTGAATAATATAATGATCACAATTCTTGTACTCTTCCCTCGTTTCAAGAACTTCTGCTTTCCAAATATTAGGGAAAGGTTTATTCTCTACAATTTGCCTTAAATTATGGTGAATATGAGTATCAATAATCCCAACTTCTCTTCTTAATGGAACTGCAACATCATGTTATAATTTTATGCCTTCAGCTGTATCCAATAACCAATTTTTACCTAAAAATTGTCTTTACCAATCATAATTAAGTCCTCATTTCATCTTTCCATATTATTAAACTTAGATTCTCCTCAATAAGATAATCATCTAATCTTCTCTAAATTTTTAAATTAAGCTTTATGCTGCTTTTTAATATGGGCTAGTAAAATGCTCCAAGCAATTAATAGCTTATCTTTACACCTCTTTTTTACTTATATTTTATTGATTTTGCCTTTTATAGCTACCAACAGGCCTGCCAGAGCATTCTCCTCTTCGAAGTATTAAATAAAAAATCCTTCATTATTTAGCACGACTCGTACATTAAAAATAGGTAAATATCTAACTAATTTTTATCTTAAAAAATATAATCGCTCTAATAAGATCAAATTTTCTCTAAAGATATTTTAGATAAATACTTAGCTGAATCAAAATCAAGGAAGACGAAACAATTTTTATGTTTTTTTAATATCGAAGAAGGATATATGGGTGAAATCTTATCTGTTCCGAAGCAGTCCTTTACTGCTTGGGCTTTTCTTTCGCCAGGTATTGTACAGATAATATTTTTCGATTTCATAATTTGTTTAATAGACATAGAAATAGCTTGTCGAGGAACTTCTTCTGTAGAGTCAAACCATCCTTCTCCTACCTGTTGTTTTCGACACTTATCATCAAGATTTACAATAATGTAAGGATCTTCTATTTTAAAATTTGCGGGAGGATCATTAAAGGCCAGATGACCATTCTCCCCTACCCCCACAAATGCTATGTCCACAATTTCATTTTGTAAAATTTTATTGAGACGGTCACATTCTTTTTGAGGATCCGCTGCATCCCCGTTGATAAGATTAATCTCTTTAATTCTATCTACTTTAGAAATAAATTTTTCCTTTAAATACTTTCTAAAACTCGCTGGATGAGTTTCGGGAAGACCGATGTATTCATCAAGATGAAACATTCTGGTTTTGCTCCAATCAACATTACCTTCAGTGATTAAATTTTCGATAAAGTCCAGCTGGGAAACACCAGTAGCAATTACAAAGGTAGCAGTACCTTTTTTGTGAATGGTTTCATTTAATAGTAACGCGGCTTTTAAGGCTGCTTTTTTGCTGGTTTCTTTTTTATTGGAATAAATATTAATTTTCATATGTTTTGGTAAGACCTCCTTTTATTGTGGGTTCGATTCACCAAACCCCTTCGCCTATCTAATAATGACAGACGAGACGCTTGTCCTATGATGTAGTAGAGATTGCTTCGTCGCTATGCTCCTCGCAATGACGGAAAATATTTCACCCCCACCTTAATCCTCCCCCCTCAAGGGGGAGGAGAGATACGGGCTTGATGAATCAAACCTCTACATTTTTTATAAAAAAGAAAATTGTTATCCGAGTTTAAAACTAGAAGAGGCAGATTCTCCAACAAACAAATTCATTAGGTATACTGCTATAAAAACAGTCACTAATAACAAAACAGAAAGAGAACTAGCTACTCCAAAATTACCATCAGCTACTGCATTATAAATCTGTATAGGTAAAGTTTGGGTCTTTGCAGAATATAATAATATACTGGTGCTTAATTCCTGTAATAAAGTAGCAAATGTTAAGATTGCCCCGGCAATAATCCCCGGTAATATTAAAGGAAAAGTAACCTTGCGAAAGGTGTAATACCAACTGGCACCGCTTATGGTTGAAGATTCCTCTAAAGCCTCATCGAGCTGAGTTAAACTTGCAGCAACTGAACGAAAGACATAAGGAGTCCTCCTAACTACAAAGGAAATCATTAGAATCAAGAAAGTCCCGGATATATTAATAGGTCCGGAAGAAAAGGCAGATAATAAGGCAACAGAAACAACAATACCTGGTAAAACAAACGGAGTCATCACTGTAAAATCTATCAATATTGCTCCTTTAGGACGGCGTCGTTCAGTAATATAAGCAACTAAAGTTCCTATTAGAGCGGTTAACAAGGATGCAGAAGTGGCTAAAAACAGAGAATTTTTAATAGCCTTGGAAGCAATCTGGGGGATAATTTTATAATTTTCCAAAGTGAATCCTGCCGGTAAAAAACCTATCCATTGCCTGAAAAAAGACATAGTAATAATAGTTATTTGAGGAGCCAAGGAAATAAGTAAAACCATACTACAATATATTATTGCAATAGCTTTTATAAAAGGATGTCTATGTAATTTATATTCTGAACTGGCAGTACTAATGGTCTCATATTCCCTGGCGCTAACTACCTTTTTTTGAATAGTCAAGGCTATAACCACAATGATAACACTAAGGATAGCAATTGCTGATGCCCCATTTAAATCCCAAAACCCATTTACTCTAAAATAAATTAAAGTCGGTAAAACATATTGCTGCCCACCAAGTACTGCCGGTATGCCAAAATTTCCTATAGCCCGAATGAATACCAGTATAGATGCTGCTCCCAAACTAGGGAGAATCAGCGGCATAGTTATGGTTCGAAGTATTCTACTCTGACCTGCTCCCATTATCATTGCACTTTCTTCCAATAAAGGATTAGCTGATTTAAATGCACCATGGCTTAATAAAAAAACAAATGGTAAATAGGTAAGGGTCATAGTAAAGATTATCCCAAAAAGACCATATATGGGTGGTAATGATAGCCCCACTAATCCTAAAACTTTATTCACCATATAGCGAACCACCCCTTGTTTCCCTAATAATATGACCCAGGAAAAAGCACCTACAAAAGCCGGGGTGATAATGGGTAAAATTCCCAATGATAAAATCAATTTTTTAAAGGGCATCTCTACTCTGGCTACAAAATATCCCATAGGAACCCCTATAAGTAAAGTAAAAAAAACTACAGAAAAACTTATTACAAAAGAATTACGCAAGCTTCTCTGATACATTGAGGAAGTAAAAAATCGTTGAAAATTAGCAAAAGTAAAATTATTAAAAATTAATTCATTCCCCCTTAACACAAAAGCCTTTCCAATGCTCATGCCCAGAGGCCATAGAAGAAATATAACTAAAAAAAGTAAGGGTACACTTAAAATTAAATAGGGGGTATAATCTTTTTTAGATTGTTCTAATATAAATTCCTTAAGATTACTAATAACGCCCATTTATATTGCCTTCTTTCCAGAAAACAAAAGTGTATTTTTTCTATCAAAATTAATATATACTGTGTCTCCTTCTCTTACTCCTGGTAATTTTCCTTCTATATCAACTTCTATTAACTTATTTTCAGAATCCCAAAGAGGAGCAATTTCGTAACGAGTCACTTTCCCTAAATTTTGTATTATTCGAATTCGTCCTGGAAGTAAACCGTCTTCCGGATCAGCGCTTATAGTTAATTTTTCCGGTCGAGAGCCTAAAATAATTTTTTTACCTTTGCTCATTTCTTGTTTTCTTTTTTGGTTCACTTCATAAAACATATCTAAAATCTTTTGATTATGTTCCAGTTGGATCTTACAATGATTTTCTCGAACCTCCTGAATCGTTCCCGGGAAAAAGTTCATCTTACCTATAAAATTGGCTACAAACATATTATCAGGATAATGATATATTTGATCAGAAGTACCTATCTGCTCTACTAATCCATTATTCATTATTGCTAAACGGTCTCCAATTGCCATAGCTTCTTCCTGATCATGGGTAACATATATGGTAGTTATATTTGTTGTTTTCTGAATCCTACGAATCTCTGCCCGCATATAACGTCTCAATTTTGCATCCAGGCTGGCTAACGGTTCATCCAATAATAAAATCTCCGGGTCATAAACTAACGCTCGGGCAATAGCAATTCTTTGCTGCTGTCCTCCGGATAAAGCTGTGGGGCTGGGATTTCGCCTTAAAACATCCGGTAGTCCAACTAGCTCCATAATCTCTGTAACTTTCTTTTTTACAGTACCTTCAGGTTCTTTTCGTACTCGAAGGCCATAAGCGACGTTTTCAAAAACACTCATATGAGGGTAAAGGGCAAAGCTTTGGAATACCATTCCAATATTTCGCCGAAAAGGTGGTATAGTAGTTATATCCTTTTTCCCATAAAAAATCTGCCCGGTGGTTAAGCTTTCTAACCCAGCACTAATTCGAAGAAGAGTGGTTTTGCCACATCCACTCGGTCCTAATAAACAGAATAATTCTCCTTTTTCTATTTCAAAAGATACTCCTTTTAGGGCTTCAACCGTTTCTTTTCCTTGAAATTTTTTTACCACATTTTTATATATTATATTAGGACACACTGTAATTTTTCCCCTTGTTATTTACAATTAATAATTTTTCTAATATTGTCTGTATATAATTAATAATTATATTATTATAAATGCGCGTAATTATTCTGGACTTTTGCTTCCGTAAGGCTTAGGTTCGATATTAAAAAATTTGATCTCTCTAGAATAAATTTCGATTCTTAAATTAATAAACCTTGATTCTCTAGGAAACATTTGTATGGTAGTATTAAAAGAAGGTTAATTCCAAAAGAATAATGTTCGAATATTATTATTAACAGAAGCTCGGTCTTACAAGAGTGAATCTTGCAAAACCGAGCTAACTTCTTTATATTGTTTTTAGTTGTCAGTTTCCCTTTATTGGATTAAATCTGACACTTTAAGAGATAATTCTTCTCTCATTTCTGCGGCTTTTACTGCATCATATTTCATTAAAGGAATTTCATTTAAGGGCGGTAAAGCACCAGGAGCCGGAACTTCTGGATGTACAGTTCTACGAGATTTAGTATTTAATACTATCTCATAAGCCTCCTTAGTGGTTACAAAATCCATAAACAGTTTGGCATTTTCTAAATTAGGACCATTTTTGATAATTCCTGTTGCATCAAATCGAGCTCCCGTTCCCTCTTCAGGATAAATAGCTATAACCGGAGTACCAGCATCGATATGTTTGGCAATATTATATTCACCAGTAATACCTATAGCATATTCTGCTCGAGCAACGGATTCAGGAACCATACTTGAAGAAGTAACAAATACCACATTAGGAATAACTTCTTTGATGAAATCAAATCCATACAGTTCATGCATTTGGAAAACTTGAGAATAAGCTGACCCAGATAGAGCAGGATTAGCCAATATAATTTTTCCTTTATATTTAGGAAGGGCTAAATCTTTCCAACTTTTAGGATAATCTTCGGGAGCAAGTACAGTAGTATTAATCATAAAAGCCTGCAAAGGCATGGAATAACCATAATATTTAGGAATTTCTGCAGTATCTTTTAAATCTTTAGGAATAGCACTATCATTCTTGCTCTTATATGGTACAAAATAATCGTAATTACCTTCAAAGGCTTCCTTAGCAATTCCTAAAATTATATCTCCTTTAGGATTTGGTTGTTCAGCCATTAACCGAGTTAGTAGTTCTCCGGAACCTGCCCTAATCATATCAACCTTAATATTCGGATAGTGTTCACTAAATGCCTGAATTAAATTTTCCCCTTCTGCAGGAGAAGCTGCAACCCATACAGTTAAATTCCCTTCCTGGGCAATTACATTACCAGTAAACATCAAAACCACACAGACAGTTAATAAAATTAAACTCATCTTTTTCATAATTTTTCCTCCTTTAATTAATAAATAGTTTAAATTTTTTATTCGGGTTTTAATTTCGTTTCTCTGAAAATTTTTTAATTTTTCTTATTTGTGATATCACCTCCTTGAATTTATTCGGATTCAGATGCAAATACAAATTGCCTATTGCTAAATTCACAAATCCTATTAAAAGTAAAATTTTTGTAGAGGTCGGATTCATTCGACCCGCCATCATTCGGGCTCGATGAATCGAGCCCCTAAATTTGTATTTTCTAATTTTTCAAACAATTTATTGTCATTTACTAAATCTTGCTATATTTTTCTAATAGATTATAAGTATATTCCAATTCTGGTAAGGTGATTAATTCAAGAGTAATTCCTCTATTCTCTTTAATAGATTTTATACTTCTCCAAATATTTTCAATATCGCCCCAAGTTTTAGGAGGCATATGTCTACCTTCATCCAAAGTTTCATAAGCATATAAATGGACATAGCGGATAAAGGGTTTCAATTGATTCATATATTCTACATTAGAATATTTTCCTTCCAGAACCAAAGGGCTCGACGTAGCATGACCAGAATCAAAGGTTATATTAACTCCTGCATATTTTACTAAATCTATTAACTTTTTCGGTTCAGCTGTCCAGCCCATTTTCAGATTTTCTAAATGTAAACAACCATTTGCTTTGGAAACGTATTGGCCCAATTTTTTTAAATTATCTTTACTTGTTTCCCAATCTAACAGCTCCATGGGTATGGAATTTGCCCCAATATGCATAGTAAAAATTGGCCTATACTTCTGCTTTGTTAACCAAGGCCTTAAAAAATCAATATACATCATTAAATATTTTAGAGATGTTTCAGCATAAAATTTATTTTTATGCCCAATTTCTACATCACTTGTGGGGAGATGAAAAGAAAAATATAATTCCGGATATTGATTTAATTCATTAAAAAATTCTTCTGCTTTTTGAGGATTTAACATTAACCTCATTTTATTTAAATATAATTCAACACCATAATAGTGATTCTTCTTTGCATAATCCAATGCTTCTTTAATGTTAGTAAATATTCGAGAAGTAAGTAAAATTTTCTCCAAACATGCCACTTCCATTTCATTAACCATTTATTATTAATAATACTATTCCAATGCAATTAAAACAAGATAGATACTTAATCTTTCTACATTCTTGCTACCATTACGGCAATATAACAAAATATAGTTATATTTCTACAAAAACCATGGTATCTATATCTTCATCTTGGAATAAATTTCCCACTTATTAAAAGAGCTGCTCTAATTACAAAGCTCAGCGCATTAAAACTAAGCCAGGCACAAATTTCTATGGGGCCCTGGGAAAGAATAATTTTAATGACTTTCTATAATATTAAAAATATGTAATTAAATTATAGTTATGATGAACTAATACCCAATCTTATTTAAGTGCTCAGCAGTAAGGCGGGCACAAGTATTCGGGTCGGGTAGAGGAAGAATCTCAGCAGATACATAACCCTGATAATCTGTATTTTTTAAAGTTTGGACTATCTTCGCAAAATCAAGATGCCCACATCCCGGTGCCCAGCGGTTACTATCGGCAAAATGGACATGGGTAATAAAATCTTTCGCTTGAATAATACTATCGTAGATTGAAACTTCTTCGATGTTCATATGAAAAGTATCTGCCAATAACCCTAAATTTGATGCGCCCACTCGTTCAATAAATTTAATTCCCTCGTTGAGGGTATTAATAAAATTACTTTCATATCTATTTACCGGTTCTAAGGTAAGCCCAATATTGTATTCTTTTGCAAATTTTGTACATTTTCTCAAACAATCAATAGTCCATTCTTCGGCTTCTGCCCTGTTTATGCCTTCCTCAATCTCCCCTCTTATTAGTCCGATAATTACCTGAGCATTAAAATGGGAAGCAAATACTATCTGATCATTTATTCTTTCTACTGCCATCTTTCTAATTGTTTCGTCTGAATCAGAAAAACTTAAACCCTCTTCTCCGTAGGCCTGTCCGGTGCCTATAGCCGGGACCTCTAAATTATTTTCTTTTATTATGTTGATAACATCATCTACTTTTAAATCTTTAGGATTCCTAACCGCTAATTCGGCTCCATCAAAACCTAAATCTGCGATTTTTTTAATGCTTTCTTCAAAATCCTCTTTAAAGGCTAAAGCAGAAAATTTAGTTGATGAAATGGAAACTACTATACTTTTTTTCATTGTTTTATACTCCAATAATAATTAAAATTCATATTGTATAAGAGGTAGAATTGATTCGATCCAATATTATTCGGATTATCCCCCTCACCCTAACCCTCTCCCTCCAGGGGAGAGGGGAGTAGGGATTAAGATTATTCCCTATCTCTCATCCCCCTTGAGGAAGTAAATTGGTATTATTCCTCAAATCTCCTCCCCCTTGAGGGGGGAGGATCAAGGTGGGGGTGATACATAGACAGGCGAGACGCCTGTCCTACGATTTACTTATCTCGGGCAGACACGAGAGGTCTGCCCCTACTAACGACTATTCACTATTCACTATAGACTATTTATTTGCCCGATATATGGTAATTCAAATACAGATTTCCAGCCTTTGCTCATCGGTTCTTTTAAGAATGGTTCCATCTCCTTGGGATCACGCAAACTAATCTTTTCAACAGGTGGTAATTTGCCTGCCGGATAGGTCTCCATAACCTCATCATGAACCAAAGTTAAGTATCTGAGTATAGCAGCAATAGGACGTTTTGCTTTTTCAGCACTGGCTCGAGTCGGATAACCTACTACACCTTCCGGAACAGCCGATCTTTCAATTGCAGATTGACCTTCCCCCTGCTGCCACCCTTGAGGTCGATGATAAGGGTCAACCGATGTATCAAAATGACCTCCCGGTAACAATGAATCACCCTCTGTGTCTACAGCATACTTCATATCTATCATATCAGGGAAGAGTAATTTGGCAACAGATGCCTCCGCTTCATCAGCATGGATGAAGTCAGTGGTAAGACTATCTTCTCTATCAATAGGAATAAAGAATTCTCTGATTGAGCGATGCCAGTCAATTACTCGATAGATACCAGGTAATTGGTAGCGCTTACAAAATTCCTGGATGGCTGATTCTAATATCCATAATTGTCCATGATTATTCACCCACATTTGCTTGCGGAATCCATCATTCCAAAGTCCATACATCACGTTAATCATAGTCTCTCTTACTACATCTTCGGGCATAATAATAGTTCCGGCCATGCCGCAGTGATGATAAGGATGTCCTCCATAATTTAGGGGAGGCAAAGCAAGACTGCAACCTACTCCGTCTCTATTTTTTATATAACGGCGTACTCCTTCACAAATCTGGGTGACCATAAAGGTGTCAAGTCCGGTATTGGCATAATCACCGTGACATTCCGTACATCCTACCGGGACAAAGACAAAATCATTTTTACGTCTGTTTTCAATAACATGCATACGGGGAGTAGTCTGGATATAACTTCCTGCCTTCCCTAATTCAGAAGGAGAAGGGACTTCATATTCTTTAAGTGTCCCTTCAATTTTACTCATCGGTGCATCAAATAATTCTTTTTTCAATTTGCCTACCTGACTATTTTCAAAAACTATCTGAGGGTAATCGGTAGTTAACCATTTTTCATTTTTTTTATCAGACATTTCATTATCTCCTTTTCCTTAATTTATTTAAACTCACAGGTAATTTTACATTCTGTTCTATCAGTCCGCAATAAGACTATATTTTCCGGAACTTCATCTAAAGTTATTTTTTTAGTAATCAATGGAGTCATGTCCATTCCGGAGGCCATTGAGCTGATAACTCGGGGGAAAGTTCCGTGTCCGGAATGTCCCTGAGAACCAACAATAGAAGCCCTTCTTACCTGGAAGACTTCTCCGGTTACCGGAATCTTCTTATCTGAACGGGCTACAATTACTACTGTGCTGTTAATCATCTTACCTTCCCAGATAGATTGTTCAATATCTGCCCAGACCTTATCAGGTAAACCGGTTGCTTCCAAATACAATTTAGCTCCCAAGCCACCGGTTATATCTAACACTCTCTCAGTAAAGTTTTCTTTAAGAGGATTGATGATATGGTCTGCACCCATCAACTTGCCTAATTTTGCTCTTGGTTCAGAAGGCTCAGAAAGAATTACATTTGAGGCTCCGGCTTTTTTCATTATAGCAACTGCTGCAAGGCCGATAGGTCCTCCACCTAAAATTACAGCATTATCTCCGGGTCTTATTCCTCCGCCTCTTTCGATTACCGCATTATAAGCTACTGAAGTAGGTTCAACTACACTACCAGCCAGGAACAGGTCATCACCCTTGTAAACTCGCTTTAATTCTTCTAAGCTCCAAACATAGCGGGAATCAACTTTGACATATTCCGCAAAGGCGCCATCACAACTAAAACCAAGCTCTTGCAATTTCTCACAGTGATTAGGATAACCGTCCGCACAAGGTCGGCAAGATGCACACCAGAACATTTCTTCTGCAGTCACTGCCTCTCCTTCTTCGAACTTTTTCCCCGTTCTCTTGTTAATGGCCTGTTCACCTGCCTCCACTACCACTCCTGAAAATTCATGACCTAATGTCGCCGGAAAAGCAGTAAGTCCCGGGTACCAGATGTAACCATCATCATCAGGTTGAGCCATGTGGACATCACTACCACAGATTCCGCAGGCCTTAACTTTAATTAAAACCTCTGTAAGCCCAATTTTGGGAACATCTTTCTCTACTATTTTAAGTTCCGGATTTTTCCAAACTTTGCTTCCTAAATAAGTAAGTTTCCCGTCAATATCTTTTGCCCCTAATTTAAAATCTGGCTTAGGTTGCCAATCAGCATACAAAGTAACAGTTTTCATTTTTTGTTTCTCCTTTTTTTTGTTTTAATTTAAAATTTACTTTTTTTATTCTCTGTTTATCTTTTTACAAGATTCTCTTATGATTAGTTTAGATTTCAATACTATTTTTCTTTGATTAAATTCTCCCTCCTCTATTATTCTTAATAACATCTTCACTGCTAATTCTCCCATCTCCAGCATCGGCTGACGAATAGTAGTTAGCGCAGGATAGACAAAAGATGCTAATTTAATGTCATTAAAACCTATTACCGAAAAATCTTCAGGGATGTGAAAATTATTTTTTTGAATAGCCTGCAAAGCTCCCAAAGCCAACAGATCATTGGCAGCAAATATAGCAGTAGGTGGTTCATTTAATTTCAAAAATCTCTTCATAACCTGATAACCACCTTTTATTCTAAAGTCACCCTCTCCTACCAATTCATCCCTGTATTCAATTTCATATCTTTTTAATGCTAATTTATAGCCTTTTAATCTATTAAGCGCTGACCTTGTCTTAAGAGGACCGGTGATATGGGCTATTCGGCGGTGACCCAGCTTAATCAAATATTCGGTAGCCATCATTCCACCTTCTACATCATCAACGATTACACAGTTCTTATCCAACCCTTCGATATTTCGGGAAACTAATATATAGGGAAATTTTTTCTTCTCTAATTCTAATATACTTTTATCTTTGATATGGGCCGTCCCTAAAATTAAACCATCTACTCTCTTTCCCTTTAATATTTGCAGATAGGTCCTTTCTTTTTTTAGTTTATCATCGGTATTGCACAATATAACATTAAAATTATTTTTATTTGCGGCATCCTCGACTCCTCGGGCTATCTCCGCAAAAAAAGGATTGGTAATATCAGGAATCAACATCCCCAAGGTATATGTTCTTTTCGTCTTTAGTCCCCGGGCAATTGCATTAGGAGTATATCCCAATTTATTAATTATTAGAAGAACCTTCTCTTTGGTTTTTTCACTAATTCGAGAATCATTATTTATTACCCGGGATACTGTGGAAGGATGAACTCCCGCTAATTCTGCCACATCCTTAATAGTAGTATTCATAATTTATCCTTACTTCCCTTTTTTTTCTCCAATCTTTATTTGCTTATTTTTACAAAACTACCCTTAGTTAGAGATTCTTTAGCAGCACATCCCATCTGGACAGAGATTTTACCATCGAATCCACCTACTGATGGCTCTCTGTTTTCCTGAACGCATTTGATAAATTCTTCCATTTCAGCTAAATAGGCTTCTTGATAACGTTCTATGAAAAAATAAAGAGGTTTATCAGTCTTGGTATCTTCTGCGCTATTAATAGTCACTTCTGTTGGTGTTGGATTCCCCACCATTACACATCCTTCTGAACCAAATATTTCTATACGCTGGTCATAGCCATAAACTGCCTTACGGCTATTATCTATAGTCCCCCAGGCACCGCCTTCGTATTTCAAAGTAACTATTGCGGTATCAATATCTCCTGTCTCTCCAATAGCCGGGTCAACCAAGCAACTGCCCACCGCCATTAATTCCACTACTTCTTGATCCAGAAGATAGCGGGCCATATCAAAATCGTGAATCATCATATCCAAAAAGATTCCCCCTGATACTTTAACATAACTGATTGGTGGTGGTTCAGGGTCCCTACTGGTTATTCTTACTAAATGAGGGGTACCAATCGTTCCGCTTGCCACTAAATCTTTAGCTTTTTTAAAGCTGGGGTCAAATCGGCGATTAAATCCCACCTGTAGTTTTACTCCTGCTTTTTTAACTGCAGCGATAGCCTGGTCAATTTTTTCTACATTCAAAGCAATAGGTTTTTCGCAAAAGATATGCTTCCCTGCTTTGGCTGCTTCAGAAATTATTTGAGCATGGGTATCAGTAGAGGAACAGATTACTACTGCATCAATGTCCTTATTTTCTAATAAAACTCGATAATTTTTTTCAGCAATCGGTATTTCTAATTGAGAAGCAACTTGCTGGGCACTCTCTTCAAATATATCAGCAACCGCTAACACTTTTGCCCCGGAAATCTGATATTTCAAATTGCGAGCATGTAATCTTCCAATTCGACCTACCCCAATTACACCTATATTAACTTTTTCCATAATTTATATTTCCTTTCTTTAATTTTTTAAAAGTAAAATTATTCTTCTCGAGTTACAATAATGTCCTCAGGTGATAGATAAAAAGTCACTTCTTCTCCAACTTTAAAGTTGTATTTAGCATCGCTATTCGTTCGAACTTCCCAATTACCCACTTTAATTTTATAATCAATAATATTTCCTAAATAAGAAGATTGAATAATCTTTCCTTTAAATATATTTACCGTATTTTTATCGCTTTTATTTTCATCTTGAATGAATTTAATTACATTCATTCTCATGGCAATCGAAACCTCTTGTCCTATATCAAAACTATTATTAAAACCACAAATAACAAGGCCATCATCAGTTTTAACAACAACTTTTTTCTTGTCTTCAATAAATGAATCTACACTTCCATTAATAAAACTGCTAACGGCAATAAACCCTGCCACAAATTTATTTATTGGATTAGAATAAATTTCTTTTGGTGAACCAGATTGAACTATCTTACCCTGGTTAAGAATTACAATTTTATCAGAGATTACTAATGCCTCTGCCTGATCATGAGTCACATAGATTGCAGTAATTCCGAGTTTCCTTTGTAATTCAGTAAATTCAAAACGCATCTCTTCTCTTAATTGTGCATCTAAATTACTTAATGGTTCATCAAGCAGCATTATCTCCGGTTCAAATACCAGTGCTCGTGCCATAGCAATGCGCTGCTGCTGACCGCCACTCATTTGTCGGGGATATCTATTTTCATAACCTTCCAATTGTACCATACTTAAAACCTTTTTTATTCTTTTATTAATTTCTGGTTTTGGTACTTTTCTGATTTGTAAGCCAAAAGCTAAATTACCATAAACAGTCATATGAGGCCAAAGAGCATAATTTTGAAAAACCATTCCAATGCCCCTCTTTTCAGGTGGAAAAGGAGTAATTTTTCTATTGTCTAAATATATCTCTCCTTGGTCAGGATTCTCAAAACCGGCAATACATCGAAGCGTAGTCGTTTTACCACATCCACTGGGACCCAAAAGGCTTAAAACCTTACCCTCTGTTGCTTCAAAAGTAACGTCTTGAACAGCTTTTACCTTTCCGAAATTTTTACTTAAATTTTTTACTTTAAGAATTGCCATAAAATAAATTACCTCCAAGTAATACCTGGTTATTTTTAAATTTTAATTTATCCTCCTATTCCTCCTAAATGTTCAGCCTTAAGGAATTTTTGAATCAATATCATAAAAAGAATTGAAGGAATCAATAACAATATAGCGATTACCGATGCAAATTGAATATTAGAACCACTTGCTGAATAAAGGGTCATAGGAAGAGTTGTTACAAAAGGAATCCCTACAAAGAAAGTACCGGTAAATTCGTCCATTGAAGTAAGGAATACAAATACTGCACTGGCTATAAGTCCGGGAGTTGAAATAGGTAAAGTTACTTTAAAAAAAGCCTTTAATCTTGAGGCACCTACACTTCGAGCGGCCTCTTCTAACTCCGGAGGAATCGAACTAAAAGTACTTGCAGTAATCCAAACTGCAAAAACCAAACCTACAACCAGGTGTACCAAAATTACCCCAAACACAGTTCCGGTTAATCCTATCTTATTAAACATCAACATTAAATTAATAAATACTGGCTGTTGGGGGAATGCCCGGGGTAATAAAAATAATATTAAAATCATGCCTTTTAAAAGAGCAGGAATCTTAAGTTTTGCTAAAGAATAACCTGCTGGAATGGCAATTGCCATGGTTATTATAACCACAATAATAGCAATGCCCAAGCTTAATAGAAAAGCTGGAATTACGTTTACTGCCCCCAGGGTTAAACTTTTAGTAATTCCTAAAGCCTGAAACCAGTAATCAAATCCTATTTTTTGAGGAAGTGTATGAGGCCAATACCATCTTAATGCCACAGACCAAATCCCCAAACTTAATAAGGGAGCAAATAGGAAAAATATAAATACCGAAAATATAATTATTTCAATAGTTTTTCTAAAACCACTCTTATGCATTAATAACCTCCGTCAATCATAAAGACCTTTTTTCATCATACTTCTTACATAGTAAATCGCTAACAAGCTGACTAATATATATGAAAAAACTCCTAATGCATTTGCCACTCCGTAATCACCAAAATAATTTACACGATGAGCAATGTCTACAGTTATAGTAACCGGGCTCTTCCCTCCAATAAGCATGTAAGGAAAACTAAAACATCCAACCAGGGAACAAAAAACCAAAGTTACCGCAATAAGAATAGTAGGTTTATTCATGGGAATAAGAACCTTAGTAATAATCTGAGGTAACTTTGCTCCTACACTTTTTGCTGCCTCAATATAAGAATTGTCGATCATCTGAAAGCCACCTAAAATTATTAGTATCATAAAGGGTGCTTGTTTCCATACGAAACCGAAAGTTAGGCCAACCCAATTAAAAAGCTGTAAAGGATTTTCAATATTGACTAGGTTTAACTTTGCTAAAAAAAGATTTAGTGTTCCATGAGGAGCTAAAAAACTTCTCATCATCTGAGCAATTACTACAAAAGGAAGAAAAATTGGTAATCTATATAAAATTCCAATGCTATTAGCTAACCATCCTGTAGATAACCTTAAATATACTGCAACAAGAACACTTAAAACTGTAGCAATAAAAGTGCTAAGTGCAGTTACTCCCATAGTAAATAAAATATCATATCGATATAATCGAAGCGTTTTCTCATAATTTGCTAAACTTAAAGCCCCTTCTTTACTGATAAAACTTTTCCAAAATGAGGCAAGGAAAGGATATAAATATAATAATAAAATTACCATTACTGCAGGAAATACTAATA
>Ga0209986_10000822_pt1 | contig 30507 bp, 32 predicted proteins | sample BlataG_FD_183168 | JGI IMG/M metagenome (GOLD analysis project Ga0209986, IMG submission 183168) | Deep subsurface microbial communities from Black Sea to uncover new lineages of life (NeLLi) - Black_00105 metaG (SPAdes) (version 2) | ecosystem: Environmental > Aquatic > Marine > Oceanic >...
CGGTGGAGAAGCGTATGGCCGAGTACGGCTCCCTTTACCCATTCCAGGCTGTCTACCGCCTGCTGCGGGCTGCCGACATCGCCGTGGGCAACCTGGAGACCCCCTTCACAGTACGCGGCAGCCCCGCCGATAAACGGTTCATCTTCCGCGCCCATCCAGAGCACATCCCGGCCCTGCACACGGTGGGCTTTGATGTCCTCTCCCTGGCCAACAACCACATCCTTGATTTCGCACCGGAGAGCATGGACAACACCATGGCTGCTCTGGAGGAGATGGGCATCGCCACCGTCGGCGCGGGACATGGTGAAGCCGCTGCTCATCGCCCGGCGGTGCTGGAGGTCAAGGGAATCAAGGTGGCTTTCCTGGCCTTTGCCGCCCCTCGCTGGCGGAACTCCCCCGAAGTGCCCACCGCCAGCGACGTGGCCTGGGCCGAGCCGGAACCGGTACGCAGGACTGTGGCCCAAGCCCGAGAGGAGGCTGACCTGGTGATCGTCCTCCTGCACATGGGCACCGAGTACGAGGCCCAGGCCAACCAGCAGCAACGAGCCGTGGCCCATGCCGCCGTGGAAGGAGGAGCTGCTTTGGTCATCGGCCACCACCCCCACGTACTGCAGGACGTGGAGGTCTATCGTGGCGTGCCCATCGTCTACAGCCTGGGGAACTTCGTCTTCGACATGGACGCTATTGAGCGGACCCGGGACACCGCCATCCTGCGGGCTGTCCTGGCCCGGGACGGGGTGCGCAGCGTGGACCTCTACCTGGCCCGCATCGTGGACGACGCCCAGCCCCGCCTGCGCATCGCCGAGGACGGCTCTCCCGTAGTGGAACACGTCTATCCCTAAGAGAACGAGGTGAGTATGGAAGTTGGAAGATGGAAGTCGGAAAATGGAAGTTGGAAAATGGTCGGTATCCTGGTGGTAGGGGGGATAATCCTCTTGCTGGGTCTGACCAGCACACACTGTACCCCGTCTCCCTCTCCCCATCCCCTTGTCACCCCGTCTCCCACTCTCTCCCTCTCACCGTCTCCTCGTCTCCTCGTCTCCCCTTCCCCCGCTCCCTCCGTCACCTTGTCACCTTGTCCCTCAGCCTCTCCCAATCCCACTTCCACTCCGTCTCCCACCTTGTCTCCCACTCCTCCCCCCTCTCCGTGTCCCTCTATCACTCCGTCTCCCACTGCTACCCCCACCCCTTGCTCCACCCCCTGGGCCAGTGGCTGCGTGGTGGCCTTCGTCTCTACCCGCACTGGCGACGACGACATCTACCTGCTGGCTCCTCTCACCGGCCAGATAGCCAACCTCACCGCCCATCCCGCCGAGGACCGCGACCCGGCCTGGTCGCCCGACGGCACCCTCCTGGCCTTCGCCTCCCACCGAGACGGCAACTGGGAGCTGTACCTGTGGTCGGCTGCTGATGGTTCCGTAACCCGCCTGACCACTGGTCCCGCCTACGACGGCGCGCCGGCCTGGTCGCCCGACAGCACCCGCCTGGCCTTCGAAAGTTACCGCGACGGCAACCTGGAGATCTACCTGCTAGACCTGGCTGCGGGTAGCGCCCCCGTCCGCCTGACAGACGACAAAGCCGGGGACTACGCCCCGGCCTGGTCACCCGATGGCCGCTGTGTTGCCTTCACCTCCTGGCGCGACGGGGACAAAGAAATCTACCTGGCCGATCTGGAAGACGGCACTGTGCGCAACCTGACTGACTATCCCGCTGCCGACGACGAGGCCCCGGCCTGGTCCTCTGATGCCACAGCCGTCGCCTTCGTCTCCTGGCGCGATGGCAACGCCGAGCTGTACACGATGCGTCCCGATGGCAGCGGACAACGGCAAGTCACTGCCAACGATGTGTACGACGGCGCGCCGGCCTGGTCCCCCCACGGCCAGCACATTTTCTACACGGGCTACCAAGAGGGAGAGCCCTTCGAGGTATATGACCCCTACCGTCCGGGTACCCACCGCCTCTTCACCGTCCCTGTAGACGGCGGCCCCCATAGCCGTGGGACAGACCTCTTCGAGCGGGCGTTCCCCGCCGATGCCATCGCTCCGGCCGTAGCTAGCTCGTTGCCCTGGGCCGAGCTCACCCGGCACCTGCCTTCCCCGCCGCCCACTTCCAGTCCTACCCCTACCCGCCCCCCCGGCGAGCTTTACCCCCTGGTCTCCCTGGAGGATGTGGCCGCGCCGCACCCCCGCCTGAACGCTGCCGTCGTCGAAAGCTACCGGGCCTGGCGGGAGGAAGTGTACGAGAAAACCGGCTGGGACTACCTGGCCCTACTCTCCGATGCCTTTCGTGACCCCGGTTATGTCAGCCGCAAGCACTATGGTTACCTCACCTGGCACAAGACTGGTCGCGCTGTTGACCTGCGCTTTGAACTCCCCGATGAGAAGGGTCGTGACCAACTGCTGGTCGTCCGCGAGGACATCGGCCGGCGGACCTACTGGCGACTATTCATCCGCTGCCGGGCCCAGGATGGCACCCAGGGCCGCCCCCTCACCGAGCGCTCCTGGGTGTTCTGGTTCCTGCTGGACGAGGAGAAGGAGCCCGAAGCTTACAAAGCTGGCGGTCGCCCCGCCCCCATCCCATCAGGATACTACGAGGACTTTACAGCCATCGCCGGGCGACATGGCTGGCACCGCATCTCCGCCTTCGAGGAACAGGACTACGACTGGCGATGGGACAGCCTGGGCCGGGAATTCTGGCACTACCAGAACACCAATGGTCTCACCTGGTACCAGGCTATGCTGCAGATTTACCCGGAGGAGATCCTGCTGGAGTTCTTCAACCGGCAACTATGCCTGGAGCGGGGTCAAACAGAGGCCGTGCTGCGGGCCAAAGGTGTGCCCGTGCCCACGCCAACCGCTAAGCCAACCAACCCGCCAGAAGCTAACATTATTGATATCTCAGGACAGCCTCAGTCGTTGCCGCTGGATTGTGAAGCCCGGTCGGCAGTGGACTGGGCTGCTTACTTTGGGGTACGAATTGATGAGTTGGAGTTTTTCCATCGCCTGCCGCGGTCCGATAATCCAGACAAAGGTTTCGTCGGCAATGGGCATGGATGGCGGGGGCAAATCCCACCCCATCCCTACGGCGTGCACGCTGAGCCAGTGGCCGCGCTGTTGCGAACTTACGGACTGAATGCCCAGGCTGTGCGAAACTTCCCCCTGGACGCTCTGCGCTCGGAAATTGCGTCAGGTCGGCCAGTCATCGTTTGGGTCACTGGGCACGTTGCCCTGGGAACACCGGTCCCTTACACCGCTTCCGATGGAAATAGCACCATCGTTGTCCGTTACGAACATACGGTCATCTAGCCCCATATCAATCTCGGTAGCTCCCACAACCCGAGCGATCGGGAAGCGATACTACGATCTAGCTGGCACTATCGAATTGATGAGCCTGCTCTGGCAAGAGTCAGTGATTGATGGCTTCGAGTTTCAGAACTTGGCAGAGTGGGATGACGAAAACCCGCCCAGGGACGAGCGGGAAAAACGTCTTGCTGCCTGGAATGAAAGCCGAAAGCACACCACCGACGAGATCGCCACCTTGCTTCAGGAAGCTGGACTGCCGATCCTCTCCGTCCACGCCAACCGAGATGTCGGAATCTGTCTATGCTCTGATCAGGAACAAGACATCAACAAAGGCAAGAGATTGGTCCACGAATCGCTACTTCTCGCCGAGAAGATTGGCGCGCCTGTGTGCGTCTTTCATCTCTGGGATACATGGAAGGAAGGTTTCGAGCCGAGGTCCCTGCAAAACGTCCTTGTTGAGATTGCGGCTCAGTATCCTGGTGTCAAGGCGTCGGTTGAGAATATCCCAACCCACCTTGCAGGCTCCCCGCCGTTTGAGCTGGTGAGGCAGTTCGAATGGATAATACTGGATTTGCGGTGGGCAGCCTTGTACGACGAACTTGACAAGTTCGAGTCAGTGAAGGACCGCATCGCCAACGTTCACTTACGGGGGCGATTGGAAGGCAGCAGATGGGTGCTGGAAGGTGCGCCGTTCGGCTTCCACGAAGCATTGGACACCATCAGGGGCAAGTGGGGTTACGCAGGATTATTGACCATGGAACCAGGTGGACTGCGTGATGGCGACTGGGAGAATCTCGTAGCGGCTATGTCAGCCTTGAGAGTCCGGTAGAGGTTGTTCTCACACTATGTCCACCCATCGCGGCTTCTCCTGCTCGAAGAGGGTGATGGCCCGGAACCCCCCTGGCGTGCCAGCGCCAGAGCATGAACAATGTCCCCGCCCGACCACCCAGCGGCACTTGACAATTCGGGCCAGATGGTTTATAATATATGGGCACGAGCTTCATAATGTCACATGCGCTGTCCAAGCAAGCATCCGGGTGAGTGAGCTTTGCAATTTACACAGCTCCTCAGCTATGCCAGAAGTAACACAGCCGCGAAATGTACATTACGCCTCAATGAGGAACAAGAAATACACAATGGAGGTAATGGAAAGGGTCTATTGACCGATTGTTAAGCATTGGCATGGACCCAGCAAATGTAGGCAACCCAATGAGTTCCCAGTCCGAACCTTATCCCTACAGTTTTCATTCGGAGGTCAGTGAACTCTAGAGTGCCTTGATTATGTCACGCATAGTAGTGACGCTAGTCAATTTTGCACCATAACGCGAAATCTCCAGATTTTCACATCTGGAGCAAGCGATTTGAAGAAATCTCTGTTGTTATCCTCACAGGTGTTCTGAGAGGAGAGAACAGAGATTTTTGTTTCCCCAGCCAGGATGCGCAGAAAGGGGCGAAAAGGAGGTGAGAAATGACAAATGACGACCGTTAAGCTAAGGCGAGGTGAATCTCAAGAGAGCTTGCTCAAGCGCTTCCGCAAGGACGTGGGCAAGGCTCGTATCCTGAGCGCCGTGCGCAAGAAGAGATGGTTTATGTCCAAAAGCAAGCTGCGCCGCAGGAAAAGAAAGCAGGCCATCCGAAAAGCTAAGCGAAAGCTCGCACGAAAGAGAAAGAGAGAGCGACGGTAAGGACCAGGATTTTGGAAGCAGTCTCTTAGTCGTGGCTCTGCTGGAGATAGGCTGCTAGCTAATGAGGAGAAACATGGCCAGGAAGTGCCTGATCGAGCGAGAAAAGCATAGGAAATACAAGGTGCGGGTGCATAATCGCTGTCAAAGGTGCGGCCGTCCGCGGGGCTACATGCGCCGGTTCAAGCTGTGCCGCATCTGCTTCCGCGAACTGGCACTGGAGGGCAAGATACCCGGCGTTCGCAAATCCAGTTGGTGAGGTTGCTCAACGTGGCGGATTGCACCCTGCAGGTGGTACTCACGTTGAGGATTACTAGAAGTGCTTTAGTTTGAGAGTGTTGATGACACAAGTTGGGGAGGTGGTAGCCGTGAAAGTGAAAGCGTCGATCAAGCGTCGTTGCTCGAAGTGTAAGATTGTCAAGCGCAAGGGCGTGCTATACGTGATTTGTGAGCACCCTAAGCACAAACAAAGACAGGGGTAGCTTTGTGCGAACGCGCCTGTGGCCGCGCCAGATGGTGCCGGGTCTCGGCCACAGGCGCGGGCTGAGGGAGAAGCAGCACGTAGCCAGGGGATAGAGATTCACTCAGGATGGAAGAATTCAAATCACAGAGACAACCGAAAAGGATTCAAGGATTGCTGGACAAGGCAGCCCAGCAGGGATATGCCACCGTCAACGAGATAATGGAGATCTTCCCCAAAGTGGAGGAAGACCTGACTCAGCTACAGAACCTCTTTGCCTACCTCTATGACCAGGGTACTGAGGTTTACGACAGCGAAGAGGAAAGGGCCAAGGCGGAAGATGAGCTAGGCGGGGACGGAGATCGCAATGGTGATTTCGACTTGAGCGACATCCCCGCCGATGACACCGTTAGTCTGTATTTCAAGGAGATGAGCCGCGTACCTCTCCTGACGCGCGAGGAGGAGGTGAAATTGGCCAAGCGGCTGAAGCGAGGGCGGGAATCACGACGCCAGTTGGCCCAAAATGGTCATGACCCTCAAGAGACAGCAAGACTGGAACACCTGATCAAGTTGGGAGAAGAGGCCCGCCGGCACCTCATCAAGGCCAACACCCGTCTCGTGATAAGCATCGCTAAGAAATACAGAGGGCATGGAGTGCCTTTCTTGGATCTCATCCAGGAGGGCAACCTGGGTTTGATGAGGGCCGTTGATAAGTTCGACCACCGCCGGGGCAATAGGCTTAGCACTTATGCCACCTGGTGGATCAGGCAATCTATCAGCCGCGCCCTGGGCGAGCAAGGGCGCACTATTGGCATCCCTGTCCACATGAGCGACCGCATCAGGAAACTCTACAAGACGGCAGAACGGCTGGAGCGGGAGCAGGGACGTAGACCCACCCCGGAGGAGATTGCCGAGGAGATGGACATTGAACCAAGCAAGGTGCAATGGATGATGAGGGCCTCGCGTCGCCCTCTCTCCTTGGAGAGGCCGATGGGCAACGACGGGGAAACCGAGCTGGCGGATTTCATTGAGAATGAGGAAGCCCCTGCGCCCTCGGACGTCGCCTCCCAGCACTTGTTGGCGGAGAAGATAGAAGACGTCCTCTTCACTTTGACTCCGCGCGAGGCTCGCATCCTGCGTCTCCGCTTCGGCCTGCAGGACGGCCACAGTTACACCTTGGAAGAGGTAGGACAGAAATTTGGCCTGACCCGGGAGCGCATCCGCCAGATACAGTCTGAAGCCCTCAAGAGGCTACGTCATCCCCGCCGCACCCGTAAACTGCGGACCCACCTGAGTTAACGGTTCGCAAATCAAAAATGGAATAGAGACTGCGAAATCGCTTAGCTGGACAAAGATTGTTCCGCGAATATTGCAAGTCTACAGGGAGGTTAGAAACGGTGGCGGAAGTGACCGTGCATGGTCTTGAAGGCTCTTTAGGGTCTCGCCATTGGGCGGTGATTTTGAAGGATGTGAATGCGGATCGATACTTGCCCATCTGGATTAGCCCCTTCCAAGCAAATGCCATCGCCGTCCAGCTAGCCAGTGTTAATGTGGGGCGCCCCCTCACCCATGATCTCCTGAAGACAGTCATCCAGGAAGGGGGAGCGGAAGTATCTCACATTCTCATCAACGACTTAGTCGGTAATGTTTTCTACGCAAGGATCATCATGAATGTAGCCGGTCGTCATATCGAGATCGATTCTCGACCCAGCGACGCCATTGCCCTGGCTGTCAGGATTATGGTTCCCATCCTTGTAGATGAGGCGGTTATGAAGGCAGCAGCCATTGCACCTAAGCCTGAATCCAAGAAGACATCCGCGAAGGAAGAGGACAAGCTAGCAATCTTCCGTGATTACATTAATCACCTTGATCTCGACGATTTGTGATGAGCAAACTTAAAGGTAGCGCGAAATTGGGATTTGGTCTGGCAAATACAACACGTCACATAACTGTAGAGACAGCCGACGCCAGTGGCACTGCCTCTGACAACGAGGAAGTGCAGTCTGCGTTTGTCCACACAGCAGATCAGGCCGCGGCTGTTATGTGCGAGCGCGCAGCGGGGAAAAGCTCTCCCCAAGTATCGCTGCCTGCTTCTGCCAGACTATCCGATGAGGAAGGATTTTGGAGCAGTTTGTTGAGGAACAAGAAAGCACAGAAAATGTAACCAGAAGGGAGCACGAACGATGTTTTCAGTTGGCGATAAAGTCGTACACCGCGTTCATGGCGCGGGCATCATCACTGGGAAGAAGGAAAGGCAAATCACCGAGACACCAAATCGCTATTTTGTGATTGAGATGCCCGAATCCGATTCAACCCTGATGGTGCCAACCGATAAGGCTGACCAGCGCTTACGGCCCGTCTCCAAAATGACGACCCTGCGTCATCTTCTAACGGACATATTGACAGGACAGCCAAACAAGTTGCCCAAGGACTACAGAGAGCGGGCGGAGCAGATTGAGAACAAGCTAAAATCTGGAGAGACAAAGAAGTGGATCGAGGTCGTTAGAGATCTGACCCATCGGCGAGAGCAAGGTCAGAAATCCAAAATCGATCAGCGGCTGTTGGAGAGGACCATGCACCTTTTGGCCGGAGAGCTTGCCCTGGCACAGGGAATTGATCCGGAGAAGGCTGAGACCCATCTTGCATCCGTTGTCCAACACCGGCACGAGCTCAAGGACCAACAGGCCAGCACTTCGGGATGGCTGCAAACACTGAGACAAAGGGTGACGGAGTCATTCACGACGGCTGAGACTCAAGCGACGGCAGATACCAGGTAGGGTTTTGGCAAGATGAGCGCTCTCTCAGGGGTATTGAGCGGGCCAGAGCCAGGAAGAGAATCCTTGGAGCAGTCGAGAGAAAGGTTGTGCTTTTTACTGATGAGATGAGTGACAAAACAAGATTGAAATGAATTGTGAAGGAGGAGTGTATGAGAAAAAAGAAAGTCAAACAGAGCAAGCAAAAGATCGAGATGATGGGCGCGGTGACGGAAGCGCTCAAGGGAGGGCGCTTCAAGGTGGAACTGGACAATGGTCACGAAGTCTTGGCCTACGTCAGCGGTAAGATACGGAGGTACTACATCCGCATTCTCTCAGGCGACCGTGTCAAGGTTGAACTTTCACCGTACGATTTAGATCGGGGGCGTATTGTGTACCGCTACAAGCGTCAGTAGTTTGCCAGGCAGAACTGCGTGACAGTAGACCCCTTGCCTGGCCTGCTTGTTGCTCTTGAGCGGTTCGTGTTCTGCTAGCGAGGAATCGTAGCCATCAGTGTGGGATCCCTGAGTGAGTGTATTCGGAGAGATGTCTAATGTCAAAGCAACACCAGGCTGTTACATGTCAGCGATGCGGACGCGGTTTTATGCTGACCACCACTGACCGTGACCTTTTATGCCGGCGAGGGGCTAAGGTGGTCACACCAGTGCTGTGCACGACCTGTTTCTTAAAAGGCGGGCCACTACCCAAGCAGCGAGGCAGGGTGAAATGGTTCAGCCCGCGCAAGCACTACGGGTTCATCATCACCGGAGAAGGCGAGGAAGTTTTCTTCCATCAGCATCAGCTTCTCGGGAACAACGAGGTACACAAAGGACAGATAGCTCGGTTTCATGTGCGCTTTTCACTGAAAGGACCAAAAGCGTTGAACGTGGAACTAGTTGAGGAATGACCCCATGCGCCCATCAAGTTCGGCTGCAAGGAAGCGGCTGCTCAATACAGGCAACTTGCAGGTGCGGGTAGCGAGCAAGCTTCCAACGACTTAGGTGAGGAAGGATTTTTGGAGCAGTTTGTTGAAGGACTACATCCTGCGCTACTTTCACCAAGTTGATGGGGGCTTGCGCAATCTACTGGGAGACGAGGGGGCGCCGTTGGTACTGGCGGGGGTTGACTATCTGCTCCCAATCTACAAAGAGGCGAATTCATATCCCCATCTGGTGGACGTAGGAATCGAGGGAAACCCTGAGGAGCTGAGTGCGGAAGGATTGCATGAGCACGCGTGGGCTATCGTGCATCCGCTCTTCTTGTCAGCACAGAAAAAGGCAGCAGCCCGATACAGACAACTTGCGGGTGCGGGTAGTGAGCAAGCCTCCAGCGATCCAAAAGAGATCGTTCCCGCGGCCTATCATGGCCGAGTCGAGACGTTCTTTGTTGCAGTTGGTCTTCAGCAGTGGGGCACCTTTGATCCAGCTACCAATGTGATCCAGTTGCACAAAGAGGCAGAGCCAGGCGACGAAGACCTGTTGGATCTCGCCGCCGTCCACACCCTCTTGAATGGAGGAACTGTCTATGCAGTGGAGCCAGAAAAAGTACCCGATGACGCAGGGTTGGCTGCTGTGTTCCGCTACTGATCAATGCCGCCTACTGCTATCACGGAGGTGTCCGTTATGGAGTTCATCGAACTCCACCAGATACAGTTGCAGATACTGGCTCACGTTGGCCTGGCGATGGTGCTGGGCGCCGCGATCGGGTTTGAGCGTGAGATCGAAGACAAGCCAGCCGGGCTACGCACCCACATGCTAGTAGCTGGCGCGGCGGCTTTGCTTGTGGCGTTGAGTGGCATGGTGGTGAAGCACTTCAACGTGAACCTAGGCAGCGAATTGGTGCGCTCGGACCCCATCCGCATCATCCAGGCAGTGATCACCGGCGTGAGCTTTCTGGGAGCGGGGACAATCATGCGCAGTGCCACACGCCAGGTGGAGGGGCTCACTACTGCCGCCTCGATCCTGTTCACTGCCGCCGTGGGGATATGTGTGGCGTTGTCACAATTGGTGCTGGCAGTGGGCGCGACCGTGCTAGTGCTGATCACGCTGCGCGGTGTGGGCCTTGTCCAGCGGCGACTGGAGAAGCAGCAGCGGTAACCCACGCTGTGGGTGATGGATGGCATGCAAGTTGTTAGACGAGATAGGAATTCGGCATGAGAACAAACAGAAGCCAAGCTGATAGAGGCTGATTAAGGAGGTGTTTAACGCTATGCCCAAGATGAAAACGCATAAGGCAACAGCAAAACGTTTCAAGATCACCGGCAGAGGAAAGCTGCGGCGGCGGAAACAGCGGCGCAGCCACTTACGACGCAGAAAATCAAAGCGGGTTCGCCGCTCTTTTTCTAAGGATCTGCCCGTAGCCAAGGTAGATCGCAAGAGGGTGCGACGCATCCTCGGATTGCGCAAACGGAAGTGAAAGCAATGATGCCTCCACATTGAGTGGCTGGTTGGCTAGTCACAAAGGCATTGAGCGGACGAGAGCCAGGAAGGGGATTCGAGGAATAGTCGAGAGGACCATTTCGCTTTTCATCTGAAAGGAGTAGACTATGGGAAGTGTCAAAAAGTGGCGCAAGAAAAAGATTTCGAAACACAAATATCGAAAGAAACGAAAGCGTAACCGGTGGAAGCGCCGCCACAAAAAGTAGAGACGAAGACTAAATCGTGCAAGCCGAAAGATTGGAGGTTTAGAGTGAGTGTAATCCTATGTGCTATTCGAGGAGAACCGGAGTGTCTACCCACCATTGCCCAGGCCATCACTCTGGCGCAGGAGACTCGCCTCCCGGTGCATTTCTTGTACGTTGTCAACCGCGATTTGCTGTCAAGCGCAAACAGCGCCCAGGCTCGTGCCATATCGGGACAGATCCGCCAGATGGCCAAATCTGTTCGAGGACATTGTCGGTTCTGCGCCGCCGGGTATGGCAGAAGGCAGGCCAGTTGAACGGAGAGGATCATGCCATTCATTGATTAGGCAGGGGATGCTCGAGCATGGACATTAGCTCGTTAGATATTAGATAAAGGAGGTAGAACAATGCAAGTTGTTTTAGATCAAATTACCCAGTTAGTTGGGGCCTACATCCCCAACCTCATCGGGGCTCTGGCCATCTTGATCATCGGGTGGCTGGTTGCCCTGGTGGTGTCTGCCATTGTGCGTCGGGCGCTTCGACGCACAACCCTGGACAACCAACTGGCTCGCTGGATCGTTGGGGAAGAAGAGGCGAAGGCCATCGAAGTGGAGCGGTGGATCGCGAAGGGCGTGTATTACCTCATTATGCTCTTCGTGTTGATCGCCTTCTTCCAGACCTTGGGCCTCACGATCATCACCGAGCCACTCAACCAGCTCCTGATCCAGGTGTTCCAGTACGCCCCACGGCTGCTGTGGGCAGGGCTCTGGCTGCTGATCGCCTGGATCGTGGCCCGTGCGTTGAAACTCGTTATCTCGCGAGTGCTGAGCGCCGCCAAGATTGACAAGCGCCTCGGCAGCCTAGCCGGCCTCAAGGAAGAGGGGCGCGTTCCCCTGGCTCAAACACTCGGTGATGCCGTGTACTGGCTGGTCTTCCTGCTCTTTCTGCCAGCGGTGTTGGATGCCCTGGGCTTGGAAGGGCTCCTCGAACCGGTCCAGGGGATGACTAACAAAGTCCTCGGCTTCCTGCCCAACATCTTTGCCGCTGGCCTGATTCTGGTGATCGGCTGGTTCATCGCCCGCGTCGTGCAGCGGATTGTGACCAATCTGCTGGCCGCCATTGGCGCTGATCGGCTGAGTGAGCGGGTGGGACTGGCTCCGGTGCTGGGGAAGCAGCGGCTATCCGGGCTGCTGGGCCTGGTGGTCTACGTCCTGGTCCTCATCCCGGTGCTGATCGCTGCCCTCAACGCCCTGGCGCTGGAAGCCATCACCCGGCCAGCTACCAATATGCTGAACGTGATCCTGGTGGCGCTTCCGGCCATCTTTGCCGCCACCCTGGTGGTGATGATTGCCTACGTGGTGGGGCGCGTGGTGGCCGGGTTGATCACCAACCTGCTGACGGGCGCCGGCTTCAACGCTGTTCTGACCCGGCTAGGCCTGGACAAGGAGCCTGCCGAAGGGGAGCGGACGCCCTCGGAAATCGTGGGATACCTGGTTCTGGTGGCGATCATGCTCTTTGCCGCCATCGAGGCGTCCCGTCTGCTGGGCTTCGTGTTGTTGGCCGATCTGGTAGCTCAGTTCACAGTGTTTGCCGGCCAGGTGATCCTGGGGCTGATCATCTTTGCCATTGGTCTCTACCTGGCGAATCTGGCGGCCAGGACCGTGCAGGCCAGCGGGGCGGTACAAGCCGGTTTGCTGGCCATGGCCGCCCGGATCTCCATTTTGGTGCTGGCTGGCGCCATGGCCTTGCGGCAGATGGGGCTGGCTAACGAGATCATCAATCTGGCCTTTGGTCTGCTGCTGGGAGCCATCGCCGTGGCAGTGGCCCTGGCCTTCGGCTTGGGCGGACGGCAAATCGCCGCGCGCGAGCTAGCGGAATGGCTGCAGTCAGTGAAGTCCAAGAAGTCCTGAAGGTGAGAAGCTCGAGCATCCCCCTCTTGCCTGATGTGAAATAGGGTGATATGGCGTATAACGCAGGCTAACCGGCTTTGCCCAAATTGGCTGCTTTGTTGTGTTCAGCGTATCGTCTCCAGTGAAGTATCCCTAAATATCAAAGGGGGCTTTGCTGGCGACGATGTGGCCAACTTCGGTTAGCCCGATCACCTTGAGGCGGAAAACGCTACCTGCCATTTGGTTTGCCGTGCTATCGAGAAGAACGGAGGGGGAAAATAAGTGTAAATGTCAAAAGGAGGGAGGAAGATCGAGCTCTAAGTCAATCAGCCAAGAAAAAGGGAATAATGAAGATGCGTGTTATAATGATCAACCGCCCCTCGGCTCTCTCAGCATATGGTGGTGACATTACTCAAATGCTAAAAACAAAGAAATACCTGGAGCGTGTGGGAGTGGAAGTTGATATATGTCTAAAGTATCCACCCTCTCTGTCAGGTAGGAGTTATGACGTTGTTCATGTTTTTAACCTCCAAACTGCGAATTATACACTAAGTCAGGTGAAATGGGCCAAAAGATATGGATATCCTGTCGTTTTGTCGCCTATCTTTTGGGATTTTGAGCGACGCAAATGGCAACGAGATAGACTGCGTTATGATCGCGAGCTTCACCTCATCAGCCAGGAACTTGGATCTTTGCGCGCGCGACTTTACTTGAACCACGAGCACCTACGCAATCGAAGGACACAATTCCGTATACTAAACCTTGTGGATTGGATATTACCGAACGCACGGAGTGAACTTCAAATTCTTGAAGATACTTTTCATTTGGAACTTGAACAGAAGACCACTATAGTCCCCAATGGGGTTGATGCCTCTGTTTTTCACCCTGGCCGCACATCGCCTGACGAGGCTGTTAAGGAACTGGGAATCTGCAATTACATTCTTGAATGCGCGCGTGTCGAGGCTTGTAAAGGGCAACTCGCCCTTCTTCAGGCCTTAAGCGGGACCACATGGCCAGTTGTCTTCATAGGTGGCATCGGAAATCACCGCTATTATCAAGAGTGTCAAGATTATGCACGTAATCGGAGAAACGCCCTTTTCTTAGGTGCTGTGCCACACAGGGATTTGCCCAAATTCTACACCGCCGCCAAAGTACACGCACTGCCAAGTTATCGCGAGACGCCTGGACTTGCAAGTTTGGAGGCTGGAGCGATGCGATGCAATGTTGTCACAACTATGGTTGGTTCGGCCCATGAGTACTTTGGGGATGATGCTTGGTACTGCGATCCTGAAGATATCGGCTCCATAAAATCCGCAGTATGTGCAGCCTATAATGCGCCTAAGAGTGACAATTTGCAGCAGAGGATTCTCAGTCAATATACTTGGGAAGAAGCGGCCCGTCAGACCAAACTTGCCTACGAGGAGGCTCTGTCGCGTACATGAACGTTTTGCTAATCCTTGGCACTCGTCCTGAGGCGATTAAGCTTGCTCCAGTAATCCAGGAACTACGAGCCCATCCGGAGATAAAGCCGGTCGTATGTGTCACCGCTCAGCATCGCCAGATGCTGGATCAGGTCCTTTCCCTGTTCAAGATTCAGCCTGACTACGACCTCAATGTTATGCAAGTCAATCAGAGCTTATTCGATATAACGGGGCAAGGGCTCTCCAAGATAGAAATGGTGCTAAGAAATGAAAGGCCAGATCTCGTGCTAGTGCAGGGTGACACTACTACAGCTTTCGTCGGCGCATTGGCTTCCTTTTATCAGAAGATCCCAGTGGGGCATGTGGAGGCTGGTCTACGCACCTATGACAAATACAGCCCCTTTCCTGAGGAGATGAATCGCGTGCTAATTGACCATCTCGCCGACCTTTGCTTTGTGCCAACAGAGAAAGCCCAACAGAATCTGTTGAGAGAAGGGATAACAAAAGATAGGATCTTTGTGACCGGTAACAGTGTAGTTGATGCCCTGTTGTGGGTTATGCAGCGTCTGCCATCGTCTATTCCCCCAGAGCTAGAGTCTTTATTGGGCAGGGGCTCAAAGTTATCCAACCACAGGCTAGTCCTCGTCACTGGACACCGCCGTGAGAGCTTTGGAGAGGGGTTGCACAACATCTGTCGAGCCTTATGCGAGATCGTCAAGGGGAATAGCGATGTGGAGATAATTTACCCGGTGCATCTTAATCCCAATGTCCGTGAACCGGTCTTCAGAATCTTGGGGAACGTGCCACGGATTCACCTTATTGAGCCCCTGGGGTATCTGCCATTTGTGCAACTGATGAGGCTTGCCTATCTCATCCTAACTGATTCCGGTGGAATACAAGAAGAGGCACCAACACTTGGAAAACCTGTATTGGTAATGCGCAACGTTACAGAACGTCCTGAGGGGATTGAGGCCGGGACAAGTAAGCTTGTGGGGACTAACGTCGCAGCCATCGTTGACGCGACGCAGCGGTTGCTTGCTGATAAACATGAATATGAGCAAATGGCGAAAGCAGTTAACCCCTACGGGGATGGTAAGGCAGCACAGCGCATCGTTGATATATTGTTAGAATGGATTGGATGATGTTACTCAAAGCTCTCACAGGTTGTAGGGAGGCTCTTGCTTACAGGCCAGTTATCGGCTGGGGTTATCAAATGATGAGGTCGCCGAGGAGGACGGTGATGAACACGTCACCCTTTGCATCGCTTGTGATAGTGAATTGGAACGGGCGTCCCTATTTGGAAGACTGCTTGAAATCGCTTTTAGCATCGGATTACCCTGATTACGAAGTGCTTCTCATAGACAATTGTTCCACCGATGATTCGATTGCTTTTGTCCAGAGCACCTTTCCTCAGGTCAAACTACATCGCACCCACCGCAACCTGGGTTTCGCGGCGGGGAGCAACGTGGGCATTCGTCTGTCCGAGGGTGAACTCATTGTGCTGCTGAATCCTGATGTCATGGTGCGGCCGGATTGGTTGTGCAACTTGGTTGAGGGTATGTTTACTGATGAAAGCGTGGGGATTGGCGGCGGCAAAGCCTATTATCCCGATGAGCGCACACTGCAACATGCAGGCGGATTTATCCAAGCGCCTCTGGCCATCGGCAATCAATATGGCAGGGGGGAGATAGATAGAGGGCAATACGATAGGCGGCGTGAAGTTGACTACGTGATGGGTGCCGCAATTGGCATTAAGCGCTCAGTGCTGGACCATATTGGTTTACTTGATGAAGGCTATTCTCTGTACTACGAGGAAACCGATCTCTGCTTCCGTGCCCGGCGGGCGGGCTACAGAGTGCTTTACATCCCGGATGCCGTTCTGATCCACGTGGAAGGAGGCACCAGTAGCCAAGGCGATTACGCCCAATTTCGCGTTTCTCACACCAGCCGGTGGCGCTTCGTTTTGAAGCATTACGACGTTTCGCAGCTTCTTAACGAGTTCCCGGCCGAATACGCGTATTTGGCCGGGAGTCTTTGCCCTGATGAAAGACGGGGGCTGAGCATAGCCTATGAGACCACGCTGCGCACCTTGCCGGAAATCCTGGAGGCGAGAGTCAGGGATGGTGCCAACCCGGTAAGTGATGAGTACCAGGAAAACCTCGCGAGGGCATTGTCGGCTCTGCGTCGCGGGGTATGGGGGGATGGCAGGCTGGCAATCCAGACCAGCCGGGAGGAGGACGTCGAATGAGGAGATCACTGGCAGCAGGCAACACGCCGCAGGATCCTGGTCTGGAGGAAAGCCTGCGCCAGCGCTGCGAAGCGCTGCAAGCTGACTTCTTCTCGAACCGGGCACTGATCATCGCTGCGAACCGAGGACCGGTGACCTTTGAGACCACGGAAGATGATGGTCTACTCTTCCAGCGTGGAGGAGGTGGGCTGGTCACTGCGCTCATCGGTCTGTGCCGGCACACCGATGCCACCTGGATCGCTTGTGCGCGAACCGAAGTCGACACTACCTGGCGAGCAGGGAGCATAGCGATGGCGGACGGCAGCGAAATTAGGGTGCAGTTCCTCTCGCCAGACGAATCAGCCTACGAAGGTTACTACAACATCATCGCCAACCCGCTGTTGTGGTTCTTGCAGCACTCCATGTGGGACATCCCGCGAGCACCGGTGATAGACCGCGCCACTTGGGAAGCCTGGGAGGATGGCTATGTAGTGGTCAATCGCCTCTTTGCGGAGGCGATTGCCGCCCAGGTCCGCGCCACACATCGCCCCACCCTGGTCATGCTTCAGGACTACCATCTGTATCTAGTGGCGCGATTCCTGCGCGACGGAATGCGCCGGCGAGAGCGACCAACGGTCTTGCATTTTATCCACATTCCCTGGCCGGGTCCAGAATATTGGCGCATCCTGCCACCTGCTATGCGACAGGCTATCCTGGACGGGCTGTGTGCGGTGGATGTCCTGGGCTTTCAGACACGCGAGGATGGGCTGGACTTTATTCGCACCTGCCAGTCGCATCTGCCTCGCGCTTACGTTAATTATAAGAAAGGCCGGGTGTGGTATCGAAATCACGCCACGCACGTGCGCGATTTTCCGATCTCTATCGACGTGGAGGCGCTGAGGCACTTGGCAGAGTCGCAAGAGGTGGCCGAGTATCGATCCGAAATCCAGGATGTCGTGGGCGACCGACAATTGATCGTGCGCATTGACCGCATCGAGCCGAGCAAGAACATCATACGCGGCTTCCAAGCCTTTGAGGAAATGCTGGAACTTCACCCTGAGCACTGCGAACAGGTGATGTTTCTGGCCTTGCTGGTGCCGTCGCGAATGAAGGTAGATGAGTACCAAGACTACCTGGACGAACTGATGGCCGCCGCCGGACGCATCAACGCCAGGTATGGCACGAGCGAGTGGGAACCGGTGCGGGTGCTGATGGGCGAGAACTACCCCCGGGCTGTGGGAGCCTTACAGCTGTATGACGTGCTGTTGGTGAACGCCATCGCCGATGGCATGAACCTGGTGGCCAAAGAAGGGCCGATTGCAAACCGGCGAGATGGGGTGCTTGTGCTTTCTGAGCGAACAGGCGCCCGCGAGCAATTAGAATCAGGAGCCATTGTCATCTCGCCGTGCGATGTGTACGCCACAGCCGAGGCGCTCCATCAGGCGCTTGTTATGCCACCCGAAGAGCGCCAGGAGCGCTCCGAGCGGCTGCGCTGGCTTATCCAGCGCGAAGACATCAACGCCTGGCTTCGTTGCCAACTAGAGACCATCGCTGAATTGGGCTTATGACGAGGGTGGGTAACGCCGTATGCGATGCCCTGAGCTTGTCGAAGGGAAACGACCAGAGACCGCCATCTTGCACTACAGCGCCCCGCCCGTCGTTGGTGGGGTGGAAGCTGTGATCCAGGCTCACGGGCAAGTGTTTATCGAGGCTGGATACCCGGTGACCGTCGTCGCCGGCCGCGGTGAGCGAGCAGCCCTTCCGTCGAGTGCAGACTTCGTCCTGATCCCGGAGATGGATTCACAGCACCCTCAGGTGCTGCAAATGAGCTCGATGTTGGAACAGGGTGAGGTGCCGCCCGATTTCGATGACATGGTCGCGCCGCTGACAGAGACACTGGCGCTGATCCTGGACCGATTCGACAACGTGATCGTTCACAACGTGCTTACCAAGCACTTCAACCTGCTTCTCACTGCAGCACTCCACCGCCTGTTGGACGCAGGCACCATTCGCCACTGCATCGCCTGGTGCCACGACTTCACCTGGACTAGCCCTCACTCTCGTTCGAAAGTGCATCCGGGCTACCCCTGGGACCTGCTGCGCACCTATCGCCCAGACATTACCTACGTTGTGGTGTCACAAAGCAGGCAACGCGCATTGGCAACGCTCCTCGGCTGTCCGTTGGAGCGGATCCAGGTGGTCTACAACGGGGTGGACCCAGAAGTGCTGTTGGGGTTGTCTGCGGAGGGGCAGGCGCTGGTGACCCGGCTGGGTCTGCTTGAGAGCGACCTGGTCTTGCTGATGCCGGTGCGGGTTACCCAGGCCAAGAACATCGAGTACGCAATGCGCGTGGTAGCGGCGTTGAAGGCGCGCGGCTGCCGTCCGAAACTGGTCATCACCGGCCCGCCCGACCCACACGACGAGCAGAGCATGACCTATTTCCGGTCATTGCAGGAGCTGCGCAGGCAGTTGCGCGTCGTCGAGGAGATGTGCTTCGTCTTTGAATCTGGCCCAGACCCAGGCGAACCGTTCACCATTGACGCACAGGTGGTGGGAGACCTGTTCCGCGTGAGCGACTTGATGTTCATGCCCAGCCACCGGGAGGGTTTCGGCATGCCGGTGCTGGAAGCGGGCCTTATCGGCGTGCCGGTCCTGTGTACAGACGTACCAGCGGCTGAGGAAATCGGCGGCGAGGACGTGACCCTGTTCGACGCCGAAGAAGACGCGACAAGCGTGGCCGAACCTATCCTGGCCTGGGCCGAACAGAGCCCGGTACATCGCCTGCGCCGCCGGGTGCGTCAAAACTATACCTGGCAGGCAGTCTTCCACCGGGATATCCAGCCCCTGCTCAGATGCGAGGGGGATGAGTGATGCTGTGCACGTCTGTACGGATAAATGGACGTCTGGCCCAGGCCGAGCGTCTGTGGCTGTTCCTGGACTACGACGGCACGCTGGCCGACTTCGCGCCCACGCCAGAACACGTCAATCCCGACCCAGAGCTCATAGAACTGCTCACCAGGCTGGCTGAGGACCCTCGCATCCGGGTAGCTGTGATCAGTGGCCGGCAGTTGAGCCACGTGAAGGCATTGGTGCCGGTGCCGGGGGTTCTGCTGGCAGGCACCTATGGCATCGAGTTGCGGACACCAGAGGGGGAGCGGATCAAGCGGGTGGGATACGGCGACATACGCCCAGTGCTAGACACCCTCAAGCCACGATGGTGGCGCCTGATCACGGGTCGTGAGGGTTTCTTCCTGGAGGACAAAGACTGGACGCTGGCACTTCACGCCCGTTTCGCCGATGATGACGAGGCGGAAAGGGTGCTGGCTGCCGCGCGCCGCATGGCAGCCGAGGCGGCGTCCTCGGAATTGTTCCGCGTGTTAGGCGGACACAAGTTCCTGGAGATCGGTCCCAGGCTAGCGCACAAGGGGCAGACGGTGAACTATCTGCTGGACCATTATCCCTGGGCCGGTGCTTTGCCCCTCTACCTGGGCGATGACGGCAAAGACGAAGAGGCTTTTGGCGCCATCAAAGCGCGAGGGGGCATGGCTGCCCTGGTGGCCTCAGAACCGCGCGACACGCAGGCCGATTGTCGCCTGGAATCGCCACAAGCCGTGCGCCGGTGGCTCCGAACGCTGTCCACACGGTTGAGCGAGCAGGCCTCTTCTACTAACTGATGTCGAAGAGCGTCGCACCGGGCGGCAACATATGAAACCTAGAGTATTAGTACGCAAATAGTAGCGCGCATCTTTCGCATCAAGGAGGCGGTGCCCATAGCGGCGCTGCCCGCCACACGCACACCACACGCATTGGAGGCGTTGTCCGCGGTCTACCCCCATTTCATTGACGGCCTGAGCATGCTTCATACCGAGAGGAGGCCGCCCTTACACGATGTCCGCCCATCGCAGATTCCTTTCCTCGAACAGAGCGATAGCCCGGGACCCCGCCTGGCATGCCAACGCCAGAGCATCAGAGATTCCCCCACCCAGGTCGGCCACCGAATGCGCATCCGAGCCGACCGTCAGAACCTCCCCGCCCAAGTGCCGGTAGCACTTCAGGATGGCCAGGCCAGGGTAAGTCTCCTGCGGCGCCTGGCGGAGCCCTGAGGTGTTGATCTCCAGACCCACTCCCTTCTCCACCGCCAGTTCGAGGATGTCGTGAATCTCGTCGGCGAAGACGGCTGGATCGAAGGGGCCGTAATAGCCCACCCCGTAGCGTTTGACCGGATCGAAGTGGCCGATGAGATCAAACAGCCCACTGGCCACTGCCCGCCGTAGTTCGGCAAAATAAAGCCGGTAGGCCGCCTGCACTGTGCGCTGTTCGAAGTAGCGCCCGCAGCGCCCGTCCTCGGAGATCATGGCCCAATCCATCCCGTCCTCCACCAGGTGCACCGAGCCCACGACGTAGTCCAGCTCCTTGTCGGCCAAGAATAGGGCGATCTCCTCCTCCCTCGAGGCCTGGTGAGTGACCTCCACCGCCGCCCGCACGGCAAGGCTATGGCCGTATCTCTGCCGCTGGGTTTCGATCTGACGACGAAAGGCGGTGTAATCGAAGTAGTCGTAGCAGCGGTCGCGAGGGTCGAAATCGGCGTGCTCGCAGAAGCCAATCTCGACAGAGCCGAGCTCCAGGGCCCGCTGGCAGAAGTCAGCAATGGAGGAGAAGCCATCGGCCGAGTACGTCGAGTGGAGGTGATAGTCTACGAGGAAGCTGTTCATGGAAGTCGTCAACGACACGCGGCGGTCGCCAGAAGGGGCAGTTCCGACGACCGCCGTACTATGATGCTGGCAGTTGATCAGATTGCTGGGCTCACTGGTTTCTCCGCCAAGAGTGTCCGGTAGCAAAGTCAACTACCACCACCTTTGGGGTGGTAGTTGACTTCAGGCCGGTACAAATGGCCGGGCCAGACGTCCTAATCCCGCATTGACCGGTCTGTGGGTGGCCAAGTATGCTTCTAGCGCTTCGCGAAGGATCGTAGGCACATCATAGCTGGGATGCAGATCCCAGTCAGAGTCCGCATACCCCCAGATAGCCTCGAATTCAAAGTCACTGCCGGCAACGCGGTACTTGCGTTCCGGCTCGACTAATTGCCCCTCCACAAGTAGACGACCATCGCGCACGAGAGCACCACTGAGGTGCATCAGGCCCCGGGCCTTACCGCGGAGTGGATTCGGCCGCTCTGCAGCGAGTTCTGGGTTGAGCCCTCTCGCCACCAACGCGACCAACTGCGAACCAGTCAGCGTTATCACACCTGGGTTAGCTGGGGATGGACAGACATCCCACAACGTAGCTCGGCGCAGCGGACCCGCTGGGAGTGGACCGCTGAATGCTTGCCCAGCCACAAGCACGCCCACATCAGCGCCTATCCGCTGTCGAAGCGCGTCTGCCATGAGATTGGCGACGCCGCACTCGCGGTCTGTGGCAAAATCCAGCGGTTCGACGAGCTCCCCGATGATCTCATCTAGGTACTGCTCGACCTCAGCCTCGATAACCTCGGCCTCTGCCAGGACACGTGCCGAGGGAGGCGTCGTATCCGCTACTGGCAGCACGGTTGCTCGCGTCACTCTCAGTTGTTCGCCATCCCAGATCAGGTCTATTCGTCCCAGATGCTCGCCATAATGCCCCGCTTGGGTGATCAGCACATCCCCCACCCATTCACCCTCCGGCAGCAGGTCATGGCTGTGCCCCCCGAGAATAAGGGCTACATCCTCCCGCAATTCCTCGGCCAACTCGCGGTCGGCCGCCAACCCCATGTGCGATAGCAAGATCACAGCGTCAGCGCCTTCACTGCGCAGTTCCATTGCTAACTCGCGGATAAGCGGGATCGTCGGTAGAGTGCGCAGGCCAAAGAATTTTGTGTAGGAGGGCATCTCAACTGTCACGCCAATAAGGCCCAGCCGCATGGTGCCCAGATCGAGGAGCGCCGTCGGATGAACGCCTGGAATGGAGTCACCGTCGGGCATACGAAGAGTGGCAAGCAAGTGAGGGTAGCGAGACACACCGGCGTGATCTTTCAGCACCTGAGGCCCGTAACGTGGAAGCGCACCATTGCCCACCGCAGCGGCGTCGCAACCAACCGCGCTGAGGAGTCGGTGCATCGCAGCCCCTTTGGTCAGGTTGCTCAGGCGGTTCGAGTAATCCTCACTGTCGCCAACGTCGAAATAGAGCACGGGCACATCCCGGTTCTCACCCCAATCCGCTCAACGAGGGTGGCAATACGTGACATACCCCTCGACGCGGCCATGGATCTCGTTAGTATCTACGATGATCAAATGAGAAGTTGTGTCAGCGTCCATGTTTGCCGTGGCCATACCTCCTGGCTATTATCCGGTTGACTGCGTGTTTGTGGGCAATCCCCCTGGACATACAGTCGAAAATTTCCTCCACACAGTACAGGATCTCCCAGTCCCAGTAATAGCTCATCAACTCCCCCGACTTGTACGGGTATTCAGTCCCATCGGCATCCGGCGCTCTCGGGATAAATGGTTTTCTCACGAATACGGAAAAGGCGTTGATACCGTCAGGTGAAGCGTGATCCTTGTAGTTCTGGAAACACTGACTTCTCACTTCAGGCGGCAGATACTGCAAAGTTCCCGTCGAGAAGATGCCGTCGTAGGCATCTTCAACTTCGCAGTTTACAATGTCAGCGTGGATTGTTTCGACGCAAACTCCGGCTTCCTCAGCGTACCTCCTCGTTTTCTCCAGGCCGGGCGGAGACAAATCGAGGCCGACAACCTCAAAGCCGTGTTTGGCAAAGTAGACAGCGTTTCTTCCTTCACCACAACCCAGGTCCAGCAGCTTGGGGTGAAAATCCGCGCCGGGTCCAATAATCTCTATGACCCTGTCACACATCGCTGAGGGCTTTTTCCCCCAATAGAATTCCTGACCTGCATACACTTGGACATCAGGGCTTTCCTTCTTCATTGACAGAATCCGCCTCGAATCGCAATAGCAGATAAGAGGGCCGCCGGTTAGGCGAGGTGCCGCCCGGAGCGACCTCAGGGAGCGGAGGGCAGGATTTGGCGGCGCCAACCGCGAAGATGAGCGCCTATCCTGAGCGCAGCCGAAGGCAAGTTCCGTCCTTCGCCATTTCAGCCGCCAAATCCAACCCACTCAGCGGCCTGCACATGTTATAGTTCCTGTAATCTAGCGGATGTTTACCCCATCCTCGTGCAAGTGCCTGGCGAAACAATGACGGAACGATTAGTAACGATGCAAGACGAGTCCACACACTCCGGATAGCCTGCCCCCGATTCCCATCCTAGAATAAGGCGGCAGGCACGTCAACCGCCGACAGCATTCTTGCGGAGAGGCACAAAGTGGAGTATAATAACAGGGCCTGGGGGGTTGGCCACCTTTCTGATGCGAAGGGAGGGATTTGTGCGGGCACTGATCACGGGCATCTCCGGCTTCGTCGGCAGCCACTTGGCCGAATATCTTCTTGAGCACACCGACTGGCAGGTGGCTGGTACTGTCTACGGCCCTGAGGACAATATCGAGCATTTGCGAGACAGGTTGGAACTCTACCCAGCGGAGCTTTCAGAGCTCGAAACAGTGACCTCGGTCATAGAGCGAGCGAAGCCGGACTATATCTTTCACCTGGCCGCCCAGCCCCTTGTCTCCCTCTCCCGACGCGACCCCTGGGCGACCCTGGCCAATAACATCCGTCTCCAGCTCAATATCCTGGAGGCTGTCGCCAGGCTGGGCTCGACGACCAGGATACTGGTGGTCGGCTCCAGCGAGGAGTATGGGCTGGTACAACCTGACGAGTTGCCGATCAAAGAGACGAATCCCTTACGCCCCACCAGTCCCTACGCGGTGAGCAAAGTGGCCCAGGATATGCTGGGACTGCAATACCACTTGAGCCACAAGTTGTTCACCGTGCGAGTGCGGCCCTTCAATCACATCGGCCCCCGCCAGCGCCTCGGCTTCGTAGCCCCCGACTTCGCCAGGCAGATAGCCGAAGCTGAAGCGGGTTTACAAGGACCCGTCATACAGGTAGGCAACCTGGAACCCCAGCGCGATTTCAGCGATGTTCGGGACGTGGTGCGGGGATACCACTTGCTCATCACCCAGGGAGAACCAGGCGAGGTCTACAATCTGGGCTCAGAGCAAGCTCGGTCAGTAAGGGAACTGCTGGAGAAATTGATGGCTATGAGCAAAGTCCCCATCACCATCGAACAGGATCCAGAGCGCCTCCGGCCCACTGACGTCCCCGTGATGGTCAGCGACTGTACAAAGCTCAGGGGGCAGACCGGCTGGCGACCGAGGATTTCCTTTGAGCAGAGTCTGCAGGACGTGCTGGATTATTGGCGGGAGCAAGTGGGCAAGTAGGCAAGTACGCAAGTAGGCAGGTTTGCAGGTATGCAAACGAGAGAGCGGCATACTTGCAAACTTGCAAACTTTAAAGGAGAAATAAATGGTAAAGAGAGCACTGATCACAGGCGTCACCGGCCAAGACGGCTCCTATCTGGCCGAATTTCTGTTGGAAAAGGGTTACGAGGTTATCGGCATGGTGCGCCGCACCAGCACCGTAAACTTCGAGCGCATCAAGCACATCCAAGACAAGATAACTCTGGCCTCCGGCGATCTGGTGGATCAGGTCTCCATCATTGACGTCCTGCGAGAGCACCGCCCCGATGAAGTCTACAATCTGGCGGCTCAATCTTTTGTCCCCACCTCCTGGAGCCAGCCAGTATTGACTGGCGAAGTGACGGCCCTGGGGGTCACTCGCGTACTGGACGCAATTCGCATCGTGGATCCGACGATCAAGTTCTATCAGGCGTCCTCGAGCGAGATGTTTGGCAAGGTGCGAGAGGCGCCCCAGAACGAGAACACTCCCTTCTATCCCCGCAGCCCCTACGGGGTGGCCAAGGTCTACGGCCACTGGATCACCGTCAATTATCGGGAGAGCTACGGCCTCTTCGCCTGCTCGGGTATACTTTTCAACCACGAGAGTCCAAGGCGAGGTCTGGAGTTCTCCACCCATAAGGTGACCTACCGTGCGGCACGCATCAAACTGGGCCTGGCCAATGAACTCAGGATGGGCAATCTGGATGCCAAGCGAGACTGGGGCTATGCTGGAGACTATGTCAAGGCCATGTGGCTCATGCTCCAGCAGGACGAGCCAGAGGACTACGTGGTAGCTACGGGGAAGACCCACTCGGTGCGGGAGCTTTGTGAACTGGCCTTTAGCTACCTCAGCCTGGATTGGGGGGATCACGTGGTGGTGGATCCCAAGCTCCTCCGCCCAGCCGATGTGGACTGTTTAGTGGGTGATGCCACGAAGGCTCGCACCAAGCTGGGCTGGGAGCCCACAGTCACCTTTGAGGAGCTGATCCAGATGATGGTAGATGCCGATCTGGAAGCGCTGAAGAGGGAAAACGACCTAGGATAGGATTATGAAATGAGGATCAAGTTCGGCACCGACGGATGGCGAGGTAAGATCGCCGAGGATTACACTTTCAACAACGTCCGGCGCTGCGCCCAGGGCTTCGCCCGTTATCTGATAGATAAAGGTGGGGCTGAAAAAGGAGTGGTGGTGGGCTACGACCGCCGCTTCGCCTCGGAGCACTTCGCCGCGGCCGTGGCCGAGGTGATGGCCGCCCACGACATTCACGTCCACCTCACCCAGGGAGCCACCCCCACCCCCGTCATCAGCTACAGCGTGGTGGCTCTGGAAGCTGGGGGAGCGGTTAACATCACCGCCAGCCACAACCCGCCCACCGATAACGGCTTCAAGGTGCGGGACGAGCACGGGGCGGCCGTGGATCCCCTGGGTTTGCAGGAGATCGAGGGCCTCATCCCTCCCATCGAGGAGGTAAAGCGCTTGCCTTTGGACGAGGCCGAGGCTCAGGGCCTAGTGCAACGCTTCGACCCGACGCCGGCCTATCTCGCCCATCTGCGAGACCTGATTGACGTCGAGCCCATCAAGGCCGCCGGCCTGACCATCGTCGTGGATCCCATGTGGGGCAACAGCATCGGCTGGTTCCCGCACATCCTGGCAGGTGGTAGCACGGAGATCATCGAAATTCACAACGTGCGCAATCCCCTCTTCCCTGAGATGATTCGGCCCGAGCCCATCCGCCCGAACATAGATGCCTGCCTGAGCAAAGTGCAAGAGGTAGGAGCCGACGTGGGCATCATCACCGACGGCGACGCCGACCGCATCGGGGTGGCCGATGAGCATGGCCGCTTCGTCAACCAGTTGCAAGTCTACGGCCTGCTGGCTCTGTATCTCCTCGAGGTGCGGGGTGAGCGAGGGGCTATCGTCAAGACCCTCTCCACCACCTCGGTTCTGGAGAAACTGGGCCAGATTTACGGCGTGCCGGTGCACCTGACCGGAGTGGGCTTCAAGTACGTGGCTCCCAAGATGCTGGAGGTGGATGCGATGGTCGGCGGGGAGGAGAGCGGAGGCTACGCCTTTCGAGGCAACGTCCCCGAGCGGGACGGCATCTTGGCCGCCCTCTTCTTCCTCGACTTTATGGTGCAAACGGGCAAGCGCCCCTCTCAGCTTTTGGAGTACCTGTACGAGGTCGTCGGGGCTCGATATTTTTACGACCGGGTTGACCGCTACTTCCCCCCTGAAGAGGGGGAAGCTGTGCGGCGGCGCGTCGAGGAGGCCAGGCCCGAGTTTTTGGCTGGCCTCAAAGTGACGGGCCCCGACACCACCGACGGCTACAAGTACAGCCTGGAGGACAGTGGTTGGCTTTTGATTCGCTTTTCCGGCACCGAGCCTGGCCTGATCCGCGTCTACTGCGAAACAACGCACGAGGACAAAGTGAGGAGGCTTTTGGAGGAGGGGATGAGGCTGGCGGGGCTGGCAACGGATTCGTAGAGGAAGCACTTGCTGATGGCCAAGCGGTTCGAAAAGGGGTAGGAAAGACGAAGATGCTGAAAGAAATAGAAGAAATGCTGGAAGGATTTGGTGAGATGGAAGAATGATAGCATCTGGCGCCCTGTGGCTATCCGCGAGCCGGGAGACGTAAGCATGCCTCTAACCGATACCCACACCCACCTCGATTTCCCTCACTTCGACAACGACCGGGAGCGGGTCATTGAGCGAGCGGCGACCGCGGGGGTGAGGGCTATCGTGAACGTTGGAGCCGACCTGGCTTCAAGCCGGGCTGCGGTGGCCCTGGCCGAGGTATACCCCCGGGTCTACGCGGCGGTGGGACTGCACCCTCACGACGCCAAGACTTTGACGGGGGAGATGCTGGAAGAACTGAGAGCTTTGGCCAGCCATCCCAGGGTAGTCGCCGTCGGCGAAATCGGGCTCGATTTCTATCGTGACCTATCGCCCCGAGATGAGCAGCGCCAAGCCTTCAAACAGCAGTTGGCTCTGGCGAGCGAAGTAGGGAAGCCAGTTATCATCCATGACCGTCAAGCTCACAAAGAAGTTATGGCCATTCTGCGCCACCGGGCCTGTCCTGAGCATAGCCGAAGGGTCGAGGGCGGCGATCAGTCATCGGCGATGAGCCACAAGCCAAAGGGTGTTCTACACTGCTTCTCGGGCGATTTGGCCATGGCCCGAGAAGCCATTGAACTAGGCTTCTACATCTCTATCGCCGGCCCTGTAACTTTTGAAAATGCCCGGCGCTTGCGCGAGTTGGTCCGTCAACTACCCTTGGAAAAGCTCCTGGTAGAGACCGATTGTCCCTACTTAACACCCCATCCCCATCGAGGGAGGCGTAACGAGCCTGCCTACGTGAAGTTGGTGGCTCAGGAAGTCGCCCGCATAAAAGGGGTATCGCTAGAAGAAGTGGCACGTATCACCTCGGACAATGCCCAAGTGCTCTTTGCCCTTGGTCCTGAGGCCCAAGGACTCAGGGCATTGAAGTTTTGAACGAAAGGAAAAAACCTTGAAGCTCATCCCCATCTTCGAGCTCATCCGCGAGGACCTGGAGTGTGTAGAGCGCAAGATGCGCGAAGTTTCTCGCATTGAATACGAACAATTGAGGGCCACGTTGGATTATCTTCTGGGTAGCGGAGGTAAGCGTTTGCGCCCTGCTCTGGTTCTACTGTCGAGCAAATTCTATCCCGCCGATGCTGAAAAGGTCACCTCCCTGGCCGCAGCGGTGGAGACGCTGCATACAGCAACCCTCATCCACGATGATCTATTAGACAACGCTTTCCTGCGCCGTGGCAACCCTACCCTGAACGCCACGTGGAACAGCGTAGCGACCGTTCTGACTGGCGATTACCTTTTCGCCCGAGCAGCAACTTTTGCTGCCGAGACCGAGAGCGTGCGGGTGGTCTCCATCTTCGCCCAAACCTTGATGAGCATCTGTGGTGGCGAGTTGAAGCAGATCTTTGGCAGTGACCAGGGGCAAACGACCAGGGAATACTACTATCAACGTATTTACAGCAAGACCGCCTCTCTCTTTGCCGCATCAGCGGAAACGGGAGCCCTCCTGAGCGAGGCACCAGAGCCGGAAGTGCAAGCTTTGCGCGATTATGGCTATAATTTGGGGATGGCCTTTCAAATCGTGGATGACATCCTCGATCTCGCAGGTGACGAGGATGAGCTTGGAAAGCCCGTCGGCAGCGACCTGCGCCAGGGGGTCATTACCCTGCCCACCATCTATTTCTTGCAAGCCCATCCAGAGGACGAGGCAGTAACCAGAGTGCTAAGCGGCCGATATGGAGGGGACGATGAGGTGCGCACTGCAGTGGAGATGATCAAAGAGTCGGGGGCCATCGAATCATCCACAGCCGAAGCCAAGAGGTTTGCTGCCAGGAGCCGCGATGCGCTCTCAACTCTGCCCCACAACGAATATCGCCAGGCCATGCTCGATTTAACCGACTTTGTGGTAGAGCGGCGAAAGTGAGAATCGCCCCAAAAGTGCCCACTTCGTGATACGTGTCCATGACGCGGCGGCCTGGGAGCCGCCGTCTTAACAATGGGTACTCTTCGAGCTGGAGCGGGATAGTTGGATCTGTCCATTGTGATCGTAAACTGGAACGTACGAGAACTCCTGAGGCGTTGTCTGCATTCCATTCACGCTAGCGTCTCAGCGTCCCACTGCCTTAGCGGCCAAGTGGCTAGTGACGAGCAGCTAACAACCAGCCCTTCGACAAGCCCCTGGTCCTTTGGCACTTGTCCTGGACGACAAGTACAGGGCCCAGGGACAAAGGGCTCAGGACACAGCTTCCGGGTCGAGGTCATCGTGGTGGATAACGCTTCCTCTGATGGTAGTGCGGCGATGACAGAAGAGGAGTTTCCCCAGGTACGAGTCATCGCCAACAGCGAGAACCTGGGCTTCACCGTGGGCAACAACCAGGGCATCGCAGCCAGCCGAGGGCGATACATCCTCCTGCTGAACCCAGACACGGAGATCGTTGGCCACGCACTGGCGATGATGGTCGAGTACATGGATGGTCACCCTCAAGTGGGAGCGCTGGGACCGCAGCTACTGAACCCTGACGGGAGCATCCAGTCCTCGCGGCGTCGCTTCCCAACCATGGCTACAGCTTTCCTAGAAAGCACCATCTTGCAACAATGGTCCCCCCATAACCGCGTCACTAGACACTATTACATGGCAGACCGGCCTGACCATCAGATACAAGAGGTGGACTGGGTCACTGGGGCTTGCCTGCTGGCGCGCCGAGAGGCCATCGAAGAGGTGGGTCTATTGGACGAGAGCTTCTTCATGTACTCCGAGGAGTTGGATTGGTGCCGTCGTATCAAGGCGCAGGAATGGAAAGTGGTCTACCTGCCCACGGCCAGAGTGATCCACCACGGGGCCCAATCGAGCGAGCAAGTTAAATCCTTCCAGCACATCCAATTCCAGCGCAGCAAGATCCGTTATTTCCGCAAGCATCATGGCCCATGGCAGGCGGATGTACTGCGGTTATTCATCCTGGCCACCTATCTCTACCAACTGATTGTAGAAGCCCTCAAGTGGCTGGTAGGGCATAAGAGGTCATTGCGAGCGGCACGGGTTAAGTCCTACTGGCAGGTGCTCAAATCGGGTTTAAGGATAACAGCAGATTGGCAGGATTAACGGATCAAGTGGCTTGGTTTAAGGCGGAATCCGTAAATCCTGCGCATCATGTTCTCAAGACGCGGAATCGAAGCATGAAAGTCTGTCTAGTCACCGGCGAGTTCCCACCCATGCAAGGCGGTGTGGGTGATTTCACCAACGAGCTAGGTAAAG
>Ga0209986_10000823_pt1 | contig 30459 bp, 21 predicted proteins | sample BlataG_FD_183168 | JGI IMG/M metagenome (GOLD analysis project Ga0209986, IMG submission 183168) | Deep subsurface microbial communities from Black Sea to uncover new lineages of life (NeLLi) - Black_00105 metaG (SPAdes) (version 2) | ecosystem: Environmental > Aquatic > Marine > Oceanic >...
CCAACAGGAAGTACTGGTAGTACAGGACCAACAGGATCTACAGGAAGTACGGGTCCAACAGGAAGTACAGGATCAACAGGAAGTACGGGTCCAACAGGAAGTACAGGATCAACAGGAAGTACTGGTAGTACAGGACCAACAGGAAGTACTGGAAGTACGGGTCCAACAGGAAGTACTGGAAGTACAGGACCAACAGGAAGTACTGGAAGTACTGGAAGTACGGGTCCAACAGGAAGTACTGGAAGTACAGGACCAACAGGAAGTACTGGAAGTACTGGAAGTACGGGTCCAACAGGAAGTACTGGAAGTACAGGACCAACAGGAAGTACTGGAAGTACTGGAAGTACGGGTCCAACAGGAAGTACTGGTAGTACAGGACCAACAGGAAGTACTGGTAGTACAGGACCAACAGGAAGTACTGGTAGTACAGGACCAACAGGATCTACAGGAAGTACGGGTCCAACAGGAAGTACAGGATCAACAGGAAGTACGGGTCCAACAGGAAGTACAGGATCAACAGGAAGTACTGGTAGTACAGGACCAACAGGAAGTACTGGAAGTACGGGTCCAACAGGAAGTACTGGAAGTACAGGACCAACAGGAAGTACTGGAAGTACTGGAAGTACGGGTCCAACAGGAAGTACTGGAAGTACAGGACCAACAGGAAGTACTGGAAGTACTGGAAGTACGGGTCCAACAGGAAGTACTGGTAGTACGGGTCCAACAGGAAGTACTGGTAGTACGGGTCCAACAGGAAGTACTGGTAGTACAGGACCAACAGGAAGTACTGGTAGTACGGGTCCAACAGGAAGTACTGGTAGTACGGGTCCAACAGGAAGTACAGGATCAACAGGAAGTACGGGTCCAACAGGAAGTACTGGAAGTACTGGTAGTACAGGACCAACAGGAAGTACTGGAAGTACGGGTCCAACAGGAAGTACTGGTAGTACAGGACCAACAGGAAGTACTGGAAGTACGGGACCAACAGGAAGTACTGGTAGTACAGGACCAACAGGAAGTACTGGAAGTACGGGTCCAACAGGAAGTACAGGATCAACAGGAAGTACGGGTCCAACAGGAAGTACTGGAAGTACAGGAAGTACTGGTAGTACAGGACCGACAGGAAGTACTGGTAGTACAGGACCGACAGGAAGTACTGGAAGTACTGGAAGTACAGGTCCAACAGGAAGTACTGGAAGTACTGGAAGTACAGGTCCAACAGGGAGTACCGGAAGTACGGGTCCAACTGGAAGTACTGGAAGTACGGGATCAACAGGTCCAACAGGATCAACAGGAAGTACGGGATCAACAGGTCCAACAGGATCAACAGGAAGTACGGGATCAACAGGTCCAACAGGATCAACAGGAAGTACAGGACCAACAGGAAGTACAGGAAGTACAGGTAGTACGGGTCCAACAGGATCAACAGGAAGTACAGGTCCAACAGGAAGTACAGGAAGTACAGGTAGTACGGGTCCAACAGGAAGTACTGGAAGTACGGGACCCATCGGACCGAGCGAAACTCCTTTCGCATTCTATACTGATATCGACACTACAGACACATTTACAACTACAGAAACTGTTATTACTTGGAACTCTGGTCCAACTGAGGTTGGGGCTATTGCTAGTTTAAACGCTGGTAGCATCTCCTTAGACGCAACGGGGTATTATAAATTAGAAATCGATGTTGGTTACGAGATAACTGCTAACTTACGGACACTTGTTCGAACTAGGTTAAGAAGCGATGGGTCCATTCTCCCCTTCAGCGAAGTTTATACATCCCATTTCAACTCAATAATAGATTCAGGATGTGGACATATAAGTTATGTTTACGCTAATACCTCACCACCAACCTCAATTGATATTCTTGGGGTAAGAATAGCGGGTAACGGAACGTTAACTCCTATTTCTGGGGTATTCCGAGCTTATGTAACTAGGCTTACGGAAGATTTACCATAATTGATTCTCAACTACAATAATAAAGACAAATCTATATTTCTATAATATAGATTGTATTAAAATGACAACACAGACTCAGGATGAGCAGATATTAAATGTTCTTAATGAATTGAATATGGACCCGTCTTCAGTATTTAATCTCAATAATCTTTCAGGGACCGGAGTAAGTGCTCCTGCAGGGACAAATACTACGGTATTTTACGATACAGATACCGATCTCATATCTTACATCAACACTACAAGTGGAGGCGTTCTCGGTATCAGTCCTCTATTCGGTACAGAATATCAATTTGAGGAGGATGCTACTCTTAGTACAACCACTAGCACCACTTTTCAAAATAAACTGACTTTAACTACACCTTCGATCCCTGCAGGGGACTACAGAGTATCTGTCTATTACAATTGGGGTCTCAGTGGAGGTAGTCCTAATGCTGATTTCCGATGTCAGGTCGAATTGGATGGATCGACCATTATTTTCTCTCATCAGGCAGAACCTAAAGATACGGGGACTGATCAGTTGAACGGATTTTCAGGATTTGACAATGTCACATTAATAGCTGGATCTCATATTTTTAATTTGGAATATGCTACAACATCTGTTATGAGATTGGCGAGAATACAAAATGCTCGCTTAGAAATTTTTCGAGTATCTTGAATTCAAATCTATAATTCGATATTATAGATTGTATTAAAATGGAGACTCAGGATGAGCAGATATTGAATGTTCTTAACGAATTGAATATGTCTTCGACTTCAGTATTTAATCTCAATAATATTTCAGGGACCGGAGTAAGTCCCCCCGCAGGAACCAATACAACATTTTTCTATGATACAGATACCAACATGCTGTCTTACGTCAACACTGTTAGCAGTGGCGTAATTGGTATTGATCCCACAGGACATACAGGACTAACCGGACCTACAGGAAGTACAGGATTAACAGGAAGTACTGGACCTACAGGACTAACCGGTCCTACCGGTAGTGCTTCTTTCACGGCTACTGAATTAACAAGTACTACAAATTTCTCTACTGCAAGCACAATTTATGTTGTTATAAGCTCTATGACAACTACTCCCCCGGCGGGGATGTATTATGTTCAATTTTCAGCCGAATTTTTCATCACGTCCGGGGACGGTGCTAATGTAAGTCTGTTCTCGGATGGAGTTCAGATACCCCATACCATGCGATTTCACGAAATTCCAAGTTTCTTCGTGGGTTCGCCAGATTGGTCTACGAGTACTCAATCTTTAATTACGGTCGATGGTACACAAACTATAGATGTTAGAGTCCGCGCGACAGGAGGTGGAACTATTACTGTAGGCGCAAGGAGTTTGATTCTTATAAGTGCTTCTTGATTGTAATTTGGCATAAATTTAAAATACCAAACTTAAGTATTTATTTATCGTTCTTAAAATGTCCGTGACATACTCTTACACTACTACTGATTTTTTCAGTGGTCTGGATTTATCTCAACTTCAGGCAGAAATTATTGCTAATATTGCGATAACAACCCCGATATCCTATATTAATAGTAACGCAGATGATATTGACATTATTTTTCAAGCAAGTCTTTCTGCCCCGGAATTGACAGAATTAAATGATGTGATCATACCCAATCACGTCCCTATTCCTCCAAAACAACCAGTTATTCTTGAAAGAGATCCTTCTTCAGATATTATTACAGCTCAGTTATTAACAGGTATTGGTTATTTCCCAGCTTTATACTCACAAACAGTATATATATCTCAAGAGAGTAAGAGCGGGCAATATACAACTATTCGTGCAGCTCTAGATGCAAATACTCTCCCCAACACTATTTTCATAGTTCAACCAGGAACTTATATAGAAAATAACCCACTGATATTACCAATTTCTTCTGTTTTGATGGGTGCAGGTACTACAACGCAGACTACTATTGTTGCTGCAAATCCATCTAGTGATATTATCGTGATGAATCCTTGGTCTAAAATCGATTCAGTAGTTATAACAGGTGCCACCAGTGCAAAAGGTATTTATTTTGACGGTTCTTTAGCCCCAGAAGGAGGCTATGCACTCTTCGAGGAATGTATTATTACAAATTGTGACATAATCGTACATGCCGAAAATGGACCTAATACTCTTTTAGGCTACAGATCACTTATATCAGCATCTTCAAGCGGATCCTCACCCTCCAAGGGTTTATATGCTAGTGCGGGTGCTCAGATGACATTATCCTCGATATCGGTATCAGGTTCCACTTCACCGTATGTACCTATTATGGATGGTATTGTGAGTGAAGGTGCTGGAACCAAGATTTCCTTGAGCACTTCCAATGTGTATATATGTAATAGGGGTGTAGTGCAAGACGATAATGGAGAGATAGAGTTGAATTTGCTTACGGCTCGTGGAAATGTCACGTCTTTCTATATTGGTCCCGTAGGTACAAATTGTAAAATACGTGCCAATTCTTTTTCGATGTTGGAGAGTGTGTTATACGATGTAGATATACAAGCTACTGAGGCGGATATTGGACTTTTCTCGTCGGAGATTGATGAGAGTAAGATCAATAATCCCAACCACATAAAATTCATTAATCAATCTCATACGAACAAATACCACAAGATATTTAAAACACATGCTGGAGACATACGTTTCGGAGGTCGAGGGCAAAAGACTACGGTTTCCATTGGGGGAGGTAAATATGATAACAGTAAGATGATTGTCTTAACCAATGACAATCTTGAATCTGGGACGTGGATAAATCAGACCGCAGCAGCCAAAGATTTTGAGGTCCCAGGTTTTGATATTTTTCAATCTACTGCAATAAACAATTGTTGTTATATCGGTAGAGATAATACATTGGTAGGGTGTAAGATGAATATAACGACTGCTACTTCTTTGACTACAACAAAAGATGATTTGATATGGGAATATTGGGATGGAAGTAGCTGGGTACCTTTCAATGTTCTCGTTACACAATCGGAGATGCCTTTCTATTATATGATGGATAGTGTAGTGTCTACACTAGGTAAATACCACGTAAGATTCCCAATTAAATCTTCTGATCCTCAACCTACCAAAGATCTCAACGGACATAACTTGAAATGGGTTCGAATGCGAGTAGTTAACACACTTTCCAACATACCACATACCAAATACGTAAAGTTGCACGTGAATCAAAGGAAAATTAACTCTGCGGGTTTTGTAGAGAAATTTGGCGATGGACGTATCAGTATGAGATTACCGTGGACTATTAATGATACTGAACCGTCCAACTCTAGTCCCGATAACCAAGATGTTTATCTGAGTGATAAATTAGGAGTAGGTCGAATAGAGAATCGTTTTAAAAATGGTGTGGTAGATCGGTTGGGTGCAAATATATTTTTATCTGAAGATCTCGATAATAGTTTTCCTATGAAGTTGAAATTTGCGATTATTGGGGATAGTTCTACAGATGGAGATGTAGAATTTGTGGCTCGATGGAACACGTCCAATGTAGGGAGTTCCATATATAGAACTACAGCGTCCGCACCATTAGTTTCTACAGGTGAGAAATTTGCTAGCACTATAATTACTATTACAAATGCAGACACAGAGTATCGAGGGGAAATAGAACTGGATCTCAATAGAGTAAATCCATATCCATCATCCGGGACAGCGGAGATGCTTTGGTTGAGTTTTGAAAGAAATGCTACGGGTGGTAATGCCAATGATACGTATCCCGGAAACGTGACCATATCCCAAATCTCACCATTTTATATAGCTTGGAGGGAAGGTGGGTTTATTGATGCATTCTAATCACAAGTTAATAGCTTATATAACCGCGGGGTTATATAATTTTAAGGGAATACCTGTGTAACTCCTTCATTGAACATGCAATCTATTCTTTGTAGAATGAATCCATTGGCTACATAGGTGTTTGTGCCGCCATCTTTACGATGGAAAGATAATTCCCAGTCCATAGACATGTCTACATTAGAAGAGGAATTTGTTTTTGATTCTGTACCTGAATTACCTGCATTACTCGCATCCATGAACGCTTGATAACTTGTATCTCCATAAACAATTATATTTACGGTAGCTCGCAAAGGATTATTTCCACTTAACCCTGCCATATCTATAAATTCCTCAATCATTCCTCCTCCTATATTTCTTCCAGAAACAGCTAAATCAATATTACTTCCACCAGAAATTCTATCTGCCCAAGCATCAAGTCTAAGTTGTTGACCTGCACTTACAACACCACCTGGGATTAGGACAGTGTACAATTGTCCCGACGGGAATCCATTTCCGTTGACGGTTGCTGTACCACCAGTACAAGCAGCAACCAGAATATTATCTGGACCAATGGGTCCAGTACTACCTGTTGGACCTGTACTTCCTGGACTGATACCGATAACACCTCCACTTGTAGTGTTGATGTAAGATATGAGATCGGTATCTGTATCGTAAAATACCGTAGTATTTATTCCTGTAGGAGCACTTACTCCGGTCCCTGAAAGATTATTGAGATTAAATACTGAAGTCGAAGACATATTTAATTCGTTAAGAACATTTAATATCTGCTCATCCTGAGTCTGTGTTGTCATTTTAATACAATCTATAATATCGAATTATAGATTTTAATTTAGGATACTCGAAAAATTTCTAAGTGAGTATTTTGTATTCTTGCCGCTCTCACAGCAGATGTTGTAGCATATTCCAAATTAAAAATATGAGATCCAGCTATTAATGTGACATTGTCAAATCCTGAAAATCCGTTCAACTGATCAGTCCCCATATCTTTAGGTTACGTCTGATTAGAGAAAATAATGGGCTTTCCATCCAATTCGACCTGACATCGGAAATCAGCATTAGGACTACCTCCACTAAGATCAAAGAATTCCTTAATCTAGTTTTGCATCTTCATAAGTGTCTTCTATGAAAAGGTCATCCAACCATCCATCAGGAATGTGTGTAAACGGATCTTTACATTTATCAATCATACAATTATCACATCCTACGTATGATACAATATATATTCCCCCCGCTGTTCTTAGTCCAGGCACCCAGTAAGCCAACAACTTTGAATATTCATAGACTTCTGCCATATTTTCTAGTTTTAATTTGCATCTGTAAGTAGCTATTGTGTCTTCGCAATGTGGACATATTACTTTCGAAGGTGCTTTCTCTTCAGAATCAACATCTTCTGACAATTCTTCAGTCTGTGCGGAAGAATTATCTTTCTCGGGATTATCATCATTTAAATTTTCACCCTCAAAATTATCTACATGACCTATCATTGATGATTCTTCTTGACCCATTTTATTATTCTTACTATTTTTATCAAAGTAGTAAGATAATTTCTATTCGTTTCTACACCCGCTTTCTTCTAATCTTTGCTGTATATATAGTGATGTATCTGTTGTGGATGTAACATAGTAGTCAGGTAAAAGGGCATGGATAAACGCTTTTATAGATCCTAGAGCAAAATGATAGGACATCTCCAAAGAAAACCACATATGTTGTGCGTAAGACATGCAAACATTTCTGGGATGATCAAATCTGCTTGTTAGATTTGTTAATGTGTGACAAGACATTTGCCAAAATGTGGAAGATTTGCTTTCCATTTTACAATTGGGTGTATTTTCCAACTACAAACATGTTTGAGAGGAAATTGTTATTAACATCCCTGTTCAAATGATTGCACTTTTCCGTGTTCACAATAGATATATACGTCATCTTCACACTCATGATCGCCGAAAATCCATTTCCCACCTTTCCAATCACATGTTGGTGTATGTTTTACCATTTTTCTCTCTAACTCAGTGATGTAGTGAACGAATAAATCAAAAATAGGAATTATATCTTCAACCGAATCTCGCACCAAATATGAAGAAAGCACATTTTGATACATAGGTTTTCTTTCTGCGAGGATAGATGATGTTCTCCATCTGAGGCGATTTATAGGAGAATGTGTCTTGGGTTTGGACACAGCAGGGGGATAATTCACTATTAGTTTGGCTAAATCCTGTGTTTTTATTGCAATTTCTTTACGTATTTCGCTATATTTTTGATCTGTGTGCCAATGCCCATCCCAAGGTTTTAGGAGGATTGTGTATTGTTCGCTTTTAAATACTATTTGATAGTCATCGTGACTACTGTCTTTGAGCAAATTGTAAAGAGAATCAAAGTTTGTAGTTTTAATCTCAGCTTTGCGACTATTAGTACGACTACTAAACGAATCATAAGAAAGGTTTTGCTTATCAATCAAACGAATATTGTAAGTCTTCATTCGGGGTATTGATGAAGACTGAGTCAATAAAATACTCCATTTTCTTAGTAAATAAGCTTCATCATGAATGGTGATAGTTTTATTATCTAACAACTGTTGCACATCATCCACTATAATTTTCTTTCCATGGAGCGTAGTGTTGAAAATATTGAACCATACACTATCATTCTCTCCCAAATGAACTTGGTATCTACATTCATGGTATTTACAGAATTCTGAAAGATACTTTCCAATACGAAAATGAAACGGTCTTATACCCCATCCGCGAGAATCATATGAAGCGTTGTTGTCAATTCTGATAATAAATTCATTTGGTGATCTATCCATACACATATTCCAACCATCATCACCTTGCATTTCAAATTTGACTGAATCCCAGTCGTCCATACGCCATGATCTATGACAATTATCCCACAATTTGCTACTACAAAAATATAAAAATCCCAAACCTAATAGCAGCCTTAATGTACTACGCAACATGCGTTGAATAAGTTTATCTTAAAACTTTATTCTAAGATAATCAGTTTTATCCATATGTTTTATAAAAATGAAAACTTATAGATTGTAATTTATAATTAATATTTACGATTCACATTTTAAGATTCACAATATGTATGAGGATTGTCTTCAAGCTATTCGAGCGTGGAAGTATGGATCTTTAAGAAAAATCGATATTGAACTTATCATTTTATACGTTATTCCACACTTGCATCCGTTGGTGTCCAAATATAATGCCTCAAAGAATATAGAAATTTTCAAGAAGATATTTGGAACAGAATCATATCGCTTTCCTCTTTTATCGTGTATTGGTCCGTCGAAAATTTTATGGTTGGAAATCGAGGGACTATGCAAATTCCTAAATAAAATTTTCTATGGAGAACCGTTTGAAATTCGTAGCGGACTGTTTCTAAAAGGCGGAAAGAAGAATATCTTCATGGATTTTGATACTGTTATCCCTTTCTTGAATTTTCTGCAAAAGACAACTCCGTACCATTGGGTGTGTTATCCTCACGGTATTGGTATTATTTGCTGCCAATCCTGGAGTAAGATTTTAGAACTTGTGGATTATCATATTGATGGATCAAATGACCGTTATAACGCTTTTGCCAATTCTGGAATTCAAGAATTTATCTTCTCTGATGAAACTTGGGAACGTCTTCAAGATGAACGTCCAGATTATACATGTACGAAGAGAGCATCCGTATACGATGAAATTATGTATTAGAAGTTAATAAAGACAGTAAAACAATCATACATTTATTATATAATAAATGTATTAAGTATTATTTGTAGTTTAAGAGCTATATATTTGTTCAGATATAGTTTTGAGCACAGACGAGAGATTTTTCGCGTCATTATGGTGTTCAAGAATATATGTCAATATACCTGCATGGACAGTTACGTAAACTAAATCTTCCGCATATTGACCCGGTCGATTGATTCTTCCGGCTATTTGTTCTCGTGTAGCATTATTAGATGGATACACGCTGGTTACCATAACAGATAACGTGGTCAGAGTATATCCTTCTGAATGTCGTATGGTTGTGATAACTACTCGATAATCTCGGACTTTACCTTTAGCAACAGCTTCTTTAGTCAATAGCAAACTTTTACTTTTACCAATGATAAAAACATCCTCCTCCTCTAAATCTGGTATCTCCTTCAATATCTTTTTCTTGAGCTGATACTGATGATCTGTAGTTCTAGCAACTACAAATACACCTCGATCTTGAGCTAAATATTTCTTGGTTTGCTGCACCATCTCTCTTGTACAAGCCTTATAACATATCTCAGTCGCCTTACGAATATCAGCTTGTTTATGGTTTGTATTTTTACCTCCCAAGTTTGGCGGTACAAGATTTTGATATACTGTCTCCTCTTCGGGCGTGAATGTGGACAATACACTCTCCTCGATAACCGGAATGTTAGTATTAACAATATATTTGATCATTGCTCCAGTGGCTACCCAATAGTTCTTTTCGTTAACTTCAAATTCTACAATACGTTCCAACCATCGTATCAATTTATAGGTTTTAGTGTCTATAATCGGTGTTCCGGTTAAAGCGACCGTATCTTGAGCCAATGAAGATAAATTTAAAGCTACTGAAGTGCGGATACTATCATTCAATGCTTTATGGGCCTCATCAAAAATAAATACTGACTGTGACATCTTCACCGCCAATGTATCTCCACATTCCCGAAGATGGTCATGTTCAATCATATTAATCATATATGGCTTCATATCACAATTCTTTGACGCATATTTACGCATATCCTTATCGTAATCCTTGGGAATGCTTTTCAATGGTACGAGAATGTTGATATTCAGTTTAAATGCTTCTATTTCACCGATAACACTCTTAAATGCTGATGAAGGCAACGCATATAATACATACGGAGGCAATTCGTCTCTTTGTTGGAGATATTGAAGATAAGTTAAGACTGTAAGTGTTTTACCAGCACCAACTGTCATATATAAGAAATGTGCCTTTAGTCCTGAAGTATGCTCTGCAAACATTTTGCTTAATCCTTCTTCCTGGTACCAAAACAATTCACGATTTTTATGGTCACGGAATGCAGTCCAAGTTTCTGTATGAATTGGCACATCCCTGGCTAGATATGTCTCTACTAAATTCCTGATTCCCCATAATAGAGGAGCGAATTTAACATCAAAGATCAGCGTAATACCAGTTCGTCGTTGAATAGCAGATGGATATAATAAACTTATCTTTAGCAATAATTGATAAGCACCAACATCTTCAATCATCACCGCATCTTTTGTGCCTCCACCTTCTCTAGAGACATGATTAAACTCGATAGCTGATGAATTTCTATTGATATAAAATAATAGTCTACGAACTATATCATTCTCTACTTCTTCAAGTAACTTTTCTAAAGAAGAATCTGCTTCGATGGCTATACCTGTCACATACGTAGTCAAAGCACGATCAACACTTAAATCCCTGATCTTAAATAACGTAAATGTTTCCTGTCCTCGTCTGAAATCGTCCCACAACATTTCTTCATCTGATGTAGGTTGAATATAATAGTTCTCTCCACGTAAGATGACCTTACTACCCATCAGTTTTTCTACTGGTGGGGTAGCTCCAGTTAGCTTAATACCGTTCTTTAATTGGGTTATAAGTTTTGTTGTAGCAGTTTTGGTTTGTTTATCTGTGAGAGAAGCTGATTTCATCTCTCTTGCAGGCTTTCGGAACACGATATATTCAGAGATATTACGCGGATCTAATGTAGCCAAAGCAGCTGGACGTCCAGAAATCTCTAACGTACCTACTAAACCTGCCAACCAATCCTCATCAATTTCGTAATCAAAACTAATATTTTTCTTTAAAGCAGGTATAGTTTGTTCTCTTGGAGATTGTCTTGACACTAATAATAACCGTTGTGCCTCGCGTGTTTGTTTTGTGAATAATCTGTCTTCGAGATCTGGACTATAGGTTTTTGGATGCATCACACGACCTTTCTTACCCAAAGTTCTGCGCGGATTCACACCCGTGATACTAAAAATATCGCGAACTAACTGGGAATAAGGACGTGAACCAGGTGTATATTTATCCTTAACAACTTCATAAGGATAAAAATATACCACTTCTGGTGCCCAATGCTGATCTACACAATGTAATAGCGGCATTACATCGGGCATTGTTGGATTTCTATCTCTAGGAGATTCGCCGGCATTTTCTGACCACTCTTTTGCGATGTCTCGAATCATACCTAAGTCACTCTGGAAACTTCTCAATTCATCCATCAATGCAGAAGTATTTCCTAATAAAGTACCATTTGTATCCACATAATACGGTGGAAGATCTATTCCACGATTAATGTTGTAGTAATAGGCAGCATCCTGATTCCACGCTATATCTCCCAGCATAAACAATGTCTCAATGAGATCTTCATCAGGTCGCCAACTCTTTACACGTTGAGCAAGTATCGCGGCGCAAACCATCCTTAATAGAGTAGAGTGATGCTTATTATCCACAGAAGAATCTTCAAAGACGGTTACAGCTAAGCGTTTAAATGCAGATTCCATACCAGTTACATAACGCTGAATATCAGGAACAAATGAACCTGGCATAATCACTAATAAAGCCAAAGTAACAGACAGAGCAAAGTTTGCCGGGTAAATACCAAAGTCTTTACCAAAATCTACAACTTTAGGACGAAAACGGATAATTTTCTGCAATAGAGACTTGTAGGCAGCGGGAGTGAAAGTATATGTAGCTTGTTTAATAATGTCTATATCTTCAATAGTAAATCCAGGGTGTCTCCTCAATACATAGGGTAATATAGTAGCTTCGTCTAATGCTATACCTTTTCTAGTAGTTAGAAACCCAACATCGTAGGGCTTTACTCCCCCAAATCGTTCTAATACTAAAATTACTTCATTAGATTTACGGGTTTTAGCGGAGGAAGTAATCAAACCCGTAGCCAGGTTAAATGTAGGACCGTCAAAGGTTTGCACTTCTCGATGCGTGAGAGAAACCTTCCAAATGCTACGTCGGAACATCATTGTAGTCCGTTTAGCTTTAGAACCGGGTTTACGTGGGAACATGTCACGTATTTCTGTTGCAGGTATGATTTCCCCACTCAGCAAGCTCTCGATATCTTCTTCTGACAATTTCGTTCGCAGGTCACTTTTACCAAGTTGTAATACTTCAAATTTTACGCCTGGAATTTCATCCATATAAGTTTTAGAAGTATTTTGATTTTCAGCAAGCCATTCTTCTCGCTGTTGTATGGAAAGAGAGCCGAAAAACTCTATTGAAGCCAATTTATTTAGGAATTTTATCCACATATCTTTGTAAGCACGTATATGATCTAACTCTTGTTTCCACGGAGGAATGAGTTTATCATGGATTTTAACTACAGCATCTTTAGATTGTGTCTTAGTTCCAATCACAATTTCGTTAGGACGTGCGCCTGTAACAATGACAGTCATAAATCTTACATAGTCTTCTGCTCTTTTTCTAATCGCCTTGAACGTTTTATCCTTTACTTTAGTGGGGGTTTTAGAGAATTTAATTACGGGCATTGTCGTTTCGCTTCTTAAAACAGGGATGTTCGTAAATTGTACTTTACGAGACATTTTACAAAAATGAGAAAATTTGACTTATAATTATAAGTCAAATTTTCAAATAAATTCTTTCATAAACCTATGAAAGAATATGATTATAGCCTATGATTATAGACCAAGAAGTTTAAAATCGATATGTAGAAATAGAAATTCGGTATCTGAAGTGTTATTGATGTTGTGGGTAAAAGTGGGATCAAAAACAACTACTTGTCCTTCCTCTTCTTGAACAGTATCACCATCCACACTAAGCTGACACGCTTCCACATTCAATCCTAAATGGTAAGTTAAAGATTTATGCTGCAATCCTACGATATCACCGTGTGGATAAATATGATTGTGTGGATAAATCCATACAAACCTAGCACTCTGAATACCCTCAATGCGTAACAGTATTTCGGATGTTTTGGGACACTCATTACTATTGTTAGTGATAATATGATCGTCCGCTACCAACACATACTCAAACGCATTTTCGAGCATTATGACATTCTGAGACCTGCGCCAACCATATTTTACTTCTGCTTGTTTATTCTCACAATCAACACTCAGACCGAGTTTTTGAGCCTTTATAGCCTCTTCGCGTATTGACTGCCAATTTTCTTGGATCTCTTCCAACCCAGGAAAAAGCTCTTGGGAGTAAAATCGAGCTTGACAGTGAAAGGGAATTTTAGCGATTTGTTCACGTAAATAAGTGTGAGGTGACGATTTCTTTCTCTTCTTTTTAGATTTGATAAATGTCGGTAAATCTATATAATCACTGATAAATGTGGAGAAGAAAAACAATATAACCGCAGCAATCACAAAAACAAAGGCATTCATTTTGTAGTATCACGTAATTAATCTATAAGATATATATCTTATAGATTATTCTATCTTTTCTTTGTATGTGGTTTCTATTCTGTTACCTAACAATATGCATGCATTATCGAAATATAGGGAGTTAAACTACACCTGCCAACCTGTACAATATTCAGTCATTTGAGCCGTTGTTTTGAATGGATAACAAGACGCACTTTTTCTTCAATTAGATTTACAATATCTTCCTTCACCTCAGGGTCGTCCCGGAAATTAGAGTTGGTCTCGAGATTAAATACAGGAACATAATGCCCTGGAGCTACCTCCACAGCTCCATCATTAAAAAACTCGTCGTGTTTTTCTTGCAATTTCCGTTGATAATCTTTTCTAACCCCTTCTTCGCCCTTTCTAGAACGTTCTCTGACACGAGACATACATACGTCTAGGTCAGGCTTGAGGTAGATAAACAAATCAGGGTGAAAGGGCATCACTTCCTCCCACATATTCCACCAATCTGTATAATTCTGCATCTCCATATCATCAACAACGCCGGTTTCATGGAGCGTTTTCATGAATATAGTATCTGAAAATACGCTCCGTTCCAAAAGAAATACGTCTGTATCATCCTTGTGCTTTTTGTATTGAGATTGACATTCCCTCACACGATCATGAAAAGCCTTAGTTTGAAAATGGTAAGCCCATCGTTTAGGATCGTCGTAAAATTTCTTGAGTAATCCATCTTTATCCCACTTGGATACAGGTTCATCCACCAAAGTAACCTTCCAGCCCCTCTCTAACAGTATAGGCACCAAACACCTGCGCAACAAAGTTGTTTTACCACAACCTATGAGCCCTTCTACGGATATCACAATCATATTTCCTGATTTTTAAAGAATTATAAGATTCAATTTTAGCATGATATCATTCAGGTACATAGTCCCAATAAGTTACATAACCAGTGCCATAATATTTGATACCATTTTCGATCAAATAGTTCACGGTCTGATACAAGCAATGTTGCATGCTGAGAATGGGTTGGCATTTTGTATATTTGACCTATTTTAAGAAATCAATTGAAGTAAAAATAACTTTTTTGGGGTTTAAAAGATATGGAGACTAATCAAATGAAGACATTCTCGAAGACTCAGTATAAACGACAGGATATTGCGTGTCCAACAATTGGTTTATTTAGTCTTTCTGTTGGATTAACAGTGCTAACTTGCGCTTTAGGTACAGGTTGGGTATTACCCCTCCAAGCATTCGATTATAGTTGGAATGCTTCCTATGTATATTGGGTACTGTCTACTATTTTGGGAATAATCTGCTTCTTGACATGTACGGTTTGTTCCTACGCTCAATTTACTGTTGCACACGATGCTGTACATGTAGCTATATCTAAAAAGTATAGAAAGTTGAATGATTGGATCGGCTGGGCTGCTCAACTGTGGTTAGGACCTACATCAAGTTGGCATGCGTTACGCTACAATCATCTCAAACACCACGCGCATACTAACAACGCTGTGATGGATCCTGATTATTGGTGTTCTCTTAAAGGTCCTGGAGGTAAGTATTTGGCCCCATTAAGGTGGTTATGCGTCGATTTTTCCTATTTTCATATGTATTATATCGAAAATTTACCTAAAAAGCCTCTTTGGATAAAATTCAAAGCCTATATGTACGAATTTTCCAAAATAGGTTTATTGATAGGTGCCTATTATTGGGGTTGGTTGCCTTTTCTTTTGCAATACTGGATTTTGCCCTCACGATTAGCTTTGTTTATTTTGGCTTACGCATTTGATTTTTTGCCTCATTTTCCCCACGATATAACGCGGAAAGAAAATCGGTATAAAACTACTGCCTATCTGTATACACCATGGATTTTGCGTCCGTTGTTAACATTATTAACCTTTTACCAAAATTATCACATAGCCCACCATCTTGTCCCTATAGTACCATTTTACCGTTACAAACATGTCTGGGAAGATATGAAAGAAGATTTGTTAGAAGAAGGTATCGTTATTCGCGATATTCTCCCTAAATTAATAGAAGAAAAGATTGTAGATGTTCTTGGAGATGACGAATACCATGAATTACAAAAGTGTAAGTAAGTCGATAACAATAGGTATGTTAATAATTGTTAAGAATTTTACTCGTAATATAATTTAGTCTCTAAATTACTTATGTTAATTAACATAAGTAACATTAATAATAAGGTAGGTCATAACGGTCTCCTATTTTACAATTGGCATCTCTATCTTATGATATTCCCTTTCGTGTAGACACCCCTGGCATAACTTCTTGGCAATATAATAATGTTCTGCCTTTAAATCCCGATATTGTCCTTCAGCTTCCCAAAGCTTTGCAGTCTCCTCAGTGAAAACTTTGTAATTCTTACACGGACAGCGGCAAATTTTGCAAGACATTATTCAATAAGACCAGTTATGAATATAACTATCATAAAAAAAAATCATTTTTATGAACATATAACCAAGTGAAATGTTCTTAAGGTTTGATAATGGAGGATACATAAATTAATCTGTACACTTAGATAAAAGATCATGGAGGAAACATTTGCATTGGAAAATACCACTCCGTTTGTGGGCATATTGACCTCCTATGGTAAACCATATCTATTTGGTTTGATTCGGAATGCAATAGAAAATGGTAAATCTCCCTATGTAATTGTAGAATCTAACGACGCTGCTGTTTCGTATGCACATACGTTTCGTATGATGTATCCCTCTGTCAAAACAACCGTTGTAAGAGAAGAAGAACTGAAGAAATTATCTGATATTAAGAGCAATGTATTTTTTATTGCGCAATCTACATTACTTTCCATACTCTTAACTTATTTTACACCCCCAGCTACCAAAGATGTCATAGATTTTACCGAACATCTATTTTATTTAGCACCCAACCGTATCCCTTTTGATATACAAATATACGTAAATCTGAGGATTTTGGAATTTGCCCATTTTAGGGGTATGGTTATTCCCAACGTAACACTTTACGGCGTTAATTCTCAAAATTTCCCACCCCTTAAAAGCAAAATAACCATTTTTGACAAACATTCTGAAGCTATTCCCATAAATTACCAATTCTCCGGTAAGGAATTGACCTCCGGAGTGTTATATGAGGAAATGGCAAAATGGGTATTGCGATTGCACATGGAGACGTCAGAGAAAACTGTGGTCGTAGTTGTTCCTACTAGAGCAGAAATTCAGACATTTATAGGTCTAATTCAACCAATTGAAACTCCTCGTCTATATCTTCATAATATTTACGATTATGGAGAATGGACAATCCCTAAAGATCGGTTGAATTTTACTAATATTTATGTCGCAACCGACGAAACACTGAATTTAGTAATGGTTCCCGTAGATGTAGTCGTAGATTCGGGTCGCGCTATCGTTCACGGTAAAGCCTTAAGCGGTGAATCCACAACTTATGCTGTTAATGTCGGTAAGGACGTTTCTTTAGGCAGAAGTACTATCTTGCAAAATAAAATTTCAGGATCCGAGGCAGGGACGTTTATGATAATGTCTGATCACATACTTGATACTGAGAATGTTATACCGCAGAGTATATCGCGATATTTATTGATGCTTGGACAAACTGAGCTGACACCTTTAGATGTGTTTCCTAATCATCCATTAGTGCACACTGAACTTATTACTCTACAAAGTTATGGGGCATTAAATCCAGACTACAGGACAACAGCTTTGGGTAAATTCCTCCTTGATGTTCCACTTTCTCCTGGAGAAGGTACAGTACTTTGGACCTACATGCAATCTGCGTGGAGTTTGGGAGAGAGTTGCTTACCGGCTATGATTGTTACATCCATGATCAGCGCTTTTAGCCTGAAAGATCCATATTATGTCTATCCGCCCTTTGAGGAAGATATTGTATTTAAGGAAAGAATGCATCGTAAAAAGTTTTGGACTAAATTCGCAGGTGTTGACGATATAGATACATTTTTGAATATATGGTTTGCGATATTTGCAGATATGGAAACGTTTGATCCTACTTATGACGATTTGAGGGAATGGGGGAGGAGAAATAGTATAGATGGGGATCGATTGTTGGTTGTGTTGACCAAAGTACGACGTCTACAAAACATCGTGCAAAAATACGGCTTCGTATGTGACAAAGATGCTATAACTCCCTCGGAAAATGCTCCTATCCTTCGAAAGATCTATTCAAAGATTTATCTTCTCAAAAGGATGGAATTGGTTGACGAAGGGTCTCTTATTTATCAAAGTTTATCTGATCAACGTACATACACGGTGTATCACCACACATCAGTTAATACCGTATCTGTGACGGAACCTCCACAAATTGTAGCTCCACTTACAGATGATACCTATGTGCTCGTGGTAGTTTTATTCCGTCAACCCTGATGATTAATAATAATATTTTATCTAATATATTATTATCTAATATATTATTATCTAATATATTAAATGAGCAAGTGTGATAGTCACCACGATAAATATCACAAGAAAAAATGCCATAAGGTTTGTAGAGGTCCTAGAGGTCTAAGGGGACGCATGGGGCCCACAGGACCTCAAGGAGAACCAGGACCAGTAGGTCCTACCCAACGTGTCTTGAAAGTGCAATTGGTAGATGGAACACCCACTCCAATTTTTATCCAAGGCTTTTCTTGGGAAAACGATGTGTCTGAGCCTCCGAGTTTTCCTGTCGCTGGAAGCTTTATTTTCTACAAAGCCACTATGCTGGATATCGAGCCTTACGGTGTAGGAGAACTGTTCAATGTCAGCGGAGCGTTTACATATACAGACACCGGAATACAGCAAAAAGCCGTTCTTACTCATTATCGGGGAACAACGCTTTTGGATTACCATACCGCCTCCTCCCAAGTCGCGGGAGTGGAAGATACCTTATTAGCTCAGTCCCTACAAAATGCTGAGGTAGGGGATTGCTTCTATTTTGCTATTTCACCAGACGTAGGAGATTTAACTCATTTCAACTACAATCTCGGAAGTCTTAAGCAACACCCCTCTTTTGATATTGGTTCGGATTTTGAAGGAATGGAGATAAATACTCCCGGACTGCATTATGGAAAAGTAACTGCAGAGAAAATTTCTCTTTTCGTTGCACTTATTGGGGCTGGTGGCGGAGGTGGTGCCGGACAAGCTACCACCAACGATGGAACCGAATCGATTGGTCGAGGGGGAGGGGGAGGGGGAGCTGGGGGTTTCTTTAGCAATTTTTCTACAGTCCAAAATCCCCCGGCCATCGTTGCCAGGCAAGGTGATGTCTTTAAATTCTTCCTTGGTCACGGCGGTGCTGGAGGTTCTGCAACTGGCGGTGCTGGCCCGGATGGTTTCTCAGGTCAAACTTCATTTGTGATGCTAAACGGTTCTATGGCATTTCCTGGAGCTGGATTTGAAGGTATGAATCCGGTAATGGGGGGAGGAGGTGGTATTGGAGGAGCTGAAGGAGGTATGGGCGGTCCCGGGGCTTGTGGTGGAGGTCCCGGAGGAGGAGGAGGAGCTGGACTAATAAATGGTATCCCCAATGCTCCAGGCGGGGGAGGTCTTTTAGGACCATCAGGAACAGGTTGTATGTTCAATTTTCAGGCGTTCAACGGGGGCACCGGTCCCAGATCAGGAGGATCATCAACAGCATTTACTGCTCCAACGTTAGTTTCCTTCGGTGGAGCAGGAGGAATTAATACTGGACCTTCGTCCAAACAAGGTTCTGGTGGAGGAGGAGGAGGAATTCCTGGGAGATCACCTCCAGTAAATAATTTTATTTCAGGTGGTGATGGCGGAGGAACTGGCGAACCAGGTAAAAATGGTGCGGCGGGTCCGGTTATTGGGGGTGGACCAGGTTTCGGTGGACCAGGTTTCGGTGGAGGTGGTGGAGGTAGTGGAGGTAGTGGAGGTCTAGGTTCCTTTGTTCTGGGGGGTAATGGAGGTCAAGGAGTCGGGGCAGGCGCCATAATACAGCCAGTTTAACATAAAATAACAATATAATTAAAATCGACATTAGCGATGATTAATATAATTATATATAACAAAATGTACACGGATTCGTCATCAACATCATTATCGTCATTATCGTCGTTATCATCATATACAGATAGAAATATCATTTACGTCAATGTCGAGTGACGGCGCGAGATATAAATCTATTGTCTTATCTGATGAAGCGAGGCACAGAATACAATAATATTGCCGCGAATATGCTAACCGCTTTGATTATGAACTATAAATCGTATATATCTTAGATTCAGATATATACATGATATTTTATATGATATTTTATATGATATTTTACATGATATTTTACATGATATCTTATACCTTTATTCAAAAATGATGGGGACCTTGGAATAATCCATATCGAACTGTGCTAATATTTCTATTGGCGTCATCTTAGGTTTCAATTCGGGTCTAAACTTGGGGCGTACTCGACGAACTCTACGTCGTGGTTTGAAGTAGATTTGTTTCAATGTTCCTTCCACTTTTCTTTCTGACAGAGGTTTTAACATAGGATTTCTGCGTTTAACATTTGGATCCGTACTTATTTCGATTCGATTTACGAAAACTTTAACTTTAGATGGAGGCTGCAGTTGACGTTGACGTTCTCTTCTACGTTCTTCCTTTCTTCGTCCCCACTGTCCTAATGACGGCTTAGCACCTGTAAGAATTTGATCAGTAGTTCGGCGGGTTTGTATATAATTATCTTGAGGTTTGAGTTCCTTTTGAGTCTTACGAGTAAACTTTACGAATTGTGTGACAGTGTAAATGCGCCGAATATCTGCATGTGGTACCAAAGCATGCATCTGCCATTCAAAATTTTTACCGTCTTCGTCAAACAAAAATGTTTCGGGGAATTGGTCAATAATAGGACTTTGTGAATAATAAAATGGTAATACTTCTTCTGGCACTAAATCGCTAGAAGGTGGAGGAAGGATACATAACATTTGATGCACTACATTGTACTTTATCATTGTATCGAAAACTTTGTACTCTTTGATGTGGAGTCTTTTCTTAGGATCAGCAGCAACAAGATTACCGCAAATGATCGCAAGATCGTTGATTAATGGCGCGTAAAAGTATGGATATGACCATTCTCGATTAATGGACTTCATACCTTTCCGGTAATACAAACTAGTCCACGCCATACCTGTCAAAAACTCTAGTGCCATATTCTCAATTTGACCACGCGTGGGTTTGGTCAATTTCTTTGGAACAGCAAATGCCTTCACTAAATCTTGAGAATTTACAGGTGCAGACAATGCATAGTCATACCAATTATTCCTAAAAGCTTTTGGTTGCACTTTACCTCGTTCGACTGAATTATCTATGACCTTGCTCGGAAATTCATATGTGAGTTTACTCAAAGATTGTACAAAGTCATTTTCGTATTTTTTGAGTTCGTAAAGAAAATACGCCAATCCTACCCAATTAATACCTTTACCACCATCCGTACTCAGAGGTTTCTTGAGTTTTCGGTAGGTTTCAAGAACACGGTCCAGAGATGACATCGATGCTTTTCCGGTACTGTCTTCCTCCCCAAATAAATTATCAAGGGTTTTGATTCTCGGAAGAAAATCGTTACCAATCAAGTACATCATGATTAGAAAATCGTCAATGGCAGTTTCAGTACCCAAATCTCGGATAATAGCAGATCTGAGATTCTGGATGTTCACAATCTCTTCAACATCTTCACGCATCAGAAATACATTCTTCTGGGGTAAAAGCATGCTTAGCATAATTAAATCACTGTCAAGACCATAAATTACGTGCGCTCCCCCACTAGCAGCAATAGGACCTTCAGGAATTCCCTTTCGGTAATATTCCATGATTTTATGTTCTCCTTCACCAGGGACTAGATGACTGCTATAAATCACCTTGTGGGGCATCCATAAGCCTTCTCCCCGTTCACCCTTTTCGACCGCTATCTTGATTTCCTGTCTCAAAAATTTATCCAAAGCAATCATCACTTCAGTACCTGGAGAAAAGGCATTTGTATCAAAAAAGGCTCCCTTCTTTGTGAAAGCAGATTTATAACGGCGTTGACGCTGTTGTTGAATTTTTGCCATGGGTGCCAAACCATCTACAGCAAAAATGACAGTATCTTGCGGACTTACAGTTTCAATAGCAGTCATAATCTCGTTAAGAATCGTATTAAACAATTCTTGCTGTAGAGCTGCGGGGTCTGCGCTTTCGAGCTCTTTTCTGCGTTGTCGCTTTTGATATTCTGACATCTTTCCACGTCTCCGTTTAGGATCTTGCCCTGTATCTCCTTCACCATATACTTTGGCTGCAGCTTTGTAAAAGAAACTGTTCATATCAAACGCCAAAGAAGACACTCTTCCAGGAACCTGATCTTGATAAATCGCTTCTGTTTGCTTGATCCTCCCGCTTCGAACCATACCAGTACCATACCTCCGCATCAAATATTTAAAAAATTGAGGTACTCCCATTTTTTGAGTGAATAATTATTTTCCTCCAAAATTTAATTAAAAAATCATTAATTCATGATTAACGATTTCGGAATTACCATATCATACCATATCATATCATATTATACCATATCATATCATATTATACCATATCATACCATATCTTCCCATAAAGTTGGATTAAAAAGAATGTGATTATTCCTTTGATATTTCTCTAAATTGTGTCGTAAAGCTATCGTTGCCAAATCCCATTCTTCTTGATAGATACATCCACATTCATGCAAAATAAACATGATACATAGACATATTCTCTCCCTATTCGACTCCGAAATAATATGTTGAACAAAATCTCTAGGACAAACTGTTTCCCAAATAGAGTAGACGTTATTTTCACTATAATCTCTTAAAATCTTCTTGAGAATATCTATCTCTAATCCTTCAAGCTCAATTCTAAAAGACCGAATATCTTCACTATGAAGTAAATACTCGGATCTAAGTAGAGGAGGATCGTTCATTTAAATACACGAATATATTTAAATGAATAGGATTATATGAATACGTGGTGGAATGTGAGCATCTATCCCACCCCACCAATTAGGTACATATCGCACGATATACCAAGTCGCCTTGCGTTATTGGTGATATCGTTATTGGTGATATCGTTATTGGTGATAATAACGATATATTTAATCATTTTTAGCTATTCGGGTTTCTTGAGATGGCTTTTATTATAGTGTTGCCAATACATTCGTCCATTATAGAGTAGAGACAATGTAGTATCGCGGGGTTTCAGAGGTGCCGGATTCTGCAATACCATATCCACTACCAATACTACCAGCGTTATATACCAAGGCAAAATAAACATCAAGACAACGCCAGCCATCACTAGCGTCCTTGAAACCCAATAATTTTCGAGGGACTCACATAATGAACGTGTAAATTCGTTGTTAAGCATGTTTACTCCAGAATTATTAGAACCTTCAATGGTCAAAGTACCGTCCATTTTTTGTTCTTAAGGACAAAAAAACATGGAATTCATTTTTAAATATGAATACCCGGCTGGATAATGTATCTCTCTATTTGAAGGAAGCTATGGGATATGAAGCGGTCATATCCCAGTTGCAATCTTCTACCAAAAAAGTCCTTTGTGTAGAAGATGGGTTATATTTACGTATTTTTGAGGAATCGGGACCCTTTCCTTTAGGGGTTACGTTTGAGCATAAACAAAAACGATGGGGTATGAATGAATATTTCTTCCGTTATGCTATTGGGACGGAAGATGAGACCGTATTGTGTGTATTTGGTCGAGATAACGCAGAAACATTTTGTCCCGATTTCATTGATGATCAAGATACATCTGAAGAAGACGACCTTCATTTGTCCTCCCCTATACCCGAAGAGGAGATTTTCTCGGATATATACACATCCTCAGATACAAACGAAGAAGAAATTTTAAAAGACACTAATATACATGATGAAGCAAAACATGATGAAGCAAAACATGATGAAGCAAAACATGATGAAGCAAAACATGATGAAGCAAAACATGATGAAGCAAAACATGATGAAGCAAAACATGATGAAGATAAAGTGAATACGCCAACTCAAGAACAATCTGTGGGAGAAATTTCAAAAATCCATCAGATTATATCGCCTACTATACATGTAGTATCCATCGATTCACAACAGGATGACTCAGATTTACAAGAGAATGTTTACAATCTGTCAGCTTGATTCTTGATAAATTAACTTACGAATCCCTCATGGCGGCTAATATTAAGTACTAAGTCAACTTTTATAGTCACTTCTTGTTTCTTACCTGAAGTCCTATAGACCTCTATTATTTTTCCCTCAGGTATAAGTGCTCCTATCGTGGGTGCCGCAACTACCGCCAGCGAGACTGTGACAGCGGTTGCTGTCAGTGCTGGAGATGTAGTATCTATTCAAGTAAACTTTTTTCCACTAGCTATGACCTTCTTAGTTTGTTCAGCATCTATAGGATATGTATAGATCACGCGATATTGAGATTTCTTACAAAAATGGCTTAAAGGAAACCACCAAAAATGACTTTTAAAGTGAACTTTACAAATTTAAATCCGTTTAAACTTGTATGTCTAAACCCGTCGACAAAGAAATTTTAACATTATTTCCATATGAGTGGGTCGTAAAGGATAAATATACAGATGATGAATCTTTAGCTATCCATGTGTGGTGTTTGGATCGAGATTCCAAACCGCATTTTCTCAGGATTGAGAATTTTCCAGTATTATGTTATGTAGAACTACCTACAATAGTGTGGGGTCAGAACTACAAATGGAACCAATACAAAGCGAATAAGATGTGTGAATATTTATGTTTTCGTTTAGGCGATGATGCTCCTATTGGGTCTAAGTTGCGTTTTCTCAAGAAAACCTATTATTATCGAGGTGATATCACATATCCTATGCTCCAACTCAGATTTAAAACGTTGGAAGCTCTAAGACATTGTGAAAATTTGCTCAACTATCCCTTGAAGACACGAATGTTTGGCACTATCCGGTGCAGCATTTGGGAAACTAAAATTCCTGTGATTCGGAAGCTACTTACAAATCAAAATATGTCCTATTCTCAATGGTTTACCGTCTCGGCAACACCAGTTGAAGACGATCTCCGTATTTCAACCACAAATAAAGAATATATTGCAGAATGGAGGACTATGAGAGCAGTACCTTCTGAGATTTGTGATGCGTATCGGATTTATCCTAGGATACTGTCCTGGGATATTGAGTGTTATTCTGATGATAAACGTGTATTTCCGAATGAATGGTGTGCTAAACATGTGGTATATATGATTTCTTGTATTTATCAAATTTATAATCATCTAGACACGCGCAAACGCTATGCTATTATTTTAGGACCATGCGCAGAGATTCCGGCTTCGAGACTTCGAGATACAGAAATCATTCATGTATCTTCAGAATATGAACTAGTACAAGCATTTGCTTCACTAACTCTAAAGTTAGATCCAGAAATTCTCACAGGATATAACATCTTTGCTTTTGATTACAAATATCTACACGTTCGACTAGTACAAAAATTGTATGAATGGCCTATGATGGGACGTCTTCCTGACGAAAAAACCGTAATGCACGATCAGGAATGGAGTTCAGGTGCATATGGACACAACATCGTCTACGATCTCAAAATGGATGGTAGGATCAATGTTGATCTACTGCCTATTATCAAACGAGATTACAAACTTCTTAAATATACTTTAGATTTTGTAGCTGAACATTTCATTAATGCGCACAAACACGATATTACTGCACCAGATATGTTTTGGATTTATGAAGAACTTCAGGCTGCTGAAAAAGAATTTGTAAGTATATCATACGATGAAAGCACTACAGTTACGTTAAAGAAACTAGCTAAGGAATTGGAAGTACTGTTTCAGCCGTGTTTATGTCAAAAGAAAACCGATGTATTTAATTTATATCTCCACCGACACGATATTGTGTGTGAAGAATACAAAAAATATATGCGAGGCTGGCAGTATTCTAACGCAGTTGATGGCTATAAATGTACATTTATAGATTTCAAGGCAGTTTTTGAGTTAATTGATGCTAACAAAGATTTTTTAACTGAAAACAGTATTGACCTAGCGGTTCTCATTCGTTATGTCTTAGCGCAAATATTGATGACGTTTGTACTCATGTATTGTATTCAAGATTCAGAATTGGTGTTGGATTTGATTGAGAAACTAAATGTCTTTGTGGGCTTGGTAGAGATGTCTAGCGTGTGTGGTGTAACTATTGTTGAGTTGTTTACACGAGGACAACAGTTGCGTTGTATGTCGCTATTGTACGATATAGCTGTCAAGCAAGGATTTGTGATAGATCAAGGAGCGAAACCTGGATACAGTTATAAAGGAGGCTTTGTATATCCTCCTACACCAGGGTTGCATGATAACGTGATGTGTTGGGATTTTTCAAGTCTGTATCCAACGATTATCATGGCGTACAATATTGACCATACGACTTTAGTTCATAGTGATGTAGAACATCTTGTTCCAGATGAATTATGTAACGTGGTTATTTTTGAACAAGAAGAGGAGGAGATTTTGGAATCTGAAAATGAAGGGGAGAAGCCTAAAAAGCAAATGGTCACAAGAAAATATCGGTTTAAATATCTTAACGCAGAGAAATCAGGGCGTAAGGGTTTGATACCTCAATTGGAGCATAAATTAGTAGCGGAACGTCGGGCTGTACGTGCAAGGATCAAAACAGAAAAGGATCCCATCATGCGTATTGTATATGAACAGCGTCAAAAGGCCATCAAAGTTGTATGTAATTCTTTCTACGGCTTTCTTGGTGTTAAAAATGGTGGGAAGATGCCGCTGATCGAAGGCGCTATGAGCATTACAGCCAAAGCCAGGGAGTCTATTCTCAAAGTAAGTTCTTACATCGAGGATAAACATCATGGAAAGGTAGTGTATGGGGATAGTGTTACGGGAGATACTCCTATAATTTGTCGTGAAACGCTTAAAGATGGTTCTAAAATCATCAAGATTGTTCCCATTTCTCAATTGTATACGTCTACGTGGGAAAAGGACGAGAAAAGTGGTAAGGATTATGGTGTTGAAGTTAAAAATCTCGAGGTATGGTCAGATAAAGGATTTACAGCTATCAAGCATATTATGAGACATAAGACCAGTAAGAGAATTTATCGCATCACTGCACATACGGGCGTAGTGAAAGTCACGGCAGATCATTCACTATTAAATGAAGAAGCGGAAGAGGTTAAACCCTGCGATGTTCATTATGGTGATAGACTATTGACGCGTACCCTTCCTATATTGCCTGATAATGGTATAAAGATCCCTGATGCTTGGGCGTGGGGACTATTTTACGGTGACGGATCCTGCGATCAATATAGTTGTCCATCAGGTATAAAATATTCGTGGGCTATCAATAACCAAAATCTAGACTATCTAGAACGAGCTAAAAGGCTTTTGGAGGAAGCATATCCTAAGAATCATTTCAAGATTTTAGATACGATGCGGTCATCAAATGTCTATAAACTTGTAGCTGGTGGAGATGTTTCGAATCTTGTGAAGAAATGGAGAAATTTATTTTACGATCCGATAACTAAGAACAAAAGAGTGCCCAACACTTTGTGGAGTGCTTCAAAGATATCAAGACAAGCTTTTTATGAAGGTTATTATGCTGCTGATGGCGATAAAGACAAAAATGGATATAATCGTTTTGACAATAAGGGGCAGATAGGATCCGCGGGATTGTTTTTCTTATCCAGATCTTTGGGATACAAAGTTAGCTGCAATACAAGAAAAGATAAGTTAGATATTTATCGTCTTACCCTTACCACCAACGCTCAACGTAAACCTCCGGGTATTATTAAGAAAATCGACGATTTAGGTTTTGTTGATGATTATGTATACGATCTAGAAACGGCAAATCATCATTTCTCTGCTGGTGTAGGAGAGCTTGTTGTACATAATACCGACAGTGTAATGGCATCTTTAGACATCAAGGACCCTATGGAAGCCATTCGCGTAGGCAAGAAATTGGAAAAGGAATTATCGGATCTGTTTCCCGATCCGATGCAAATGGAATTGGAGAAAGTCATGCGTATATTGTCGTTGAAAAAGAAACGTTATGTATATGCTATGCTTGATTGGAAAACGGGCGAATTAAGACTTGATCCAAAAGATCTGCAAGTCAAAGGTATAGAAATGGCACGACGTGACCGTCCTAAATGGCTTACTGATCTGCAACTTGCTGTGATTATGAAAATTATGTTTCTAAGACCCTTTGATGAAGCATTAGAGTTAGTTTTCGAAGCTGTTGACTGTTTATTGGAAGGTAAAGTGGATTATAGAAAGCTTATTACAGTAAAAGGTTTGGGTGCAAGTTATAAGAGTAAATCTGCAGAGATGGCTATTTTTGCAGAGGAACTTAAGAAACTTGGTAAGCCTGCTCAACCGGGATCCAGATTGGAATTTTTAGTAGTCGAAGGTGATAAAGATGAGCTAAAAGGACGAAGAATGCGCCTACCTGAAACGTATTTGGAACGTTTAGGTACAGAAAAAGAGGAAAAACTCGATTACATGTATTACATCGATCAACTTACGAATCCTATCGGGCAGCTGTTAACGATTGGGTATCAAGATGATGTGGCTAAATTAGACGGTATTATCAAGTTTCGTCCTACGAAACGACATAAATTTGTAGGATTTCAAGAACCCATACTTTTACTCCGTCGTATGATTGCAGCTGACCAAGATTATCATATACTACGGGGAGCAGTCAACCACACACTCTATCAGCCTCAACGATCTCAAAGACCAAGATTAATCATTCGTAAAAGTGTAGCCGAAACTTAACTTAAAAATATAACATATGTTATATTTTTCTTTTGATTACTATTTAGGCTCTTTCCTTTCGGATACGTCGCGCCAATCGCATATCTTTGGGATTTACCGTAACTCGTCCGGAATGGATTGCAGCAAAATTCGCATCTTCGAAGAGAGCAGTTAAATATTCTTCCGTAACAAGTTGAATTAAACGTGCAAATGCGTCAGATACTCGTATATCATCATCACTATACTCTTGAGCAATCTCCAGCACTAATCTTTTGAAAGCAAGGTGAGGAATAAGTAAACAGTCGCTATTTTCCTGAACATATCGGATTTCTCTAATAGCATTCGTTCCGGACTTTGCTCTGCGTCGTTGCTTTCCAGGTTCCTTTTCTGCCCGTTTCCTCAATTTGCAGCTTTGAAGACTAGAAGTTGTCTTAGACTTGGGATCTACCCCCGCGACTAAGTATTTATTTTTCACATTAAGAGCAAATTCTAAATCTTTGACTTGATATGTACTTCTTCGAGCATAAACCTTGGAAAGATTGGACAATCTAATAAGATCTTGTAAAAACACCTTTAAAATACCTCTTGTTTCCTCATACATTACACCAGAAAGACTTTTTACACCTCCTCGATGTGCAAGTCTTAAAATAACAGGTTTAGTGATGCCTTGAGTATTATCTCTATAAATAGGTCTTCTGTAAACTTTGGCGCCTGAAAGACCCATTCCACCCGTAAACACCAACCGCGATTTACCTAGTCCTCGTGACATTTTTATTCTACGATTATAAAATCTTTTATTATTGTATCAAGATCAATTAAAATTAATTTTATTTAATATAGGACGGTAGGAAAAAGATGGCTGACGTAGAAAAGAGAAGGAAACGCAAAGATTATTCGTCTTTCGATACATACATTCAAAAAGTATTGAAACAAGTACACCCGGATACTGGTATTAAGGGAGAAGCTATGGTAGAAATAGATAATTTTGTGAAAGCTGTTTTACATGAAATTATGAGGGTGGTGAATATGCTAACTGTAGCAAATAATAAGAAAACCATTACTCATAGAGAAGTACAAACTGCATATCAGGCTGTAGTTCCGGAAGAATTGGCAAGACACGGGGTGAGCGAAGGAGTTAAAGCCGTAACTAAATACAATTCGTCAATATCCGGTGACCAATCTAGTTCACGTGGACCAGTATCTTCTAGTAATCGGGCTGGGCTTCAATTTCCAGTTACGAGAATTAAGACAAAGTGGATGAAACCTTTAGCTTCAGTTGATAGAGTAGGAGATTCGGCAGCTGTTTACATGGCGGCAGTGTTAGAATACTTGACTGCTGAAATAATGGAATTGGCTGGTAATGCAGCACGAGACCACGGAAAAGTGAGAATTACTGATCGACATATTGCGTTAGCCATCCAAAATGATGAAGAGCTGAACAAAATGTCTAAAAATATGGTATTTGCAGGTGGTGTCGTTCCATATATTCCCACGGAACTGCTCCCTAAATAAAAGTCTAAGTGTCCTATACGTATATAGTGGATCAATCATATAC
>Ga0209986_10000824_pt1 | contig 30447 bp, 21 predicted proteins | sample BlataG_FD_183168 | JGI IMG/M metagenome (GOLD analysis project Ga0209986, IMG submission 183168) | Deep subsurface microbial communities from Black Sea to uncover new lineages of life (NeLLi) - Black_00105 metaG (SPAdes) (version 2) | ecosystem: Environmental > Aquatic > Marine > Oceanic >...
TGCAAGCTGGTGCTCTGCGGGTGAGTACAAGATCGGACCTGAGGACGTGCTGGAAATCAACTTCTGGCAGGACCCCAATCTGAACTCCGTTGTCCGGGTCGGCAAGATCTCACTCGATATCGTGGGGCAGATAGAGGCCGCCGGAAAAACGACCTCTCAGCTTCAGACCGACATCGTCCGCCAGATTTCGCGTCTTAACAAGAGGATCTCTCAAGCGATAGTTCGAGTTGCTGAGTATAACGACCAGTATGTTTTTGTCTCCGGCCAGGTGAACGACCCAGGCAAGAAGACATTCGAGGAAATCCCGGACCTGTGGACGATCATAAATGAGGCTGGCGGTATCACAGAGATAGGGGATTTGAGCCGCGTGATGATAATCAGGAGCGGGGAAAAGGCCGGTCAGGTAGAAGTGGTTCATGTCGCCGAGGCCATTGCCGGCGGCAATTTGGACAAATTGCCTAAGATTGGCCGCCAAGACACCATCGAAATCCCCCGCACCCTGGATGGACTGCCCTCCGAAGAGCTGGCTCGGCAGATTGCGAGAAAGAACCTGTTTTACGTAGTGGGGGCAGTAAACAATCCGGGCCCGATCCAGTTTGAAGAAAATACCGACATTCTTGAGGCCTTGGCGCTGGCCGGCGGTCATACCGAGAACGCCGATTTGAAAAAAGTCAAAATTATTACCAAGGACGGCTATTACGGTCAGACGTTGCAGTTTAATCTCAAGAGGTATTCGGAAACCGGGACGCTGCCGCGGTATATAATGGGTAGAGAATACGTTCATCGTTCCGCAGAAAAGAAGCCTTCTGAGTCTCAATCTGGGCACAGCAGCCACTTTTGTCGGTGGGGTGACGTCGGCTATTCTAATATATGACCGACTGTCCGAGGACGAAGAAGACGAATTGGATGAGGTAACGGAAGTTCCGTAGTAAGTGCGATGGAAACAGCGTCAAAAGAAAAAGCAATTGATATCAAAGAGATCACGGCGATTATCCTTAGGCGGAAATGGCTGTTGATCTTGCCGCTGATTGTGATCACCGGCCTCGCTTCGGGAGTATCCTAAGGTGTTGCAATTGCCGGGGCAGGCCGCAATTCCGAGGATTGAGAAATTAACGTTTCTCTGGTAGAAAAATGGAAACCTATCATCTAAAAAGTAAACTGGTTGAGAATGATAAGGAATTTGTCATTCAGACCAACAATGACGCCAACTTAGGGGCCATTCTCTCCACTGTCTATGTCGATGGACAGGTAACCGAAAAGGTCCAATGCCCCCATCCCCAGGAGATCAACCCCGAAGAATTATTATCTCTGGTGAAGCTGACCCACCAGGATCAGAAGCGGGAGATTGAGATCTTGCTGGACGCTTACCGCAAAGCGCTCGCCGGGGGTAATGCGGAGATGGTGTATCATCTGGGAACGGCTTTCTTCTACAAACGACTCTATGATGAAGCCAGACAGCTATTTCAGGCGGCTGTTACGCTGAATCGGGACCACCACCAGGCGTTTAACTATTTAGGTATGACGCAGCTTGCCCAGAACATGGTTGCTGAAGCAATAGAGTCGTGCAGCATTGCGGTGGAGAAACGTCCCGCCTATGCCGACTACCGCAACAACTTGGGAGAAGCTCTGCTTGCCGACAACTCCTGTCAGCGCGCCGTCAGGGAACTGGAGGAGGCTGTCCGCATCAATCTCTATTACGCTGACGCCTACTTCAACCTCGGCCTGACGTTTGTTCTGGATGCGCTCAATATCGAGGGTAGTGTGTCACGGGCCGACCTGCCGGCCAAAGCAGCCGACTACTTCAAGAAGGCCTCTTTGATATGCCCCGATTATGAGGCTACTCTTTTGGAAGAGGCGATGAGCGCCCTTCACCGGTCTGACCTCAAAGGTGCCTTCTCGGTGTTTCTCAAGGTGCGTGAAGCGAAAAAAGAAAAGCATCGGAGCGAGTTTGCCACTTTCTACATGAAATTTATCATGTACCCGGACTGGGTTTCTGAGGAGGTTATTGGCGATCGGATACGTTTCCTTCAGGCGGAGATAGAGAAAAATCCGACCTACGTTGACCTGCACACGGAACTGGCGCGCTGCTTTTTGGAGTACGCCAAATTGTCATGGCAAGAGGGGCTTCAGCAGTACAAGAAGACGTTGCAAATAAACCCCTCCCTCACCAGGGCGCAGCACTGCCTGGATAAAGTGGAACGAGAGTATGAAAACATCGGTTCCGTGTTGAGCGACATTGCGGAAAAGAGCTAAGAGGAAACAGCGCGTAAGAGGGTCATGATAGTTGATTTCTTCAACCTGGAACTGCCCTTTGTGACGGAGTTTCGCCGGTTGCTGCCAAAGGTAAAAAACGCCGAGACCGGTTTGAGCCATCCCGGTCCGACCCCGCCAAAGGCGGGCCGACCAGGTGGCCTGTCGGGCTGAAGTCATTGCTTTTCACCTCGGCCATACTTTCTGAGGGTAAATCCACCGTATGTCCTTCCTGCTGGCGTTGACCGCTGCCAGGCACGAAACTATGTGAATCTATTTCTGGAACACGCCATTAGGTGGCTGCCATTCCAAACCCCGGTGAGAGAGCTACCTGTTAGGTTGGGCCTGACTGGTCAGAGGAATCTTGCTCATCTTCACCTTTTTGTGTAGTTTGATCGGGTGGCAAAGGCTGTTTTCTACCGACACTTTTCCGGCGATCCCCTTTTTAACATGGCCGTCGACGAATGGCTGGCCTGGCGGGCATCTCTTGAGCCGGAAAGGGTTCATTTGAGGCTGTACACCTGGCGGGTTGGCGCCATCACTATAGGCCTTCACCAGAAAAAGGAACTGGCTCTGGATTTTTCCAGGCTCTCGGATACCCCTGTAATACGGCGAGTTACGGGCGGGCGAGCCGTGTATCATGATCCTTCGGAGCTGACGTATGCCATTGCGGTCAACACCCGTCATCTTCGAAACCCTCAACTGGTTGGTTCGCTGAGTAAGACGTTGGCTGCGATAGCCGAGGCGTTAACGCGCTTTCTGACCCGACTGGGAATAGAGTCGCGGTGTGTGCGGAGGTCTTCAGCGACTGATTCCCGCGCCGCTTTTTTCCACACGGCTCCCTGTTTTGATTCCGTTTCCCGACATGAAATTATGGCCGATTCGCGCAAGATTATTGCCTCTGCACAGAGGCGGATCAAGGCAACAATTCTCCAGCATGGCGCGGTAAAGTTGGGTGGTATTGCTTCCCATCCGGCGCTGGGTGGGCTGCCACGGCGCAACTTTTGCGCCTTCGATATCGCACCAATTGCAGAAAATCGATTTGACCTGATGGCATCGCTGTTCGCACAGGAAATGGGAGCATTTTTCGGGCTCCTCATTGAGGAGAGGCAGCTTGGAGAGGCAGACTGGGAAAAAGTGGCTTATCGGACGGCCATCTTGAAAAAAAATCCTTTGGTAAGAAGAAATTTCTTTTGAACACCCATTGCCTGTGAACAGTCCCTTTAGTGAGATTTGACGGCAAAAAATCGCTTGACTTACCTCACGGAAAGCGGCTATTTTGTCGTACCAATTATAGGTTGGGAAAACGAGCAAACCGTAACGACCCGTAGTATCAGTTGGTTGACAGACTAAGTATGGAATGCTCGGTTGAAGGAAGATGGGTGTTGTTTGACGGAGGTATGTTGGCTATTATCTGCCGAGAGTTGATGGCAGGCTTCTTTGGCGTACTTGGTGAACAATGCAACAGATAAGTTTTGAGATGTAAGTTTTTGTCAAGATATCGAGGAGGAATAGAGATGAAACATCGTGGGCGCCATAGTCATATGGTTTTCCTGTTGGCTCTTATTATCTATTTGGCGTTTTCGCTAACAAGTCCCGTCTCTGCTGCTACCGGCAGGATAATAGGAACTATCACTGACAAGAAATCGGGAGAGCCGGTTTTGGGCGCCTCGGTTATGGTGATGGGGACCACGCGGGGTGCCACGACGGATCTGGAGGGCAAATACACCATTGGTCAGGTGGAGCCCGGCAGGTACACTCTCAAGGTTTCGAGTGTACAACATACTGATGTTGAGGTCACTGATGTTGAAGTCAAGTCTGACTTGAATACCGAGGTGAACTTAAAGCTCGAGGAAAAGGTAACCGAGCTGGGCACAATCTATGTAAGGGCGGAACGGGACCCTATTGACAGACGCGAGGTTTCTGCAGCAGTAACCATCACAAGTGAACAGATCGATGTCCAGCCTGTCAGCACGGTTCAGGACCTGCTGAGGCAGGTGACCGGCGTAGTTACAGGTCGCGAGGGTGAGATTTTTATCCGAGGTGGGCGAGCCGGTGAGGTTTCGTATATTCTTGACGGCGTGCCTATTGACGATCCTCTGGCTGGGGTCGGGCAGGCCGGAGCAAACTTGTCGCTGGTGGCCGGTTCGATTCAGGAATTTACCGTGATCAAAGATGGCTTTGATCCTGAGTACGGAGATGCGGTGTCTGGCATTATTAAAATCACCACTCGAACCGGTTCCAAGGATAATACCAGAATGAACATGCAGTTCATTACCGACGACTTCGGCAACAGCGATTTGAACAAGTACTCGCGCAACAATGACAAAATTCGTTTTTCACTGTCAGGACCGGATCCGATCCTCAAGAGCAAGGTGTTGCCTGCTTTGGGGTTGAACTTTCTGGAAGATAAGGAGTTTACATACTACTTCTATGCGGAAATTGAGAAAAGCGACGGATATTACCAATACAGCCGCTATGACACACCTGCTACGTATCGGAACTGGGGTTTCTTCAACCTGTTCGGGTTAAAGATCCCCGAACGTCTGCAAAACCGGTACCACTGGATGGTGAATCTGAAGTTTCGGCCAAAACAGAACCTCAAGTTCATTTTTTCTTATAAGGATACCGAGGACAGGAACACGTTGTTTGGCTGGGGGTATCGCTACAGTTCCGCGACGGCTCCTGTTACTGAAAAGAAACTGAGAACTGTTTCTCTTGAGGTCTTACAGGCTCTGTCCAAAAACATGAATTATGAGATGATTGTCTCCTATACTCAAAACCGCTACTCTCGGAAACCCGGTGACCCCAACAGTCCCGGGCACGGCCTCGATCCGGATCAGTTCAAGTTTGAATACGAGACGGAGACTTATGAGGATAGAAATGGTAACGGGGTTTACGACCCGCCCGAACCGATAATCAACCTGTACCCGGATACGGCTGTCTATGGCACTGACTTTACCGGCCCGGCATATACATACGGAGAATTCTTATATGACGAGAATGTGCAAGCTGGCACGGGCGGCCCCTCCGGGTTCCGTTTCAATAACAACGGCATTCGAGACAACATCGAGGGCGAGCCATTTATCGATTTGAATGGTAATGGCGTCTGGGATGAGGGGGATTTCCTCCACGACAGGAACGGTAACGGGATTCTGGATGCGGACCGCACTGAGGTCGTGAGGGCCGCCACTCCGGAACCATACATTGACGGCGATTCCATTATCGGCGAACCTTTCATTGACATGAACAGCAATGGCGTATATGATGAAGGGATCGACGGATTTATCAAGTGTGTGTGCCCGGAAAATATGGACTATAATCACAACGGCCAATATGACGGTCCCACCACCATTTCCCCGGAACAGTGGACCCCCGGGGTGCCTTTTCTTGATCGCAACGGCAACGGCCTGTTTGATGCCCCGAACTATCAATATGACCCGGGTGAGCCGTTTACGGACGTTAACGGCAACGGCCGCTGGGATGCCGGCGGCACCAGCACCTTCTATGACCCGCTAACCTACGATGCGGATGCCCTGTGGCACTACCACAGAGTTGATACCTACCGCGGAGAGTTGAAAGTTTTCCGCGAGTTTGGCCCTCATCAGTTGAAGGGTGGGGTGGCCATCCAAAAATATGATTTTGTCTATCAGGAGATTGAAAAGCCGTACGTCTTGTACACGGGTCGCGATGACGGCGGACCGTATCCAAACAGGGGGGCGTTCCGAGATATGTTCGAGTATGGCCCGTGGAAAGGGACGGTCTACCTGCGCGACAAGCTGGAATACGGTTCTATGATTGCCTCTTTGGGTTTGCGGTGGGATTTCTTTATCCAAGACAAAGACAAACTTATCCCTGTTGCCAAAAACGATGACCTCGGTTCCGGTGTCATTTTGGGAGATCGGCAGAAACTCTCTCCAAGAATCGGCTTTTCGTACCCGATTTCAGACAAGGCGAAGGTTCATTTCAATTACGGCCACTTCTACCAGCTTCCCCCTTTAGGCTATATGTACGCTCGAAATACCGCCACTGTCGATCAGAATACTATTATTGGCAACTACAACCTCGATTACAAGAAAACCGTTCAGTACTCTTTTGGTGTAAAGTACGCCATGTCAGAGGACTATTCGGTTGATATATCCGGTTACTTCAAAGATGAGTTTGATAAGGTCAGCTCCTCGAATGTTCGCGTTGGTGGTTTGGTGCGGCAGCAGTACCGTAACGCCGATTATGGCCGCAGCCGCGGCTTTGAATTGTTGCTTGAAAAACGGGGTGGTGGTTATGTGAATGGGTCGGTGAGCTATGTCTACGCCTTTGCTTTCGGCAAGGCTTCGGAGGCTGCCCGCGAATGGCAGGACCCGTATGACATCGCGCGGGAGCCGTTGTCGGAGGCGCCGCTTGATAATGATGTGCGCCACAAATTCAATGCCAATGTTCAGATCTTCGTGCCGAGTACTGTTAAACCTCGCTTGTTCGGTTTGCCTATCCCCAATGCCTGGTCAATGGCGATTATAAGCAGAATTGAAAGTGGTAAGCCGTTCACACCGGACCCGTTATACCCCAATATTACCACTGAGACTGGTGAAGACATCCAGCGCAACTCCCTGAGGATGCCCTCCATTATCAACTTTGATGTCAAATTCACCAAGGACTTCAAGTTTGTTGGGCTTGACTGGAGTTATATTCTCTGGGTAGAAAACGTGTTTGACAATCGAAATGTTGTTGACGTGTACAACAAGACCGGGCGCCCGGATACACAACAGAGTCCCCAGGGTTCGGCAATCCCAGGCGGCACGGCGTATGACCTGAACCCGGCCAACTGGGACTATGGCCGCCAGATCAGGATGGGGTTGGAGATAAATCTAATGTAATGCGGTGAGAAAGTAGTTACATTCATACATATGATGAGGATACCATGTTCTGGAAAGATAGTCACTTAGGTGTTGGCAGAAGGTGGTGCCGAAAGCTTGGATTGGCGGGCACCGCGGCAGCGCTCGGTCTTGCGGTTCTGCTCTGTCCTGTCCAGTTGCACGCCCAGGCGAAAGTGGGCACTACCGGTGCTCAGTTCCTTGAGTTGGGTGTGTCCGCGCGTGCGATGGGGATGGCAGAAGCGTTTGTGGCCGTGGCTGATGACATCTCGGCGGCCTACTACAATCCTGCCGGCCTGACCTACCTGTACGGCCGCGAGGCGGCGTTTACGTACATCAAAATGCCCGCTGATATTAACTACGGCTTTGCCGCGCTGGGACTACCGCTGGAATCAATAGGTGGCGTCCTGGGAATTGGAGTATATGCTCTTGGCTCAGGCGACATTATTGAGAGAACGTATTTTAGTGGTGAGGAGAAAGGTACCGGTAGGGTATTCGCCTGGAATGACTTCTCTCTCGCTGTTAGCTACAGCCGTTACCTGACGGACCGCTTTTCGATCGGGATTACCGTCAAGTACGTCGGAGAGTTCGTTCATGACTATTCTGCAAACGGCTGGGCGGCTGACGTCGGCACCCTGTACAATACCGGGTTCAGAGGGTTCAAGATCGGGATGGTGATTACAAACTTCGGTCCTGATATGAAGTTTATCAAGAATGCCTATCCCCTTCCGATCAACTTCAGATTCGGCGGTGCCATCAACGTGATCGAAGGGGTGGATCATCTAGTTACCTTCGCAACCGAGGGTTCCCATCCATCCGACAACCTGGAAAAGTACAACAGCGGTCTCGAGTATGTATTCAAGGAACGTTTCATCCTGCGCGCTGGGGGGCGGTTCAATTATGACGTTGACGGGTTTACGCTGGGAGGCGGCTTACGGCTGCCGTTCGGAGAAGAAGGTGAGCTGGGTTTTGATTATGCCTTCCAGGATTTTGGAGTGCTTACGGAGGTTCACCGTTTTACAATGATCATCGCATTTTGAGAGGGCTGGCAAGGACTATGAATATGAAAAGTATGTATATGAGGATAAATCAGGTGAGTGTAGCAGTTGCGCTGGCAGCACTGGGGCTCTTACTGATAGCACTCTCGGTGCTGTATCTGGTTGGTTGCACCGATACGCTCGACGGCGAGGTTTATGGAAATCAAAAGCCGATTGTGCATTTTGCCAATATCCCACCGGAAGGGGGGAGGTTTTCCCGCAATGAGACTGTTTATTGGTATGGAACGGACCCGGATGGCTTGATCGACTACTATCGCTATCATGTTGCTAAGGTAAACGACGTAGGCTTTATAGCACCGGAAGACTATATCCTTACGGTCCCTGATTCCGACTGGATCGAAATCGATATTGACTCAGCACAGACCGACCCGCAAACGGAAAACATCATCCCGTTAGCTGCCGACTTCGATGATCCGGTGAACACCTATGTTTCTCAGTGGATCTTTTTGCAGGCATTTGACATGGAAGGTCTCGGCTCTGACATCATATTCCGCCTCTTTTCGCGCAATGACCATCCCCCGGAAACTCGCATCCTTCCCATTCCATCAACCTACCTGCCGTTTGTCAACGGTGACTCGGGGGGGGTTGTGACCGGGGTAAAACTGGCTTGGTCTGGTTCCGACCGCCTTGATTATCCAGAGGCCGACTGGCCCCCGTTTGAATTCGAGTGGCGTCTCTACGGCCCTTATGCCGATTCCCTCTTCAGCATCGTGGTTGATTCTTTTGTGCAGTGCGTGTTTGTTACGATTGACGGTTTTGTGTATGGTGTAAACGATACGGTTGTGCACTGCGATACGACCTATGGCGATAGCACCATAATTACGTGCGATACTTTGGCTGTCTCTGATTTGTGCTCCGAGGAAGAGGATGTCCCCACATGGGGACTCTTGGACTCGATACTGAAGGTGAATGACACGAACTTCATCAACTCTCCTGCGTTTAATAGACTTGTGTATTGGTCCTGTAACGACGACCCTCCCCCCGACGATCCGACGAAGGACTGCATCGATCCCTGGGTCTTGAACACTTCCGAGATCCTCTATAACGTCTATAAAAACGCCCAATTCGATACGACGGTGCAAATGTGGTTCATGTTCTGGATTCGATGCCGCGACGACGCCTTTGTGGCCGACCTGGTGCCGACTTTTAACAGCTTTCTCGTGATCGACCCCAGGTATGAGCGTGACGTAGTTGTGGTTGATTTTGCCGGTATGCCGTCGGCGAGGTGGTGCTTTCCCTTGAAGGAGGTGCGCACAGCGTACTGGGTGGATGCCATTAATAACTGGAAACCGGATGTCGATTTTGACACCACTGGGATCGGTGGAAATACTGGTGGGGAAGGAATTTCACCCGATTACATCGACGTCGCTAGGAGACTCAAGGTTCCGCTGGTGATGCTGCTCAAACACAAGGTGGTTATTTTGTACGATGATAGAATCTCGGGGTGGAACTTCGGTGGCTACTCGCATAACGTATATACAGCTATCGATGCCGGAGTTAACGTCTGGGCGACGTGGCGGGTACCTTTGGAACCAAATGTAAGTAGACATGACTTTACCATACCATCTCTCTATACCGACTATTTCGGAGTCAGTAGGATGGCCTTTTCCGGCTGGTACGTTTCCGCAGCATGTCCATGCCTTACTATTCCTGATTCACTGAAACAGTGCGTGCCGGCTCGGATCGAGGATTTTATTGGGGCCTATGCCATCGACTCATTAGAGTGGCCTAATCTGACTATTGATACTGCCCTGCTGCATAATCGCTTCCAATGGTCTCACAATCCTAAGTATGATTCCTGTCTCAGTTTCATGCCGAACAAGACGGTCTTTCCGTACCTGCCGCCGTCTCCGGCTTTTCCTGAAGTGAATTGGAGTGTCAGGTCACCTCGGCGCCCGACTGAAGTCTTATATTTGTATAAGTCTGTTTACGGGCCCGATCACCCGGAGGGGACCGTAAACTGGGCAGTATACAATATGGAAGGGAACCCGGTTGCGCACAGGTTGAGCACCACTCAGTTCAGGACGGTTCACTTTAATTTCACGCCGCTTCCTATCCAGCAGGATTCTATGCAGAAGGTGGTCAATAAAGTACTGGACTGGCTGTATCCTTCTGATCTTTCCTCCCCAACCAGCAAAATCCGCTATCCTGACGCCCCCGTGAGGCTGTCGGTCTCCCAGGCCCGGGAACGGTATTGGCAGAGATGTGAGGAACGGGCGCGAGAAATTGAAATGCAGCAGGACCAACAGGGAGCACTGAGATAGATCCTGCCTTCGGCATTTGCCGAGAGGTACGATAATTCTCCATTGAGGGACCGAAGAACTCGGTCCCTCTTTCTGTGAAGAAAAGAGAAGGTCTTACCAAAACCGGCAGTTTTTCCATTGACAAGCTCGGTACAGATTATTAGCCTCCCTCGAGAAGCGCTCATGCAGAGCAGTGCGGGCGGCTTACATAGCAGCAGAGAGAGAAAAGAGGTAATAATGAGGGTGTTGGTTGCTTTTTCTCTGCCGTGCAGCTTTTCAACCGGTGCATCTGCCGGCGCCAATAACACTCCCAATTTATCTCCACCCGCCCTGACGGATTCTGTCAGTCATAGAATGTATATTTGTGTAAAACTATCAACATTTCGTTAGAAAGGAGCATATCTCACGCGTTTGTTTGTCGCAACTTTTTTACTGCTAGCAGGACTTTTACACGGTGTGAGCTTTGGGACTAGCTACAAAGTGACTAAAGTGATCGAAGTAGGGCCGGCAGCCTCGGTACCATATGTAGGGGGGCCTCTAAAGTGGTCGCCGGATGGGACAATGCTGGCGTATTTCGCCAACAACTACCTGATGATCTCGGATACACTGGGCAACAGTCGAGAGGTCTGGAAGATCGACATCGGCATCACGCCTCGGCGGTTTGAGTGGGCGTCAAACGACAAGGTGGCTATCAACCTGCCTAGGCACAGAGCATCTGACTCGGCCTTGTACAAAACCATTACTGTTGTCGACATCAATACCGGTCAAGATGAAATCGTCGTGTCTGACCAGCCTGGCGCGCTTAAGCCAGTGGGCGGGCGAACCGGGCGTACTTTCTTTGAGGGGCCCTTCCTGTCACTGGAAGGGAATGCCTATTACATGATAAAGACCTGCACCGGCAGTTCAAAGGAAACCCCTGACGGAAGGGGCCGGGGAGCGGAGACAATTGACGAGGCGCACTGGTTTTTCCCTGACAAAGCTCCCGCGCTGGAGGACAACCACTTTATTCGTTGGTATCTTGAAGAAGGGCTTTATGAAATTGCGTTGACAGGAAATGATTCGACTCGCATAGCACCGTCACCGTTTGGGCACATCGGCCCTTTTGCTGCCGTCAGTCCGGATCGGTCCTATGTTATTAACGGCGGGACCATCATAAGGACAGAAGACTCCACGTGCATAGTATTGGATACTATCCCAATAGAACGTCCTGACGGAGTAGTAGCTTGTGGCTTTGGCCGCGTGTCATTTAATCCTAATCTGAAATCTACCGAGGTGCTGTTTGAGCTAACATGTGATGGCAATTATCCATCAGGCGCCGAATTCGTGGTAAACAGGATTGGCACTTTTGACTACACAACCTATGAGTTCACCATCCTTGACACTCTTATTGGAATCGAGAGCTGTGCCGCTCCGGTCTACGCCCCAGATGGGAGGGAAATAGCATTCCTCGATAACGATGATTACAAGGCGTATATCATTTATCGGGAGGAAAAGTGATGCGCTTAATTAGAAGCAGAACTTTAGTGTTTCTCCTCTTGGCTGGAATCCTAACAGGGATCTCCATTCAGACTGGTCATGCGCAGGTCGTTCACGCATATATTGACCCGGGCCATGGAGGAGTTCCACCGGATCCATTTGCTGATCCAGGTTGTGTGACACCTATCGAAGGTTATTTTGAAAAGGACGTGAATCTGTCGGTTGGGCTTGAGGTGAAAGAGTGGTTTGACGATTATCCTGGGCTGTTTAATGTTATGTATTCCAGAACAGCCGATTCGGGTATAGCCCGTACTACACGAGCGTACCAGGCAAACGGAGCTGGTTGCTCGACTAACGTTGGCGATGTAGCTTATTTGGTTGCCCACCTATTCGGTGACCCCCCTGGCCCGGCCCCTCTGCCATGCCCGTAGGAGGTAGCACGGCCATATGACGGTTCGGACCAGAGTGATATTGATAAGCCCGGCAGCTTTTGCAAAGGCACACATAGCTGCCTCTACTTGTCAAGGTACTCCTGCAATTGACGTAAGTGCCGGTTGGTGGGGAACTTGCCAATGGCTGCGGCCAGAACCGACTCGGCCTGCTGCCGCTGCCCTAACGAAAGAAGCCCGCTGACAAGATTGACGTAGGCCTCGATCAGGCTCGAATCGCCCTGAATGGCTACACTGCTGTGACGGGTCGCATCGCGGTAACGCCCCTGAAGCCCGTAAATGTAGCCCAGTTGATAGTTAGTTCTGGCCCGTTCCTTTTCCCATCTGGGAAGACTGTTTCGAAAGGTTTGCGCAAACGCTTCATCGTCGGTCTCAATCGGTGGCGGCTGGGAGTTCAAGGCCTGCAACAGTAAGGATTCCGCCGGCGACAGATTGCCTCTTCCGGCGAGCAAGCCGGCGGCATCATTCAGTAGATAGATGTCGTCGCTAGTACTCTCGCAGGCCTGAAAGGCCAGGTATACCAGACTGTCGTTGTCTACCTCCTGCGTGGCCGACGCCGCTCTCAGAAGCACCATGTTGGCCATGATATCATACGGTTTTTGGGCCAGGGCTTGTTTCGCCTCAGTGATGGCCTCGGCATAGCGACCGTTTACCAGATGGAGTGACGCGATATTGGTATAGGCTTTCGCACGGTCGGGATTGAACCTTTTCTCCCGCTCAAAGTAGTAGCGGGCGGAATCGGCCAGGCCTAATTTGAAATAGCAAGCGCCTAAATTCAAATTCGTTTCAGGGAATGTGGAATCAATTGACAGGGCCAGCCGGTGGTAATAGATAGCCCGGTGGAAATCCTTATTGGCGTAGTAGTACAATCCCTTGGAAGTCAGCGGAAGTGGGGAACTGCCTCGAGGGAGTGGAACGAGGGGATAAAACGAAAACAGCGCCGCACAACCAGCTCCAAACAAGAGCGCGATGCTTAATCTTTGCTTTGAGCGCAGATAAGAAATCAGACTGAAAAGGCCGAAAGCAGTCAGCAGGTAATAGTAAGGTAACAGCGGTAGCCGGAAGCGGCTGTTGAAAAAGAACAACGAGGACGCTAAAACATAGACAAGAATGATCAATAACAACAAACCTATGTGAGAGTGACGTCCAAGCCCGGCCATAATTCCCACTATCGCCAGAGTGAACAGGATGCCGAAAGATAAGGGATTGTACTTGAGGATGGGCACTTCATTAAAGAAGCTGCCGAGGTTGCGATTATTGGATATTTCACGATTGGAAAAGTTGCGGTAGAGCTTTTTCAGGTAGAGTTTTATAAACTCTCCGGGGTTATTTCTCATCCAGTGGAAGGCTTTGTTCGTCCAGAATGAAGAGACTTCGCCGGGTTTCAGTCTCTTACCGACCTCTTGCTCGGCCAGGTAGGTGATCTCCTTGAGACGCCAGTTGTGTCCCAGCGGCTCCGGCAACACTGCCGACACGCCGTCCGCATTGCTGTTGTTTCCAATGTACAGGTTGATTCCCCCCTGCGAGGCAATAGGAACGCGATCACCGGCGACGACAAGGTTGCGCACGAAAAGGGGAGCCATCACCAGCGAGACGGCAAGGATGAAGATTATTGAATGCTTAGCCCAGGCGCCGGCGTTTTTCAGGTATGCCGCCAGGAGCAAAACGATGAGGGGAATGAAAACAAGAGCGGTCGGACGCGCTATCGAGGCCAGTCCGAGCAGTAGACCGGTCACCAGCGCCTGGCTGATTGTTTTGTTCTTGAACCAGATCACCAGTCTATAAACCGCCAGTTGCAACAGCAGGGTGAAAAGAGGGTCGAGCAATAGCTCTCCCTCGAAATAGATCATCACGGGGAACATGCTCTGCAACAGCGCCGCTGTCAGGCCGATTTTCGCATTGAACATCCTTTTCCCCATGAGGTAGGTCACGGCCACTGATCCCAGACCGATCAGCACTCCGAAAATCCGGCCCACCCACAGAGACGTCCCAAAAAGGGCATAAAGAAGCGCCAGGCAGTAAACGTAGAAGGGGGCCCGGAAATAGGTGGTATCTCCGAAGATATTCCCTCCGGCGATTGATTGAGCCCAGTGGTGGTGGTAGTAGTTGTCCACGGTCAGTTGGCTCCAATCCAAGATACTGTAATAGCAACTGAGGTACAGAATTCTCACCAAAAGAGCTAAGGCAAGCACCAGCAGCAGCCAACGATTGGCCTTCAGGAAACCTTTCAAAGCCGAAGACATGGGCGCAATATAGACCCTGCCTCACAGAATAGCCTGAAAAAAGTTGCTCAATCCAGCACCTCTCTATGCAGGCGGGGTCACAGTCTGCAACGTATGCAAGGAGACTACCGCAGACTGAAGCCTGGTGCCCGTCCCGCTACGTCGACCTATCTGGTTATCATGCGTGAAGTTACATCGAACCGGCAACCCTGATATGCAGGCAATTGCAGGAGCTTTCATAAGAGGATTTGCCTGATGGGGGCGGCATATCCTTTGCGCCTCCGGTTTTTGGACTTTGTTGAAGGAGAGCCGATGTATCTGAAGTTAGAAAAAGTACTTGCTTCCGTTCTTAAGGTAGCAACAATACTGCTTTTCTTGCTTCCAGCAGCCGGTGAGGCCGGTTTGTCGCCCTCCCTTCAGAAGATAGTTGCCGGTTCACCAGTTGGCAAATCAGACAGCCTCATCAATGTGGTGATCTTTTTGGAAGATGACCTGCTCAGAGAAGATGTCTCCAGAGCTGCCCACAGGCCAATGTTGAAGCGGGATTTGCGAATCAAGTTGGTCGTTGGTAAGCTCAAGTCATTTCATGCTCCCGGAATGGAGAGGGTGCAGAGCTTTCTCACGGATCATTCTTCTTCCGGTATAAAACGACATTGGATAGTACCGGCCTTTACGGCTGCCATTCCCCTTTCCAAGCTTGCTTCGCTGGTGACCCTGGACGGGGTCAAGCTGGTCGTCGAAAACGCCCTGCTGACCTACGAGAAACCGGTGAGCATCGCGGATGCTACCGTCTTGTCGGCTTCTGTGTCGGACCAGTTGGCGCTGTTGAATGTCCCTAACCTTTGGGGCCGGGGACTGAAAGGAAAAGGCAGACTTGTCTGTTCGTTCGATACCGGCGTGGAGCAAAGCCATCCCGCCCTGGCCTCTAAATGGCGGGGTAATCATGTTCCGCTTTCAGCGGCCTGGTTTTCCAACGTTGCACCCGATACCCTCCCCAGCGACAAAACCGGTCACGGCACCCACACCATGGGCATCATGGTGGGCGCAAGCGCCGCCGATACGTTTGGTGTCGCTCCCGAAGCGGAGTGGATAACGGCCGGCGTGATTGATCAGGGGAGGCCGCTTAGCGCCACGATCAGCGATATACTCGACGCCTTCGAGTGGGCGTTGGACCCCGATGGCGACCCTAACACCACCGACGACGTCCCGGACGTTATCCTCAACAGTTGGGGCATCCCCAAGGGTCTGTTTGCTCCCTGCGATGAGACATTCCATACCGTCATAGATAATGTCGAAGCGGCTGGTATTGTAACAATCTTCGCCGCCGGCAACGAAGGACCCGACCCGAGCACAATGCGTAATCCCGCCGACCGCGCTTCCACTCCTATCAATAACTTTGCGGTGGGGGCGGTCGACAACAATAGAGTCATAGCCGGATTTTCAAGCCGAGGTCCCTCCTCCTGCGATCCCACTGAGATCAAGCCGGAAGTCGTCGCTCCCGGCGTGGCCATCCGTTCGTCCTATAAGGGCGGCGGCTACACCTCCATGACCGGGACCTCGATGGCGGCGCCCTACATTGCCGGTCTGGTAGCGCTGATGCGTCAGTACAATCCGGATGCCAGCGTTGATCAGATCAAAAACGCCCTTCTGCAATCCTGCACCGATTTGGGTGATTACGGCGAGGACAACGCCTATGGCTATGGTCTTCCGGACGCCGCGAAACTTCTTGATTATCTGCCGGTGCCGGCGGAGCCTCAGTTCAGTATCGAACGCTTGATGATTTCAGACGATGGCCTTGCTGGCCCCGGTGAAGAGTTCGGACTGCAGCTTTTGCTGCGCAGCACGCTGGCCGGCATTGAAAGCGTGGTTGCCACCATCGTGCCGGACAACAACAACAGTGTCATCATAGTAAAGGAAGAAACGATATTTTTCTTCGGACAGGGCGGAACAACGGCCATCAACTCTGAACCCTTTACAATCCGGTTTGATTCCGCTTTTTACCACGGACAGGAAATATCATGTCTTCTGCTTCTGGAATCGTCTGGCGGCGTGAGCTTGGATACCCTTGACTTTACCATGACAGTCGGCATCACCCCAAAAGGAGACATCGCCTCCCATAGCACAGAAGAGCTGGACATTTCGATTTCCGATTTTGGGCAGTATGGCTTCGCTCCTGGTTCAATCTACAATCTCCAGGGGGAAGGGTTCCGTTACAATGGCAGTCCCAATCTTCTGTACGAGGCCGGTATTATTGTGGGACGCAACTCACTTCAGCTTTCGAGTGCCGTCCGCGACAGTTTAGGGCTGGTGACACCATCCGATTTTGTTCCGAGCGAACCCCTTAGCGCCGGTTGGATGGAGGCAGATGATGGTTTTCACCGCCGGGCCTGCTTTGTCGACGGCCAATCGGAGATACCCATTCCAGTCACCGTTACCCAGCAGACGACCAGCTTTCCATACGGCAACGGCAACGGTTTCCTTATTGTCAAGTACTACTTGAGAAATGACTCGATCGAGAAATTGACCGGTCTATATTTTGGCTTTCTGGCCGATTTCGACTTGATCGGCGACGGTGAATACTGTTCCTATGACGAAACGACGGATCTGCTTTACCAGGCAAGCGACACCGGCCCGGCTGTCGGGCTGGTCGCTTTGAAGAATGCCACCTCCTTCAAAGCGATTGACAACGGTTCAACAAAGACTGGATTCACCCGAGACGAACTGTTTGAACTCATTTCTTCAGGTGGCAATGATATCGATGACACACTTATCGGTGACATGTTTCTTTTTGTCAGCGCCGGGCCGTTTACGATCTATCCCGGCGATTCCGTCGAGGTTGCCCTGGCGCTTGTAGGCGGCCACGACGTGGCTTCTGTTTATGCCAATGTGGTCGCAGTGAAGGACAGGTTTGATATGAGCACCGACGTCAACGCCGAAGAAGGAATTCTGCCGCAAAGCTTTGCGCTGCACCAGAACTATCCCAATCCCTTCAACCCGACAACGACCATTGCGTTTTCGCTGGCTCAGGCGGGCGAGGTATCGCTGGAAGTATTCAACACGCTGGGGCAAAAAGTTAAGACTTTGTTTGCGGGCCGGCTTCCGAAAGGCCGCCACACGGTAGAGTGGGAGGCCACCAACCACCGCGGTGAAAAAGTTGCCAGCGGTGTCTACTTCTACCGGTTAGCCTCGGCCGAGCAGTCGCACACGAGGAAAATGGTGCTTTTAAAATAGATTGGTTGGTGTTATAATTGCGTGAAACCACCTGTGATATCAAGTGGTTCTTATCATAAGAGCGGCGAACGAAGGAATAAGACAATGAAATTCTCACTCTCTGCAAAACAGATAGCTCTTACGATACTCACGCTGAACCTGATGGTGGTCAGCGCTGCCGCGGTGGCTCCGACCAGGGAAGCGGTCGAAAAGTGGAAAACCGAAGGTGTCTGGGAACAGAAGATTGCCAACTGGAAGGCGTTTAAGAAGGCCGGCGGATGCGCTGCGGAAGTGCATTCGGTATTTAACAAGGAGAAACACCGCCAGAATCTTGCACTAGGTATACAAACGGTGGACACGGTCAATGTCATTGTTATCCTGGTTGATTTTGACGATTGGCCGTACCATGAGCAATCTGTCGCCGGCACACCGGCAGACTTTGACTTGATTCTATTTTCCAACCGGGACACCGACCCAATCTTTAACCCAACCGGTTCTATGACAGATTTCTACCTCGAAAACTCCTACGACCGGTTTTATATCAAGGGGAATATATTCGGTTGGTACCGAATGCCGCAGCCCTATTCGTGGTACGTTAGCAGTGATGACGGGTTGACCAACAGCTGTATTCTTGCGGGACATGCTGTAGATTCCGCCGCCGCCGACACCAACGTCGATTTCTCGGACTACGACTATGACCAAGATGGCTCTTGTGACGGCGTGATTATCATTCATCCTGGACGTGGTGCCGAGGAACACACTTACGGCATCTGGTCGCACAAGTGGAATATTTGTCCGGCAAGGTATTATGATGAAGTTACAATTTCTGCTTACACGATGAATCCGGAGGAGACATGGTTCCCATTCGGCGTCAAGCTTTCACCTATTGGTGTTTTTTGCCACGAATACGGGCACATACTTGGCTTGCCCGACTTGTACGACATTGACTATAACCCGGGGTCAAGTGGCCTGGGGGAATGGTCACTGATGGCCTACGGCAACCAGCTCAACTATTCCAGGACGCCGGCTCACCTGGACGCTTGGTGCAAGGCCTCGGTTGGTTTTCTCGATCTCATTGAGGTTGACTCCAATGTTTTTCAGGCTGCAATCCCTGCGGTTGAGTACAATCCGGTTGTCTACAAACTGCAAAACAGTCTCTCCGGCCATGAGTACTGGGTGGTCGAAAACAGGCGGAGAGTTGGTTTCGACCTGTATCTGCCGGGGCAAGGGCTTTGCATTTACCATGTGGACACTCTTGCTCCGATCAACAATACCAATCCGAATCGATACTACGTAGCCATGGAGCAAGCCGACGGCAAAAACGATCTGGCTTTTAATGGCAGCAAAGGTGACGGTGGTGACCCGTGGCCGGGACTTGCCCGCGAGTTCCACAATTTGAGCAATCCTAATTCGAGGACAAATGTCGGAGGGGTCGTAACTCAGATTGGCGTGTGGGGTATCTCCGATATCGATTCGCTTATGACAGCTGACTTTGACATAGAATACTCCCATCCCTGGGTAGAACTTTACGGCAGCGACTCGCTTGTCTTTGTTGATGATGGCGACGGCATTCTGGAAGTGGGAGAAACTATCCAGTTTTACTGTACGATCATAAACAAAATGCGCAACTCGTACAACATTCATGCCACGCTTGCCACCGACAATCCGGCTGTCAATTTCGTAACCAACAATGTCGCTTTTGGCGCTGATCTCTTTGGCAGCCCATGCAATAACGCCAGCGCGCCAATTGAGTTCACGCTTGCCGATACCCTGATGCCGGTGATTGATTCCTTTTTCCTGACGATCACTACTGATTCCCTTGATACCACCCCCGGCAGCGGTGAGTTTACCGAGACGTTTGGTTTTGAAGTCCCGGTCGGCGCCCCGAAGGTGCTGCTTGTGGATGACGATCGCGGCGAAGACTTCGAGACGAAGTTTGAGGAAGCATTCCTCAGGCTGAAAGTCCCCACAGAAACCTGGCACAAACAGACCCAGGGTTCCCCAACGGGAACTGATCTGAGGAAATACCGAGTGGTTTTCTGGCACACCGGCGACTCAGCCGGCGACGTTTTGGATTCCAACGACATTGCAGCCATGAAGTACTTCATGGATAACGGCGGTAACCTTTTGCTGACCACCCTGTCGGGTACGTACGACTTGGTAAGTTTGGATTCAACCATTTTACCTGAGTATTTCCACGCCGACACCGCCGGTAATTATTCCTGGTCGTTTTACGGAGGGTTGTCGGGGAATACATTCAGTGAAGGCACGGTATTTAGATATAGTGCTCAGTATAGTAAGCCCTACGTCCCGCTGCTGACGGCAGTTGGAGGGGGAGAAGTGGCCTTTGCCTTTACAAACTTTGGGGGGAGGTATCAAGATTCAGTCTGTGGAGTCTCTTACGAAGGCACGCACAAATCAATCCTCTTGACGTTTCCGGTGGAATGCCTCTTGGATAACTCTCCAGGCTATGACCCCAAAGACACGCTCATCACTCGAGCCATAAAGTTCTTGGGTGGCTCCTCTATGTATGACATCCTGACCACGCCACAGCTTCCCCGAAACTTCGAACTGCATCAGAACTATCCCAATCCTTTCAACCCCGCCACGAATATCTCGTACACACTGCGGGGCACCGGAGGATCTGGGGGAAAGCCCGCCAGGACAAATCTGTCCATTTATAACATCCTGGGGCAGCGAGTAAAGACCCTGGTAGATGAAGTTCAGATTCCCAGCACCTACGTGGTCACCTGGAACGGCACCGACCGTTTTGGCCGGCAGGTGGCCTCCGGAGTGTATTTCTACCAGCTTAAGCGGGGGGGCGATTCTGAAACAAAAAAGATGGTTCTCCTGAAATAATAAAGTCCACCATCTTATTTTGTCTGACAGCCGCCTGAAACGGGCGGTTATTTTATTGTCCTGCAAGGAGTTATTTCAAATAAAAAAGTCTTGGCAGAGTGGCAAAAACCGCTTGACAGTTTTGCCGTTTTGTGCGTTATTGAAATTGAATATCGTTTTCATTTGGTTTAAATGTGCCGATAAAGTAGAGTATAGTGTAGACTGATGAGAGAGTTCTTACGAACAAAAGGTTTTAAGATGACCCCTCAGCGAGAGCTGGTGTTCCGCTCCTTTTTTGAACTGGGGAAGCACGTTTCGGTCGATGAATTATACGATAAAGTCCACCAGCGGGATCGCTCGGTCGGATACAGCACCGTCTGGCGCAATCTAAAACTGATCTGCCGGGTGGGGCTGGCGGAAGAGGTCAATATCGGCGACGGCATCACCCGCTACGACCGCGTCACGCAGGCTCCCCACGGTCATTTCTACTGCCAGGGCTGCAAGCAGTTTATCGAGTTCAATGTCGAACAGATTGTCGGCATCCTGGCTCAGACGGCCCGGGACCATAAGTTTGCGCCTGAGGGATTCAAGATAGAAGTGCCGGGTTACTGCAAGAAGTGTCGTGGCAGAAAGAACCGTCCGGCCAAAACGCAAAAACTACATTAGAAAGAAGATATGACGTATCTTGACAAGATGATCCCCGGACAACGAGGCACCATAGTAGGTTTTACGAAGGACAGTCCGCTTACGCGCCGACTTTTAGAGCTCGGTCTGGTACCCGGTCGGGTGATTACCTATCTCAGAAATGCTCCTCTGCGGGACCCAATGGAAATCCAGGTTGGCCCCAGCCGTTTGTCGCTGCGCCACGCTGAGGCGGCGCTGGTCGCGGTAGAACTGGAAGATTAGCGACCCCAAGGGACAAATGAGCTTACCGGCTACGTCTCGCACCAGTTCTACTACCGGCGCCTGTGAGGTGGCTATCTGCGGCAATCCCAATTCCGGCAAGACAACCATTTTTAATGCCATAACCGGACTGAATCAAAAGGTGGCCAACTACCCCGGCGTGACGGTCGAAAAGGTAACCGGCCGGTTCTCAGTCGGGAAAGAAAAGCCTCAACAATTCACGCTGGTGGATGTCCCAGGGACGTATTCGCTGGCCGCTTTTTCTCCGGATGAGTATATTGCGGCTTCAACCTTGTATGGTGAAGCTGAGGGTCGGTCCCTGCCGGACGCAATCATATGCGTCATAGATGCCACCAGTCTTGAGCGGGGGTTGTATCTGCTGTTTCAGATTCTTGAAATAGGTCGGCCGGTGGTGGTGGCGCTTAACATGATTGACCTGGCCCAGAAGTGGGGGATGCAAATTGATTTTGAAAAGCTCTCGAGAGCCATTGGAGGTTTCCCTGTCGTCCCCGTGGTGGGCAATCGCGGCCATGGAATAGCTCGCCTCAAACAGGAGACGGCCAGGATGATAGCAGTGCCTCCAGACACCACACCAAACAAATTGTACGATGACGTCACGGAGAATGTGCTGGCTGAGTTGCAGACACGCTTTGGTCAAACGCACCGAACCCGCGCGCAGCACCTGAGAATCATTTTCGACATTGATGGCCCGGCAGAAAAGCGGTTCATCCGGAAGGAAGGGTCAGAGGCGTCAAGCGCGCTGAATCGCGGAAGAGCAACCATACGAGAAGTATGGGCTTCTCTCTCGACTGCGGAGACAACGCCGCTGACCAAAAAAGCGGCTGAGGTTTTCAACGCCACCGTCACAATTGACCATTCCCGTAAGAGAATGCTTTCGGAGAAGGTGGACCGCTATTTGCTGCATCGGCTGCTCGGACCGGTGGCGCTCCTTCTGACTATGGCGCTGATGTTTCAATCCATATTCAGCTGGGCCCAGCCGTTTATGGAGATGATCGACAAGATGTTCACCGGCCTGGCTGACGGGGCTGAGACGTTGATGCCTGAAGGGCCAATGCAGTCATTGCTAACCGACGGTGTCATCGGCGGCGTGGGATCGGTGCTGGCATTTATTCCCCAGATCGCCATTCTGTTTATCTTTATCGCCGTTTTGGAGGATTCCGGATACATGTCCCGCGCGGCCTTTCTGGTCGACCGGATGTTCCGCTGGTGTGGACTGTCGGGTAAGTCCTTCATTCCGATGCTTTCGTCATTTGCCTGCGCCGTCCCCGGCATTATGGCGACGCGCACTATCGAAGACCGCAAACTTCGTTTTATCACCATAATGGTAGCGCCTCTGATGACCTGTTCCGCCAGGCTGCCGGTGTATGCCATTATGATTGCCGCTTTTGTTCCGTATAAGAGCTACCTCGGTCTGTTTAACTTGCAGGGGATTGTTCTCACGCTGTTGTATCTGCTCGGCGTCGTGGTAGCGGTGGCGGTTTCCTTTGTTATGAGCAGGACGCTCCTTAAGACTGACCGCAGCACCTTCCTGATGGATATGCCCAGCTACAAGCTGCCGACTCTGAGGTCGCTGTTTATCAAAGTCCTCAATCGGGTTAAGTCCTTTATCATCAGGGCTGGAACCGTCATACTGGCCATTACGATAATCATTTGGGCGCTGAGCTACTATCCTCGTTCACAGGTGGTAGAGGTAGAGTTTGACCGACAGGCAGCGGCACTGCAGGCGCACTACGATTTTGCATGGATGACTGCCCAGGCAAGACTGGCCAAGCTTGTACATAACCAACCTGAGGATATAGGTGATCCATCCGGCGTTATCTCCGAGACCTTCGCCCAGGCCCAAGACGAGGTTCGTCTCTCAGAATTGAAAGCTCGGCTGCTGGCTGACTATCCGGCGCATGGGGAGCTGGTGGAAATACTATCCGGATTGCGTCTTCTGGAAATTCAACAGCAGGAGGCCCTGCTGGCGCTTGGCAATGAGCGGGCCGGGAAACATCTACGAGACTCGTACCTGGGTCGTATGGGACGGGCCGTTGAGCCGGCCTTCCGTCCGCTCGGCTGGGACTGGAAAATCACCATGGCCACTTTAGCTTCTTTCCCGGCGCGCGAGGTTATCATTGCCACCTTAGGAACAATCTACAATTTAGGCGCTGGTACCGATGCCGAGTCAGCGTCGCTGGTGGACAAGATGCGCCAGGCAAAGTGGGAAGAGGGCCCGAAGAAGGGCAAGCCGGTGTTCACTCTGGCGGTTGCGCTGTCGATCATGGTCTTTTTCGCCATCTGCTGCCAGTGCGGAGCGACGGTCGTTACTATTAAGCAGGAAACTACCAGTTGGTACTACGCCGTAATTGCCTTTGGGTATATGACCGTTCTGGCGTACCTGCTGGCCTTGGCAGTATATCAACTCTTTGTTGGAATGGGGTTCTGATGGATATCTTCTGGCAGCAAATCATAGTCTTTGCGGCAGTTTTTCTGGCGGCGGTCTATCTGGTGGTTCACTATGTCCGCCGAAGACGTCGAAAGACCGGCTGCACCAACTGCCCGACTCTCAAAGCGCTTCAGGACCGGCAGAAGACCAAAGCGAAATAGGCACCCTGAAATTATCTCTTTTCTCAACGAAGGACAGACCCTATTATGGCTTGATAGGAAAAGTAGGGCAGGTCTCTCCGAGACCTGCCATCCACCGAAGACGGACAGGTGTCAGGGACACCTGCCCTACGTTGCTTATTATTGATCGGTAGAAAACCATGTTCCAAAGCCGTCCGATACTGTTGGGGCAGTACCGCCCCCTCGATTCTTTTTTGCATCTGCTTGATGCCCGGGCCAAAATCGTGCCGGTCACTCTCGTTTTGATACTGGCGCTTTTGACGGATTCGTCCCTCTTCTATTTGACCGTTCTGGCGTTTTTGGTAGGTGGCCTGTTGGGTTCGGGTGTCGCCCCGGCGACTCTGATAAACAACTTCAAACCAATTCTTGTTCTGGTGTTGATCACCCTGTTTTATCATGTTCTCTTTTCCGCCAGGGAGACCAGAACGCTGATCGAAATATATGGATTTAGGGTAACCACCGGCGCTCTGACAATGGCCGCCTTTTATTCCCTTCGTCTCATTCTTTTTATTGCCGTTGCCTTCCTGATAACGCTGACCAGTTCGCCATCGGAGCTGGCCGATGCCTTTGCCAAATTACTCAAACCGCTCCAGAAACTTCATGTACCCGTTCATGACTTGGCCCTGATCCTTTTCTTGGCGATACGGTTCATTCCTGTTTTGTACGATGAGTTCACAACGATACGAAACGCGCAAATGATCCGGGGGGTCAGTTTTTCCGGCTCGTTGCTCAATCGGTTAAAAAAAACGGTGTATATCATAATCCCGGTTTTCGTAGCCGCGATCCAGCGCGCCGATGAACTGGCTTTAGCTATTCAAGCCCGTGGCTACGGCGGCACCCGCGATAGAACGTTTTATTCTCGATCACACTTCGGCCGAAAAGAGTGGCTGTTTGTTTTCGCGACGTCTATTTTGATTGTCGTAACATATTTTCTGACTAAATGACTATGTCAGCGCGCAATGTTAAGCTCACCGTCGAGTACAAAGGGACCGGTTACGCCGGATGGCAGATACAGACCGAGCAAAGAACTATTCAGGGAGAAATCACTCAAGCCATCTATAAGACTACCGGCAGAGACGTCGATTTGATAGGAGCCGGCAGAACCGATGCCGGGGTGCACGCGCTGGCGCAGACGGCCAATTTTATCATCGATCACCCTCTGGCACCCGAACGGTACAAAGAGGCGTTGAATTTTTATCTGCCTGATAACATCAGGATAAAGGAATCCTGCGAGGTTAACCTGGACTTCAACTCCCGGCGGGACGCCGTCTCCAAAAGATACCGGTACCTGATCGGGAGGGAGAAATCGGCGCTGTACCGTGAGCTGCGCTGGGAACACCCGGTCGAGCTTGACCTGGAGCAGTTGCGTTCGGCGGCACAGCTCATCGTGGGCGAGCACGACTTCGCTCCTTTTTGTGTCATGGCCTCCCGTAAGCCAGACAACGCGTGTTTCATCAAGTCAGCCAAGTGGTTTTCCGTAGGGCCACTGCTGGTCTTCGAAATCAGGGGCAACCGTTTTTTGCACGGTATGGTGCGCTCGCTGGTGGGCGCTATGGTCAACCTGGCTGCTGTTGAAAAGGACAACAACCCGCAAAACTTGACTTTGGAGCGGTTTGGGGATATTATTCAATCCTTGACGGAGGAAAGAGTTGTGTTTACGGCGCCGCCCCAGGGACTTTACCTGGTGTCGGTTCAATATAAGAAGGGATAGCGCATGAAATTCTTCATCGACACGGCAAACATAGAACAAATCAAGTCGGCAATGGCCATGGGGGTTCTGGACGGCGTCACCACCAATCCCTCGCTGGCGGCCAAAGAGTCAGCCCCGTACCATGAGATTCTTTCTGACATCTGCAAAATCGTGCCAGGCCCGGTCTCAGCCGAGGTGCTGGCCACCGACTACGAGGGAATGGTCAGCGAGGCACAGGAACTTGCCAAGATCGCAGACAATATTGTCGTTAAGATCCCGACCGTTCTTGAGGGCTTGAAGGCAATTAAGGCGTTAAGCTCTCAAGGGATCAGAATTAATGCCACCCTGGTTTTCACTGCTTCGCAGGCATTGCTGGTTGCCAAAGCGGGCGCCGCCTACGTGTCGCCGTTTATCGGTCGCCTTGACGATATTTCCCGAGACGGGATGGGGCTTATCAGTGACATTGTCACTATTTATCGAAACTACAGCTTCGATACCGAGGTCCTGGTAGCCTCGGTGCGCCATCCGATGCACGTCGTTGAGGCGGCTTTGATTGGGGCTGATGTCATAACGATGCCTTACAGTGTCATCGAGAAGCTGATTAAGCATCCCCTCACTGACATCGGTCTGGAGAAGTTCATCGCCGACTACAAGAAGGCCCACAAGGTCCTATGATTGCACGGTATACGCTGCCGGAGATGGGGGCCCTCTGGACGGACGAAAACAAATTCAAGACCTGGCTAGAGGTTGAGATCGAGGCCGCCCGCGCCATGGCTAAGCATAAGATTATTCCTATGGCGGCGTTTAAGGCTATCGAGAAAAAAGCTAACTTCGATATTGACCGCATCAACGAGATAGAGGCAGAGGTCAACCACGATGTGGTTGCTTTCCTGACTTCCGTGACTGAGTTTGTCGGGGAGGATGCAAAGTATCTTCACTACGGCATGACCTCTTATGATGTCCTCGACCCGGCCCTGGCCCTAACGATGAAGCGTGCAGCAGCAATCATTGACAAGAAAATCGCCACCGCCCTCAGGGTCATAAGATCACTCGCGTTCAGATTCAAGACAACCCCCTGCATTGGCCGGACGCATGGGGTATTGGCTGAACCAACTACGGTGGGACTCAAGTTTGCTCTGTGGTATACCGAGCTGACGCGAGCGCAGGAGCGCTTTCATCATGCCACCAAGGCGGTGTCGGTTGGAAAACTGTCCGGCGCCGTGGGTAATTTTGCCAACTTAGACCCGAAGATCGAAACGGCTGTCTGCAAACGGCTGGGGTTGAAAGCGGCTGAGGTCTCAACGCAGGTCATTCAACGCGACCGGCACGCGCACTATATTACCGCCCTGGCCCTGCTGGGATCCTCGCTGGAGAAGTTTGCCACCGAAATCCGCAACCTTCAGCGCACCGAGATTGGTGAGATGGCTGAGGGGTTTTCGAAAGGGCAAAAAGGCTCCTCGGCCATGCCGCACAAAAGAAACCCGATCACCGCCGAGCGGATTACCGGCATTGCCCGGCTCTTGCGTGGATACGCAGTCTCGGCGATGGAAAACATTCCCCTGTGGCACGAACGGGATATCGCCCATTCATCGGTGGAACGCATTATCATTCCGGATACGACCATTATCGCTGACTACGCCCTGCATAAATTCATCGAACTGCTTCGCGGGCTGGTGATTAATGAAAAGCGGATGCTGGAAAACATCTTCTATCGCGGTGGGTTGGTCTTTTCGCAGCGGCTGCTGCTTAAGCTGGTCGACCCGGTCGGCTCGCGTGAGAAGGCGTATCGCCTCGTTCAGAAGCACGGCCTGGCCGCGGCAGAAGGGAAAGGGCTCTTCCGAGAACTGGTTAAAAGCGACAGGGAAATCCATCAGTATCTCTCGGAAGCGGAAATAGACAGTTGCTTTGACCTGAGTTACTACACCAGGCATGTTGACAAAATCTTCAAACGGGTTTTTGGGAAATGATAGCGCGCGAGGGGCTGCCGTTTATTGTCGTCGGACTGGTAGTCACCGCCGTGTTGATCTTTACGGCGCTACGATGGGACAGTTGGTGGCTGTTTAGCACTGGCGCCCTGCTGGCCCTGTTGACGCTCTTTACGATTTTCTTCTTCCGCGATCCACAGCGCCGTGTCATAGTTGAACCGGACCTTCTGCTCGCTCCCGCCGACGGCAGGATTCTCAGCATCGACACAGTGGAGAACCATCCATACGTTGGGGGCCGGGCTGTTAAGATTTCCATTTTTCTTTCGATCTTTGACGTCCACATCAACCGCATTCCCACTTCTGGAACGATTGATTATGTGAAATACAATCCGGGGAAGTTCTTTCCCGCCTTCAAAGACAAGGCCTCCGAGCAGAATGAACAAACCGAAATCGGACTAACCTCCGATGTTGGTCATAAGCTTGTCGTTAAGCAAATCGCAGGCTTTATCGCCCGCCGTATCGTGTGTAGACTACATGAGGGAGATTCTGTGTCAGCCGGGAATAGGTTTGGTATGATTTGCTTTGGTTCACGTGCTGACCTGCTGGTTCCAGTTGACAGCGACCTGCAAGTGCACATGGGTGATCACGTCAAAGGCGGCCTAACTGTTATCGGACACCTGCCGTCCAGAAAGCCGCACGCCTCGCCGGCGGATGCCGCCAAGGGAGAAAATGCCGAGCTATAGGGGCATATTCCCGGGCACCTTTACCATGGGTAATGTGGTCTGCGGGTTTCTGGCCATTTTGTCGGCCTTTGAGGGGAATATTACCACCGCCTGCTGGTTTGTTATTCTGGCAGGATTTCTCGATGCCCTCGACGGCAGGGTGGCCCGTCTGAGCGGTGGAACTTCGCAGTTCGGCATTGAACTGGATTCCCTGGCTGATTTTCTCTCGTTTGGTATTGCCCCGGCGGTCATAGTCCATTCCATCAAGCTGAGTTCACTGGGCAAGTGGGGCTGGGTAATCTCTGTTATTTATATTATGGCCTCGGCCTATCGTTTAGCGCGGTTTAACCTTCTGGCCGACACGGAGGAAAAAAAGGACTTCCTGGGCCTACCCGTTCCCGCTGCCGCTGTCACTCTGGTCTCGTTTATTATATTCTCTTACAACTTGTGGGACGGCCTCAGGTTCAGCGAAGTGCTGGTTTCAATGATTATCCTCTTCGCCTTTTTGATGGTTTCTCAAGTGCGGTACGACACTTTCCCACAGCGTTTTGATACCAAGCAGAGTCGGATCAAGCTGGCCGTTCTTTTAGGGGCGGCCGTGTTGGTGATTTTCAGGCCGAGACTGTTGTTGTTTCCGGTTTTGGCATCGTATATATTATTTGGAATGGTACGTGAGCTCTACCGCTTATTTTATGTGGGTGTCGGCAAGGTGACCGGCCGCCCGAGCAGAAACCGCAAATCAGGCGGGGGAGACGGAGATGAATAGCAACCGAAAAGCCATTGTCTATGTGCGACTGAAGGACGGCGTTCTGGACCCGCAGGGAGTAACGATCCACAAAGCTCTGACTCAGATGGGGTATGAGGATTTTCTCTCCGTTCGATCGGGTCGCTTTTTTGAGCTGGAAATCAAGGGCGATGCCGCCAACATTGACCGCAAAATCGATGAGATCTGCTCGAAACTGCTGGCCAACCCGGTGATTGAGAAATACTCGGTGGAGAAGGTTAAATGAAATTCGGAGTGGTGACATTCCCCGGCTCCAACTGCGACTACGATGCTTACACCGCCGCTAAGCATGTGTTACAGGAGGAAGTGGAATTCCTCTGGCACAAGTCGCAGGACCTTCTTGGCAGTGACGTGGTGATACTTCCCGGCGGGTTTTCATACGGAGACTACCTGCGGGCGGGGGCGATTGCCAGGTTTTCGCCGATCATCAAGCAGGTAATTCGCTTTGCCCGTTCGGGCGGGATTGTCGTTGCTATTTGCAACGGCTTTCAGGTCCTGACCGAGTGCGGCCTTCTCCCTGGCGCGCTGATGCGCAATTCCCACTTGCGCTTCAGTTGCAAGTATGTCTACCTGAGAGTCGAAAACAACGCCACCCGGTTCACCCAGGCCTGTGGGAAGGGTGAGGTCTTGAAAATCCCGATTGCTCACGGCGAAGGTAACTACTATCACTTCGATGACGAGATACGCATACTGGAGGACAGAGGGCAGGTACTGTTCCGCTACGTCGATCGGCAGGGCAATGTGACGCCGGAGGCCAACCCGAACGGCTCGCTGAACAATATCGCCGGCATTATCAACGAAGAGGGCAACGTGCTGGGCATGATGCCCCACCCGGAGAGAGCCGTTGAGGAGGTGCTCGGCTCGGCCGATGGATTGAAAGTGTTTGCGTCTATCCGCGCGTCTTTGGCAACCCCGGCGACGGTAGGTGAGAATTGAAAGGCCGCGAAGTCACATTCCTTATTGTCGCCCTGCTTTTAGCGGCTGTTATTGGCGGTCTGGTCGGTGACATTGTCGGCACCTTTCTGCCCCCGGGAGCCGCCAAGACGCTGTTTACGAAAGCATTGAAGGTCGGATTTGACACCATCAAGGTTGATTTTTACGCCATTTCCTTTACCTTTGGGTTGACATTGAAAATCAACTTTATGTCGGTGCTGGTAATACTGCTGGTCATAGTGTATTTT
>Ga0209986_10000825_pt1 | contig 30415 bp, 32 predicted proteins | sample BlataG_FD_183168 | JGI IMG/M metagenome (GOLD analysis project Ga0209986, IMG submission 183168) | Deep subsurface microbial communities from Black Sea to uncover new lineages of life (NeLLi) - Black_00105 metaG (SPAdes) (version 2) | ecosystem: Environmental > Aquatic > Marine > Oceanic >...
ATTAATCCAAAATTTATGAGACATAATAAAATTCGTTTATTTTTTTCTGATATTCATCTTTTGTACTTCCTAGTTTATTTACTCTAGGTCGTTTCGTTAAATTATCTCGTCTAAATGTAATATCCATAACTTTAAGAAATCTGTTAAAACCATCTCTCAACCCCAATGGAACTGAAGCATGTCCTTTTATTCCTGGAACCCCCTCAAAAATCAAAATTGAATCTGCAATGAAATCTTGCGTAACTATATCATGTTCGACAACAAAAGCTGCTTTTTTCAGTTCTTCAATTACTTTTCTAATTAATTGAGCAACATTTAATCTCATTTCAACATCTAAAAAAGCGCAAGGTTCGTCCAGTAAAAATATATCTGCTTTTTCAGCTAAGCATTTTGCGATTTCAACACGTTGTAGCTCACCTCCACTTAATTCAGTAATCTTTCTTTGTTCAATATGTCGTAAATTGAGGTTATTGATTAAACGTTTAATAATAGGTGGAGATAAATGAGGTTTTGATTTAATATTAGATATTATATTGCCAACTGTTAAATCTTGTTCTGGTTTAATATATTGTGGTTTTATTGATACGATAAGTTCAGTAGATTCTTTTTGAGAAATAACTTTCTTAAGATTCATCTGATTGGCTATAAGATTAATGAATGTAGTCTTCCCAATAGCATTTGGGCCTAAGATCCCAATAACTTCACCAGCATGTATCTCACTACCTGATACTTTTAAATGAAACTCTCCTCTGTGTGTTTCTAAATCATTATATGAAAAAATAATTTTTCCTTTGTCAAAAGAAGAAATTTGTGGAGGACGGACATGAAAAATTATCGAGTCTTCTCGAATGCGCATATTTTCATCTTTGATGTAACCTTGTAAGTAAATGTTTATTCCATTACGTACACTTTGAGGGTGTGAAATTATTCCATATACTCCGGGTTTTCCGTAAAAAATTGCAACGTAATCACTTAAATAATCTAGGATAGCTAGATCATGCTCAACAACTACGATTGTTTTCCCTTTTTCTGCTAAGGATCTAATAATTCTTGCTATTTTAATTCGTTCACTTACGTCTAAATATGATGTTGGCTCGTCTATCAGATAAATATCGCCATCTCTTAAAACTGCAACTGCTATTAACATTCTTTGTAATTCTCCTCCAGATAAGACAGAAATCTCTCTATTTAAAATTTTGCTTAAGTTTAATTTTTTAATGATTTCGTCTAAATAATAATTATTACATATTCCTTTCAAGATATCTCCCACTTTTCCTGAAAACCTTTTAGGAGTATCAGTAATATTTTGGGGTTTATGGATTATCTTAATATTTTTTTCCCTTAAATCAATAAAATATCCTTGTAATTCTGAACCTTTAAATTGATTTATAATTTTATTCCAATCTGGAGTATCATTAACGAATTTGCCTAAATTAAGAATTATTTCTCCTGCTAAAATTTTTAACATAGTACTTTTTCCACAACCATTGGGTCCAATTAATCCTAAAACACTTCCCTTCTTAGGTATTGCCATACGAAATAAAGCAAAACCATCTATAGCATATCTATGGGAGATTTCATTTCTAAACATATCAGGTAGGTTTACTATGCTGATACTATTAAATGGACACTTTTTAACACAAATTCCGCATCCAGAACACAAATTTTCAAAAATTTCAATTTTTTTCTCATTTATTAAATTTATTGTTTTAACACCTGTTCTCACCATAGGACAATATTTTATACAAGGTTTTTGACCAAATGGACTACATTTATGTGGTTTACAAGTCTCTCTATCAAGAACGGCTATTCGCATATTTAATTTATATTTAATTATATTTAAAAACTAAAAATTAAATTTGTCTAAAAACTTTTATCTTTATATTAATAAAGAACATTTAATTTTAAATTAAAATCTATTGAGGACTTTGCACAAAGAGTACCCTATTCACTGGCTTGAAAAAATTATTAATAAAATTTTAAACAAAAATTTATTAGAAATTACTTTAGCTACTGGTAAAACACCCTCTGGACATATTCATATTGGGATTTTAAGAGAGCTAATAATATGTGATTCAATTCGTAGAAAATTAGAGGAATATGATAAAAAAGTAAATTTTTTCTTATTTATCGATAGTTTAGATGCTGCTAAACGCTTTCCTGAATATATTGAAAAAACTTTTACAAAAAAATATTTAGGAAAACCATTCTCGAAAATTCCGTGTCCATTTGATGAATCGGATTGTAAAAGTTATTCTGATTATTTTGGAACAGAACTCATCTCAACTTTTAAACAATTTGGAATAAAAGTTGATATAATTTGGACTCATGAATTATATCAGGATTCGAAAATGAAGGATAAGATAAGAATCTCGTTAAATAATACTGATAAAATCAAGGAGATAGTTAGAAAAAATATTTTACCAACTTTAGACGAAAAAAATAGGAAATTATTTATAGATACTCAAAAGGACTGGTTTCCAGCGATGGTTATTTGCGAAAAATGTGGTAAAATGCAAAAAATAGATGATAATAATTCAATACAACCTAATCGTGTTTTATCTTATGACAAAAATAAAGATACTGTTTCCTTTTCTTGCACATCATGCGGTAATAGTGGAGAAATTCCAATTAATAAAGGAGAATTAAAATTAAATTGGCGAGTTGATTGGCCTGCTAAATGGGCAATATTTAAAACTACTTGTGAGCCTGCAGGAAAAGATCATAGCGTTAAAGGAGGATCTTATGACACTGGTTTGGAAATATGTAAAACTATTTTCAATTATGATGGACCAATCAAATTAAGTTATGAATGGTTAAGATTGGGAAATCAGGATATGAAGACATCAAAGGGAATAATCTTTACACCAAAAAAATACCTTGAAATAGCTAATCCCGAAATTTTACGCATGTTATTTTTAAGAACACTTCCAAATAAACATATTTCATTTAGACTTGAAGAATTATTTCAGCTTTACGACTATTATGAAAAAATGGAAAACGTTTATTATAATATTGAACGTGTTAGTTCAGAAACAGAAGAAAAATTTCTAAAATATATTTATCCACTATGTCAAACAAATAGTATTTCAACGAAAAAACCTCTTAGATTACCTTTTAAGTATTTAACTACTATAGTACAATTAAAAAACATTTTAAAAATCGAGGAAATCTATGAAAAAGCAAGAAAAATTTTAAAATATAAAGGTTTTGATGAGAATCTTCTTTTTAATGATTTTGAAACACAATTAAATAGGGCGGAAAAATGGATAAATGAAATAAAATATATTTTGAAAAATGAAAAAAATGAATCCATTAAAAGAAAAATAATGAATAAAGTAACAATATTTGAAGTTCCTGATACCGTTTCAGAAGATATTAAAAGTAATTTAAGTCCCACTCAAAAATTAGGAATAAAAATGTTAAAGATGTTTTTAATTTCAAATAAGGATTTAATTGATGAAGTAATTCAAAATAAAATTTTTGATATAGCTAAAAATGAATTAAAAATCAAACCCCAGAAATTTTTTAAAGCAATTTATTTAATATTAATAGGAAAAGAATTCGGTCCAAGATTAGGCCCATTTCTTCTAATGTTGGATAAAGTTTGGCTACTAAATCGTTTATCTATTGAATGAAGAATTCTTTTATAGATTCATTTTGCCTGTGCTTTTTCTATAATTTTTTAGAAACACTCTTTTTAATTTTATTCTTAAATCGTTTAAATATTGATCCTTTCATTTCTTTTTCTTTTTTTTCTTGTTGGATTTTTTGGAAGCATTTATCACAATATTCTTTAGTTTCTGAAATCATGTTGTTGCATTTTAAGCAATGCTTATGTGGATAGATCAATTCAGTTTTTTTTTTATACTTTTCAAACTTACTCAACAGATTCACCTTATCACAAAATTATTTAGATAATTAAAAAAATTATTGGCTTTTTAAAGGATTTATTAAAAATAATGAATAGATGATTGAAAAAAAAAAATTTCAGGATATCCGGTTTTCTTTTATATTAATTTTTATTTTTTTCATTGTATTAATACCTTTTATTATATTTAAAGAAAATTTATATATAATTACTTCAAATTCAATGTATCCTAATCTAAACATTGGAGACCTTATTTATGTAGAAAAAAAAAATAGCTCAAATATAAAAGTTGGATTTAATGAGGGAGACATCTTAGTTATCCGAGGTCCTAATTATTACTATGAAAATGGTTTAAATCCTTTTTTTTTAAACAATTTATTGAATAATACACCAATCATACATAGAGCTATTGATAAAAAAATAATTAATGAAAAATATTATTTTTTAATGAAAGGAGATAATAATCTTTTAGTCGATGGAGCCTATAAAATAATTAATAGTTCTGAAGATTATAGTTATATTTTCATTGAATATAACAAATCAGATGCTATATATGTTAGCGAAGATGAAGTTTTAGGTGTGTATATATTCAAAATTCCTTATATTGGGTATCTAAAAATATTTTTCCCTTATATTCTAATTTTTATTATCTCCATAATCATAATATTGATCTGCTTAAAATTAACTGGCTACAAAATTATAATAATTAAAACTAAATCTTAATAAAAAATCACTAAATTCTTCGGAATTTAAAAATTTCTATCAAAATTAAATTCAGAATAATGATAAAAAAAGGAAAATATAATCTTTTCTCTTTTTCTATAGAAAATGAAATGATTATATATCATAGTAAAAATAGAATGAAAAAAATAGTTATTTTTAATCTTCTGAAGACAAATAACTTAGAAAAGATGATTCCGCTTTTAAGCACAATATTAAAGAAAGGCTTGATAAAATATTATTCTATTCAATTTTTAAATAAAAAACATCTAAAAACTCTTATTCTATTGAATTACCAAGATAAGAAAAAAGAGAATATTTTGATGTCTCTAAGTAAAATTAAGGAAGAAATAAAAGAATATTCAATAAAAGAATCTTTACATATAATATTTTTGACTGATAATGAATTGAAGAGAGAGTTTATTAATATTATTGTTGAAGAGGATTTAGATAAAACTATAAAAATAAATATTAGAAATAAATTCTGTGTTATAAAAAATAATAAAAATATTCAATCTATTAAATTGTATTCGTTATATCTTATTCAAGATACATTAATAGATTCTATTTTAAATATATTTTTCAACCTTATTACTGATTTAGGAATAAAAGGAAATTTAATTTTAAATTTTAAATTAAAAAATGGAAATATCATTTTTTCCCCTTTTTTTTTAAAATATTTTTATAATAAAAATACAGCCTCTAAAAATGTTGAAACAATCAATGAATTTATTTCTAATGAATTATATATCAAGGAACAGAAAATCAAAATAAATATGATTGGCTATATATTATGGAGATTAAATTTTAATAAAAATTATTATGATTATGATAAAAATAAAGACTTAGTATTCTCTCTATGTAGTACTATTAAAGAAAATGAAAAATCGTTTGTCTTAAATGGCAAAAAAAGTTTATTATCACCAATTACTAAAAATTTTATGCATCTTCTCATAGAATTTCTAAAAAGAAATAATATTGAGTTTCATAAAAAAGATTCCCACTTAATAGAAATAAAGAACCAATATATAATTTTATCAATTGATGATTTTAATCCATCAATAATTAATAATATCGTCCAAAAATATTATCAAAATCGAATTATCTATATAATATTACATGATTCACTTTTTTTTAAAAAGTTAGTATTAGAAACTAAAATCACCAGTCTTTTAGGAGTTAAAATCTTCAATCCAATAAGCTTCATTAAATTCTTGAAAAAAGCAAATTCGTTAATGATCTATTAAATTAAGTGCTTTGTTCAAAACAATCTATATCCAAACTTGAGAAAAAGTGATATTTGTAATTAAAAATAACTAAAAAATTCCCAAATCTATAGCTAAATCAGAGGCTGAGTTATCTGGGTGAAGTTTAATAAATGCTTTTTTTTCCCCATCAGGTGTTATTAAAGTATTTACCTTAACAACTTTAACTTTATGTATTCTTTCAATTGCCTTTTTAATTTGATTTTTATTTGCTTTTCTTTCTACATAAAAAACAAGTTTGTTTTCATTTTCTATTAAATCAAATGTATTTTCAGTTATCAATGGCTTTTTAATAATTTTATAATCATTTTCCATAAATTTACACCAATATTTTAAATTGATTTAATTCATTGAAAGCATTATGTGCCCATAAAACTAGTCTCCCTGGAATTCCACCGGGAGCAAAATCAATGGTTGATATATTATTTATATTTTTAATATCTACTCCAGGAATATTTCTTGCAGCTTTATATATCCCAAAATCTTCCTTTATGATGATCAAAATTCCTTTTTTATTTTTATATTTCCTACCTCTCCTTTTACCTTTACCAGCTCTAATCTTTTTTCCTTTTTTGAAATATTTAATCTCATTCTCTAATCCTAATTTTGTAAAGATTTCCATTATCTTTTTAGTATTTTTTATAGTTTGAATTTTATCATCTATAACTAATGGAATTTCAGGGATATCTTCAATAACATACCCTCTTTTTTTGACCCAATTTATATCACCAGAAGCAGAAATTGATGATATCAATGCAATTGCTTTTTCTTTCTTGTTTATTTTTTTAACTATTTTTTTTGTAGGTTTTGGAGGATGTGGTAATCTCCCTCCTTTTACAGAAGGAATAAATCCCGCATTTCTTGCAGTTAAAAAACCGGAACCTTGTATTCTGGGTACTCTAGCCATCCCAAACCCAGTCCCCCAGCCACGAGCAGTATTTCTTTTACCAGCAAGGGGATCCCTTCCTTGTTTTTGTTTATTTTGACTAAAGTGGGCATTTATTGCTCTTTGAATCAAGTATAACTTTGGTTTTTCCTTAAATATTTGCGGCATCGAAACTGATCCTTTAGGTTTTCCACTTAAATTATAAATATTTATTTTTTCCATAATACATCAATTCTTATTTTAATTGTTGGCTTTCTCGATTAATATATGTAATTTCTATTTGTGAATCAATAAATTTTTGAGTGCCTCTAATGGTTTTTCTAAATTGTATTAATCTTTTTTTAGGGCCAGGTACGGAACCTAAAATCATAATATAATCACCCTTTACAAGACCATATCTAATAAATCCACCTTTTGGATTAATCTCTTCACCATTCTCACCAATTTGCATAATTCTTTTATGGTACTCCGTTCTTTGGTGAAAACCCATTTGCCCTGCTCTTGGGACAGTATATAAAACTCTAGCGGGATGCCATGGACCGATGCAAGCAACCACTCTCCTAGCTTTACTATTTTTTCTTGTTAAAATACTAATTCCAAATCGTTTAACAGGACCTTGGAAGCCTTTACCTTTTGTAATGGCAACAACATCAATTAATTCTCCAAGTTTAAAAACATCTCGGACTCTAATTTCCTTTCCCAAATTTTTAAAAGCTAAATTAAAAGCTTCATTTGGACTATCACCATTAGAAATTTTTATCTCAATAATATCTGGTTTTTTTCGTGGTACTGAAGCTTTATGAGGTTGAGTTTGAAAAATTCCAAAAATCTCTGCTCCCTCTTGGATTTTTTTTTCAATTTCTTTCTTTTCTTCTTTTGGATTAAAATTTTCCTTTTTAAAATTTTTAATCTTTCTTAGAAGATATTTATTAATTTCTTTAGTAAAAATATCTCCAATTATATATTTACCATAGTTGTCTTGATTATATATTCTAATTCCAATCAGAATTAATGGAGGAGTATCAATGATAGTAACTGGTTTCATTAACTCTTTACCAAATGTTGAACTATATTTATAATCATCGATATATGTAATATGTGTCATTCCTGCTTTAAATCCACTAAAACCCAGAAAGTTTGTTTCTCCCTCAAGATCTCTCCAATGTTTAATTTTTCCCTTTATTGAAGATGCTCGTTTTCTAGGTAAAAATGCAAGAGAGCCATGCCTTGGCGCGTGTTGCTTTCTATGTCCCATATTGTTTAACACCTAAATTAAATAGATAAAAGAAATAAAATAAATAAATTTTTTGATACAAGAAAAATTAAATAAGATGCAAATAAGATTGAAATAAGAAAATATTGATAGATTGTTAAAATTAGAGAAAAATTATCACTTAATTAATTTTTTGATTAATCTTTAAGATTTTAACATTTTTATCTTAAAGATAAATTTTCTTATCTCTTTTTTATATCAATTCATTTTTAATTTACTCCCTCTCTCTCTCCAAGGAATAGAATTCTTTTTAAAAAGAATCTTGTTCTATTAGACGGTAGTTTCCTTTTCAAAAAAGGAAATAAAAGATTTAAGTCTTATTATTAATAAAAAAAAGGGTTCTATTTAATTTGTATTATAGTTCTAATTTTAAAAGAAAAATCTCTAATAAGTTACTTACTACCTGCCCAGAATGTGGTTGTAAAATAATTAATTCTGATTTTGAAAGAGTTTGCATAAATTGTGGACTTGTTATCGGTGAAATTTTCAGTGATCATTCATATATAATGAGTAATATGATTGAATCATATAATTTATCAAATAAGCAATATGTTGCGTTAGGAGAACGAATCAATTTTATTGGTGGATTGGGAACTTGTATAGATTTTGAAAATTCTTATTATCTTAAGGATAAAAACGGCAATTTATTACCTCCAAATAGTCAAAAATTATTTCGTCGTTTAAAAAAAAATTATTCAAAATTTATTAGAATTAAAAATTTTGAAACAGAATATAGAATTTTAAAAATTCTAAATAATGTTGTTTCGTATTTAAATTTAAATAGTATTATTAGAAATAATGCTGCATATTTCTATAGGAAAATAATAAAATCTGCTCCTAGAGTTATTAACAATATTTCACTTATCGCTTTTTGTCTATATTATTCATTAAGGCAGGATAATGATTACGTTCCATTATCAATAAAAGAGATTTCCACGATTTTTCAAATAATTGGTCACCGTGTCACACCTCGATTAATAATTCGTGATGGGATCATGTATAAAAAACATCTTGATAAAAAGGATTCCTCCCTTAAAAGTGAAAAATATCTACCAAGATTAATTAATGAAATTATTACCCATAAATCTTTAAAAGAACGTTTAATTAAGAAGGGAATTAAATGGAATCTTAGCAAATATAAGAAGGAATTAACAATAATGGCAGATTTTTTACTAAAGAATCTTAATCGAAAACAAAGAGGTGGAAGAAATCCATTAATTCTGGCGGGAGCAATAATTTATTGTGCAGATAAGATTTTAGCAATTAAAAATTCTCAAAAAAAGATTTTAACACAAAAAATAATATCGTCAGCTACAAAAATTGCAGAATATTCAATCAGGGATCATTATGTCTCATTATTAAAACCTATATTTCTTAGAAATAAGTTAAAGAAAATTCCCAAGTAGATAAGATCCTTCCATTTTTTCAATTTTAATTTTAATAAAATTTCCAATTTTTCCTTCCTTAATAAAAATTGGGATATAATAAATATTTTTTCCAAAGAACAAGTTATTGTTCATTTTTTTTGTAATTAAAATTTCACCCTTCCAATTTATCCACTTTCTAAAATGCTCTAATTTTTTTCTATTATAAAGATTATGTAGTTCTCTCGTTCTTTTTTTAATAATTTCACTCTTAATTTGCGGTTTCTTTTTTGCAGGAGTTCCAGGTCGAGGTGAGAATTTTGAAATATTAAGAATTTCTGGCTTTAACCATTTAATGAACGACAGAGTTTCCATAAATTCCCGTTGATTTTCACCTGGAAATCCACAAATAATATCTGTTACTAAAGTTAATTCAGGAATTTCTTTTTTTAAATTTTTTAATTTTTCTTTTAATGTCTGAATTTCATAATTTCTACTCATTTTTTTTATAATCTCATCACTTCCAGATTGAATTGGAATATGTAGAAATTTGTATAATTTCTTATTTTTATATAATTTGATAAAATCATCAAAAAAATTAATGAAAAATGTTGGATTTATCATTCCTATTCGTAAATAAAATCTTTGATTCAAGGTTAAAATTTTTTTTAGTAAATCTATTAAATTCAATCCATTATAAGAATAACAACTGCAATCCTGAGCCGTTAAGAAAATTTCTTTTTTTTCCCTTCTTAATTGATATTTAACTTGATTTAAAATGTTCTTTACATCAAAACTATGTGATATTCCTCTACTATTTTTTACACAACAATAAGTACAACTCCCCAAACAACCCTCAGATATTGGGATTATAGCTGTAGTATTATTTTGTGGATAATTTAGAATAAATTTGGATTTATCAATTTTTTTTTCAGATTTTATAATTAAGTTTGTTTTTCCCTTTAATATCTCCTCTAAAATTAAATTAATTTTATGAATGCTATTAACATCAATTATAGCTGAAAATGATGGAACTAAGTCAATAATCTTTTTTAAAGTATTATTAGTGATTTGAGGTAAACAACCTGTAATAATTATTTTTTTTTTAAAAAATTTCTGAGAGAGAATTTTTAATTGATGCATAATTTTATTCTCAGTTACTCCCTTGACTGCACAAGTATTAATTATAATAAAATAAGAGTTTTGGAGGGGTGTTTCATTAAAATTGTTTTTTTTAAGGATTTCTCGTATTATTTGAGAGTCTACTTTATTATAGGCACATCCATAGGTTTTTAAGTAGAAAGTCTTTTTTTTCACAAAATTCACAAAAAATATTTAAATCGTTTAAAAAAGTTTTATTACCTTTAAGGAGGAATCCGATGTATCTGATTTCTTTTTTTCCATTATTTTGGTTCTCAACACTTTAAACAAATAAATTAATGCTTCTGGGGGGATTTGAACCCCCGTCAGGAGGGTGAGAGCCTCCGATGCGTTGCCCTATTTTTTTAATAGTTTGACCGAGCTACACTACAGAAGCATAAATGACCTTTTCAATAGAACATTTATCGAAATTGAATTTTTAAAAAATTTGGTATTGAATTTGAGAATATTATATTATTATCCTTTATTTATAGAGAGTTCTTTTTTCTAAAGTTCATTTTTTCTAAGTTTCTCTATTAAATTTAGAAAATTTAATAATGTAATCGAATAAGATTCTAAATTCTTTATTTGATCCTCATCTTCTAACTTATTTAATAGCCAATTAAATTTCTTAATTAAAATCTTCTCTAATTTTTCAGTAACTTCAGAATAATTACTTAATATCGACTCATTTGTATATTTTAAATTTTCCACACTCATGTCATTATACTTCTTAATTATTTCTTTCCCCTCCTTAACAATTATTACTTTCTTATTGCAAATTGGGCAGAAAACATCTTCACTTTTAAATTTAAACAAAGGAGAATTACAAACAGGACAAGCTTTATTTAACATTGTTGAGCCTTTTCTTAAAAGTTCCGCCATTTTTTTAAAATCTTTTTCTTTAAGCATTTTCTTTAAAATTATATTCTCTTTTTCTAATTAGATTCATTTTTTGCTTTTATTTTAAGTAAATTTACAATATATCCAGCTATCCTATTTCTTAAGTGTTTTGAATCTACCTCCGCATATTTATTCAATAAATCTTTATTTTCATTAAAGTCAGTGGTAAATATATTCGGATATTTTTCAATTAATTCTTTTGAAATATTTTTTATCAATATAGTTCTAATTTTTCCCATTTTTTACAAAAGTCCTCTAATTTCAATAATAATATGAATATTTTATTATAAATCTTAAATTTTTTGCTTTTAAGATAACTACTATTATTTATTTTAAAACTATGTTTTTACAAAAAATGTTGATGACAAATGAAATGCATACCCACCCTTTAGTTTTATTTTCTGTCGCCAAAAAATAAATTCGGATATTTAACTAATTCAGCATACCTAAAGTTCAAATCCAAAATTTCATTACTTTAATTTTGCCTTTCTCCAAGATTTTATATCGTTTCAACATATCCCTACTAATAAATTTCCTTGAATTTTTGAATAATCTCAAATCATTAAAAGCAAATAATAGGGCTGTTCCGTTTCTATAATTTATAGATGATTTCTCATCATTTAATATCTTGTTTGGATATGAGGGGTGAAGTTCCTCATTGTATTTACAACGTAAATCCGAGCTTATCATTTGTCATCATTTAATTAAAGAAAATCATTATTATAAATATTTTTTATAGTTGTAAAAAAAAAAGATATTTTTAATCCAAAAAAATTTTTATCAAAGGAATTTAAGACCTTTCAATTAATAATTAAATCAAGCTCTTTATTTCAGAAAAAATTTCATCTCTTAATCTCTCAACATCAGGCAACTGGATTTCATCTGCTTGTTTAGCAGGAATTTTTAAATTTACAACTGAATTGATAGCTTTTATTTCTTCTGCGGAAATTGTAAATTCTACACCTAATCCCTTTACGATTATTGAAATTTTTTGTGGAAAAAATTGAATTTTGACACTTCTTACGATTCCCACTTTTCTGGCATAGGAATCAATTACTTCAAGTCCAATTAATTTTCCTGGTGCAGGAAGTTCATATAATTCTGCTTCGATTGTAGTATTAAGCATTTTATCCAATTTCATTATTAATCAATCTCACTATCAAAAAGAAATAACAATATATCATGTGAATATTACAATTACACTGATATAATTTTCCAAAGAAAAAAAATATTAAATGTTTTAATAATATCCTCTAAAGAAATTGATATCCAATTACTATCGATCAATTTCAATATTTAAAAATCTTTAATAAATTAAATAATATGGAAATTTATTACTTAACTTGAGAAAAATTCACTTAATAAATTCTCTTGCAGTAAAAATTTATTCAATTTAATTCGACAAAATCTTGTAAATAAAAGAAGTATAGGGTCGGATCTTTATATTTTTTTGATTAATACCAAATTATGATTTTTATGAATTATGTTTTAGGAATTTTTATTTTTATTTAATAATAAATCAAAACTCTGTTTATTATTATTAATTTCAATATTTTCTAATAAATATATTAAAGGGGTTGATTAAAATAATTCATAATTTTATTGAGGATCAACTAAAAAAACCTACTCTATTCATAGATGAAAGCAAATTAGATATAAATTTTGTTCCAGAAGATTTACCTCACAGAGAAAAAGAATTAATTCTTCTCTCGCAATTGTTTCTTATACTAATAACCCAACCAAATTCAGCTTCGAGAAAAGTTTTAATAACAGGTGGAATTGGTATCGGAAAAACGGTAACTGTGAAACATTTTGGCCAAATAATTAAAAGCACAGCAGAAAAAAGAAACATCCAAATTGAATATTTCCATATTAATTGTAGAAAAGAAAGAACAGGATATAAAATATTAGTCAAAATCATGAAACATTTTAATAAAAACTTTCCTTCTAGAGGTTTTTCATTTCAAGATTTACTCGATATGTTGAAGGATAATTTAAATCGACAAAATAAGCATTTAATTTTGGTTTTAGATGAATTAAGTTACATAATTATGAAAAATGATGACATAATCTATGCATTAACAAGAATTAATGATGAGATGTTAAATACTTCTCAAAGACTATCAATTATTGGAATTATTAGAGATATTTCAAGTTTAAATAATTTAGATGAAAGTACGTTAAGTACACTTCAAAGCAACATTATTCATTTTAATAAATATAGTAAAAATCAAATAATTGACATCCTAAAGTCTAGAGTAAAGATTTCAATAAAACCTAATGTAATTGATTACAATATCATTGATATGATCTCTAATTTAGTATATAAAAGCGGTGATATGAGAAAAGCGCTAGATATATTATGGGCTTCTATAAAGATTGCAGAGGAAAGAAATTCAAAAAAAGTTTCACCAGAATGTGTTCGATTAGCAAATAATAAAGCAACATCAAATTTTTCACAAGATCTTCTAATCTCTATTGAATCTCATAAATTAATCCTTCTTTTTTCAATCTTAAATGTCTTAGAAAAAAATAAAAAATCTTATGGACTTATTTCAAAAATAAAAGAAGAATTCCAACAAATATGTGAATATTTAAAACTATCAATTTTTTCTTACTCACAAATAATGAATTATCTTCATGAGCTGGAAAAATATGGGATTATATCGATAAAAATTAAAAGTAAAAATATTAGAGGAAGACAGGCGCAAGTAAGTATAAATGATATTTCTCTCGAATTATTAAAAAAAAAATTATTATCGATTTTTGAAAGTCGAGGATTAAATATATGAAAAATAAAATCCAAAATGAATATAATATTGAAAATCTTTTCTGCTCAAGGGCGAGAGCTAAAATAATAAAAACTTTAGCTCTAAATAATGAATTAAATATATCTAAAATTATAAAAAATACAAATTTGAATCATTCTAATGTTGTAAAACATTTAAACTTCTTAAAAAAAATTAATTTTATTCAAGAAAAGAATTTTGGTCGTATTAGGATTTATAGATATAAAGAAGAAAATATAAAAGCCCGTTGTGTTAAAAAGTTAATAGAATTGATAGAAAATATTTAATAACCTTAAAGAAAAAAATGTTCTCTAATTTAATTAAATTCCTTAAACTAAACACCAATAAATTATCTAAATTAAAATATTTTTTTTAAATTAATATTTAAAATGATCTTTTTTATAATTCTGGTAATAATTTCTATTTACTTTTCCATTTTAGATCTTAGGAATCGAAGAATCCCATTAAAAAATTTTAAAATTTTATTTCTTATCAGTTTGTTTTTTATTTTTTTTCTATTTATTTCTCTTGATTTTGCTTTAATCTTACTTTTTTTATCACATATGGTCCTTTTGTTTTTGTTTTGTTTTGTTTTTTATCTGCTAAATTTTATTGGGGGTGGAGATGCAAAATACCTCTTTTTTATTTCAATTTTCAATTTTTATTACTCATTGGAAATAATTAATTTAATTGACTTCTTTTTTATTTTTATTTTTATTTATTTTTCCTTATTTATTCCAAATTTAATAAAGAATCAGCTTTATTTTCGTTCATTATATGAACAATTTTTAATATTTCTTGATATAAGGATGAGGATCTTTTTTGATTTTTATCTAAAATTATGTTTTAAATTTTTTCCTTTAAAATTCATAAAAAAGTATGATGACATTAAATATAAAATAAAATCATTTTCAATTTTATATGATTTTAAAACCGGTGTTTTCTATGTTATTTCTCAATATAAAATGCCAGTAATAATTATAAGTTTTTTATCTTATCTTTTCTATTTTGCTCTAAATTTTTGTGTATTTTAAATAAATCAATTTTTAATAAAAGTTATGTTATTAAAAAAAAAAACATTAGAAAAAGCTCTAGATTTTATCTCCAATATTGATTTTGATGATTCAGAACAATTAATGATTTTTAATAGAGTAAAAAATATAATCTCCAGTTTAAAAGATCCTGAAATTTCAAAAAAAATCGAAGAATTAAATGAATTATCTTTAGATTTACCTTTTAAAGAGTTACTTATACAAATTTTAGAAAAATTAAATATTGAACAGTTGAATTCAATTTTTAAATTACTTATAAATAATGAGGAACTCATTGATTATTTACAAGATATACTTTTGGAAAAAATAATATAAACATCCTTGCTTAAATCGTTAAAATGAGATGTTATTAACGCAGATGTAGATGCATTGTATAACATTTTAAAAAAAGCATTCTCGAATATTTTTTCAGCGAACGGGATAGGAAGTTGTCGGACTACAACCATAATTGATTACCAGTGAACACGCTGATATTATCATGTGAACTAGTAATAATATTTTTTATAATTTATTATTTTTAATTTCCTTTATCTAAATAAAGAAAGGATATCTAAATTTTTGAGATACTTATTTTTTAGTTTTTTTTATAAATCATCTCATTTTAATATATTATAATGACCATCTTAATGGATATTATTCTCGATATTATTCTCGTTATTTGTTCATATCTTTATGTTTTAGCTGTGATTTTAATCCCCAAATATTTAAAAGAAAAGGAAAAGATATCAAAATTTACTACACGTAAATTAGTTCACTTACTTGCTGGACTCTCAATATTTATAACTCCCTTCTTAGTATTTTATTGGTATTCAGTTATAATTGCTGGCTCCATGATGATTCTCACCTATTTTAGTTCTAAAGAGAGTAAAGTGAAACAACTCAAGAGTTTATTTGATGCAATTGGTGAAGAGGCCGAAGAGAAAGTTGGATATTTACAAGGACCATTTAATTACTGTCTCTCAATTTTTATTCTTATGTTATTTTTTTCAATATTTGCTCCAACAAGATTTTATTTTCCAATTTCAGGAATTTTAATTATGATTGTATCAGATACTCTTGCTAGCGTTGTAGGGAAAAAATATGGAAAAATTAAAATAAAAATAAAATGGACTCATACAGAAAGGACTATTATTGGATCATTAACTCTTTTCCTAACAGCTTTTATCGTGTCTTTTTTTGCGTATCTTCTCTTCGGCACCATTATTCCAACTTCTCAGCAGGTTATTGATCTTCCTCAAGTTATCATTTTCTCATTTTTAACAAGCATTATTGCAACAATTACAGAATTACTATCACCAAGTACATATGATGATTTAACTGTACCGATAATTACAACATTAATTATCTTTCTTCTTTCTTCTAGTTTTATTGCTTAACATAACTTTAAATTATAAATTTGTCATTTTAAAATTAAAAGTTGTAATTTAATAAAATTTAAAAGAGATAAATTTGAAGCAACTAGGGATTTAAATGGAAATTGAAAAAAAAAGAGAAACAGTATGGAAATTAAAGCAAAAAGAAAAACAAAAATATATTGAGTTAATATCTGTTGAGGAATCTGGAGAAGTTAATCAAATTAAATTGTCCTTAAAAAAAATGGAAGCTGTAATAACAATTGAAATGAATAAAAGTGAATTTAATAATTTTTTATCAATATTATTAGCTTTTAAAGATGTAGTAATTGGGTCAGAGATGAGTACATTGACTCCAGATTTCAAAGATTTTGATGCCATAAAATCCCAAGAAAAAGAAGAATCTGTTTCTATTTCTGAAAAAAATGAGGTTATTGAAAAATTTACAGTACCAGAACTCACGGATGTTCAAAAAAGCGTTCCAAATGAAAAACAATATGAAGAGGAATTGAATCCTAAGGAATGGGATCCCTGGTAATTAGAGTGATCTGATCCTTGAAAATAAAAAAGAAATTTTTATAGCATATTTCTATTCTTACCACCCGTCACCAATAAGCGTAAATTTTTTGATTTACGACTGCTCCATCCCTGACCTGGTCGGGTTCATCATCAATTGAGTATATATCTCCTACAAGAAATATCTCAAAAATAACTTACCTAATTGGGCGAATGGATCATTGAAACATTAAATATATATAAAAATCATTTTTAATTCCTCAGATCATTTTTCTGTCCGTTATAGAGCATTTACGGTCCACCCAGTATAGGGTTTCAGGAATTGCCCTAGATTCCCACGATCAATAATAATATTTTTATTAACAAATAAAAAGCTTATCATAAAGGGTAAAAAGTTTTAAATAAATAATTTTGAAAAATCAATGAAAATCAATAAGAAAATCTAATTAAAACTTTTTTTTTCAATTTTAAAAATACAGCATCTCTTTTCCATATCTATTATCATACACTCTATCTCTGAAACAGAAGCTCTATATAGTGCAAATTCTCCAAAACCTGATAATATTCCAGAGATAAAATAACAAATATATTTAAAATTATTCTCCATGTATGATGAAATATTATGATATAATTTTAAAATAATAACTTCCTCCGTAATTTCATGAGGTTCAATTTTTCCCCATCCCATATTGCTAAACATTTCACAAAATGCATCTGTTAAATCTTCAAGAGTCTTAGGTTTTAAATTTTCTTCCCAAATTTCTATTAAAACCCTGCCCATTTTTTTACCTAACCATATTAGTAAAGGTTTTACTCCCTCGCCATATATAGATGATAATAAATCTATAATCTGAGGAGGAAAAAACACAAATCTCTGATTAAATAATCTGTATATTCCATCAGAATATTCTAATCCCTTTAATTTCAATTCTTTCATCTTTTCTTACACAATGAGCTTTTTTAAAATAATTAATATGTTTTTAAGATATTTTCACAAGTTTTTATAATTATTTATATGATCTTTTTTGATTATGTTAAATTATAATCTGTCAATAATTATTCTTTTATTATATTTCTTGTTTATCATCTTTATTTTTTCAATATTTACTACCGATATAGATGCATTGTTCATATTCATTATCTACATGATCTTAATTATCTATTTGAATCTAATCATTTTAAAAAATTATATTGATTTAGAAAATTCTAATGATCTTCTCAATTTTAATTTATTAACATTCCTGGCAAATTTCTCTTTTATTTGTGAAGTTTTTATTGGAATCTTTATTTTAATTCAAATATTTTACAAATTTATTAGTTAAAATTTAGTATATATACAGAATTTAAACTAATTGAAAGAATGATTAAAAAAATTAACACAAAAATTAGATTGGACGTAAATACAATGATTTTTTTAGATTCTATGCTAATAATTTTAGAGAAATAATAAACACTTATAATGTTGCTTAATAAAAAGGAACCAAATATGAGTATCAGATCAAATAAATCGAAATTATTATAAAAAGGAATAGTTGTGATAAATTCTGGATTATTTAAAAGATTAGTATAATAAAAAAAAGTTGGAAATACACCAGAAATAAACCCAAGAATAAATGGTAATAAAAAAATAAATATTAAACTTTTAAATTTTTCACCTTTAATAATGATTCTTTTTCTCTTTTCTAATTTCTGATGTATTGAGATAATTTTTAATAGATCCCAAATTTTATTTGCAGTATGATATGTATCTTCATGGATCATTTTTTTTACTACATTTAAAATCAGTTTGCAGCGTTGTGATTTTAGATTAAAAAAAAATAAGTCAAGCATCTCTTTTAATGATATTGAATTTTTAATCAATAATGATACGGGGTGTTCCATTTTTTTCTGAAAAGATTTAGGAGTTTTTTTATACGCAAAATATAATGCATTCTCCGGCGATGTTTTCCTTGATAACATAATTGCAAAGCTCTTTAAAAATAATAGAAAATTATTAAACTCAATTCTTTTATTTTTAGACTCAAAGTTCAAAATCCCTAATAATTTTATATCCTCATTTAAAAATTTTGATGATAAATATCTAATAATAATAAAATATAGAGGTATAATAATGATTAATGAGAGGGGTTTGATTTCTTGAAGTATTATAAGAAAAATGCTTCCTATCGGAAAAAATAAACCTATAAAGAAGATTATACTTAGTTTTGATTCAATGCTTCGAATTAATGTTTCAAATAAATCCTCTGAATAAGAGTATTCATTTATTTTAGCTAAATTAATATCTTCAAAATTATTAGAGACTAAGTCATTTAAAAAACTTTGAAAATTTTTAGAAATGATATTTAAATTTTTTAACTCATTTTCTGGATTTTCACCAAATTGAATTTTTCTTATAATTGATTTAAATATTTTAGTTATTGGATAATCATAATTAGAAATAGACTCAATAAAATTAAGACATTTATCGGAAATTGATGTAAAAAGGGAATTAATGAGAGAGAAATCTAGAATTATTAATTTTAAGTAAGCATTAATATTTAATTCTTCATTTTTTAATTTTTTATATAAATATATATTAAATGTGTAAGTGATTATTATAGAAAAAATAAAAGAAAAAAAGAAACTTATTAGAATTACAAGCTGTATCACCAAGATTTTAAAAATAATACTAAAATAAATAGAAAAAATAAAAAATAAGAAATAAAAAGTAAAAAAAACCAAAGTAGTTGCTTTATTTATATCGCTAATCAATAAGTTATATCTAGTAAAAATTATTTTTGAATATCTTGAACTTAGCTTTTTAATTTTAAATTGTGGATATTTTTTATTTCGAAAAAAATAACAAAAATTGCAATATAGCTCAAGAAAACTAAAAATATATCACCTTTAATTTTTATAAAAAATTTAAGAAAATTACTTCTGTAATTATATATATTTTTAAAATATGATAACCTGGTTTTTCATAAAAAATAGTTGAAAATTTGTAGATAAATTCGTAAGTAAAATCATATTCAATATTGTCTACGATAAATGTATACTTAATTTTATTTCCGGAAGCAAATATACTAAAATTTTCTCGCATCTCAATAACGCAACTGAAATTTAAAGAGGGATTTTCAATCGTTCTTGTTATTCCAGAGTTAATAATAGATATACATGTTAAATTATTTTTAAAATCCGACTCAACATTGTAATTCTCAATTAATTTAAAAAAGGGACTAATCATAGAAAGAAAAATAACTAATAATGTTATTCCAAATCCAATCATAAGGGATTTCTCTAAAATTTCTGGCATATCCTAGTCTTATTATAATTTTTAAATTTAAAATCCCCTTTTTTTAATTTTCATTTTGGTTTTCTCCCAAAATTGAATTAATTCCAAATAATTATTTTTAGATGCCAAAAAACCAATAATATTGAAAATTGAAACTAAATCTGCAATTTTATTGGATCTAAATCGGGAAAGGAATTCAAAGATTTCTTTAAATAGGTCTATCATAAGATTAAAATCTTCTTCTGGTAGATGTTCATACTTAATAATTTTTTTTATGATATTAGTATGATAAAGGTTCTTTTTCCTAATCCAATTATTTATTATTGGATTATAAACAAAAATTTTTTCAACTGAAATTCCTTTATTTACACTAATTTCTGAAATTTCTACGATTTTTCGACCAATTGGTAATTTTTTCATTAAAATAATTAGATCTAAATCATTTAGACATATTCTTTCAATATTAAAATGATAAAGGAACCGATTAATTAATGTGGAAATATCTTTTGAATGGATTGTTTGAAACCCTCTTAATCCTGCGCTTAAACAATGAAATAAAGCTTTACACTCCTCCATTGTAAGAATTTCGCCCAAAAATATAATATCTGGAGTTCTATGTAATAAGGTTTGAATTAAATTACTTTTTGTAAATTGAGAATTTTCTATATTTTCTAATGATTGGGTTTTATATTTTACTTGATGCATATCAAATTTTAATTCATCTAATGATTCAACAGCATTTTCAACATAAATCTTTCGAAATTCTTTAGGTGTTAATAGATCAAATGCATTAATTAGAGTTGTTTTTCCTGTATCTGTTTCTCCAGTTACTGTTAAATTTATCCTCTTTAGAATACAAAAGTATAAAAAAGAAGCAATTTCCGAGGATAGAGTTTGATAAAATATTAGATCAGGAATTGAAAAAATATTTTTATTCAGTTTTCTTATGTCTAAACAAAAACCATTCAATTGTAATGGGGAAATATCAATTGAAAATCTACAATAAAAATATTTATTTTTTATAACAGACTTAACACTAGGATGAATTATATCAAGCCTTTCTCTACTATATAATCTTAAAAATGTTTTAATTCTTTCAATTTCTTCCAAATTAAAGCTAATTTCTGTTCGACATCGTCCATATATTTGATGATTAAGATAAATTTTATCATGTGGCTGATCCAAAAATATTTCTTCAATAAAATCATCAATTAAAAGCGGGAATAATTTTTTAATGTTAAGTATATTAATAGTTGATAAAAAAGATAATTTGTGCATTTCTATAGAGGATAAATTTGGCATAATTTCATTCAAATAAGTTAGTGAATGTTTTAAAAGTAAATCTACTAATTCTTGAAAAGTGAGAAATTTCTCTATTTTTAATGATTTTATATAGAAACTAATTTTATTTATTAATTCTTTATAATAATCTAATTTATTAGGATTCTCAAGAAAGATTTCAACTCTATATAATTTCTCAGTATGATATTTCCAATTATAAATAGATATCTGATAATTATTTCTTGATCCAATAAAATATGTTTTTAAAAGAATTTTTTTTTCAATCAAATTTTTACAATTGAATAATCTACGATGAGTTTTTGAGTCTTCAATAAATCTTTCTCTTGTATCATCCAACTCAAATGTCTTTTGGGTGTTTATCAGATGTTTAATAAGATTTAAAGAATCAAAGATTAATAAGATTTTTTTAATATTTTCATTTAACTCATTAATCCATTTTTGAAAAGAAAGATTATGATTATTTTTTTTTAAATATAACTTGAATTGCTTCCCCAATTTCTGATACAAAAAAAAAGGATCGATTTTTCTTAAATTTATATTAAAATCTAACTCTAATTCAAAATAACTATTTTTTTTTTCCCCCTTTTGCACTAATTTTTGAATCTTCTTAAACAGTTTGTTCAAATACTTAAAATATTTAATGTAATCTAAAAAATATGAAATATATTCATCTTCAATTATTTTATGATTTTGTTGGTCAAATATTGAATTTATTGTTTTATTTTGATATTTTATTAAACAATTTATCAAACAAATACGACATTTACTGTTAAATAAATGCGACCAATCTTTAAAATGAAAATTAGAGCAATTTAAACAATTAATTTTAATATTCCACAGCTTTTCATCATAGTTTTCTGAAAAAACTGGGATTAGAACTAAATTTTGAAGATTTTTATACATATTAAAGTTTTTTATAAAAAATGATTTAAATTTCTACTTTTTTCGGAGTTTTTAAGTTTAAAATTTTAAACAAAAAATGTGATATAATATGAAAATACAAATTAGAAATATAATTCATAAATTGGGAAATTTTTTAAAAGATGAAAATGCAGGGTCTCTACTAGAATATGGACTATTAATAGGATTTAGTATCTTTATTTTCATTATTATTATACAAATAATCTTATCTATGTTTGATTGGACAAGCACGCAGATCTCACAATTTTTTGATCAAATTGGATAATTTGAGGTGCCGCTCTTATTTCACAAGACTTAAAATATATGAATTTAGACAAAAATCTTTTAAATGAAATACTAAATCAAATTAAAATTAAATTAGGAAATAAAAGACAAATAATGTATTGTGATCTTATCAGTTATATAGCTAGATCAAAATTAAAAGGAAACTCTTATGATAAAATAATAATTTGGTGTACCTATAACATCCGATTAGGAAAATTATATATAAATTTTTAAAATCCTCCTTCTTAATATATCATCTTTCTAATTCTTTATTGTTTTTTTAAAAATTTCATAATAAAATTTGAAAACACTTTTGTAATGATTACAATCTAAAAGAAATGAAGTTTAAACAACAATATAAAAAATGAAAAACAATTCTTTTATTAATATCTAATCCATAATGAAATTATTAATAAAAAAATTAATATTAATGTTTATCTTTTTGTAATTTGATTATAATTAGTTATTATTAAATATTTTAAGAAGATCTTTATTTTTGGCAGATATTTTATGGTGAGAGTTACAGCAGATCATCGCATTTATATAAAAATTTTATACTGGGGCATGGCTGGTTCGGGTAAAACTACTATAGTAGACACCCTATATCGTCTAACAAAAGAACAAAAAAAAGACATAGAACCTACAGGAAATTTAACAAAAATTGCTATGGCAAGTGGCTCTACTTTATATTTTGATAGAGGAATTTTTCAATCTACAAAAGAACGAAAAGTATATTATCATGTTTATACAGTTGCTGGACAAAGTCGATTTTCTCCATTAAGAAAAAAAATATTCAAAGGATCAGATGGAGTAATATTTGTAGTAGATTCTCAAACTCATCTCTTCGAAGATAATATTGAATCATTAAAAGAATTAAAAAGCGTAGCTAAAGGTTCTTTAATTAAAGAAATTCCCTTGTTACTAATGTTAAATAAGAAAGATTTAACAGAAACGATAAGTGCAAGTGAATTTGAGCAAATTTTAAAAGAAGAAGAATTATGGTATGATCCGCCTCATAAATTAACATTCTGGGATCCTATAATCTACGAGTCTTGTGCATTATATGATAAAAAAAGAGAAATATATCGAAGCTTTTATGAATGTGCTAGGCGAACAGCATTGTATCATATATATGGAAATGGAACAGCTCCATTAGATAATGAATCATAAAAATACGATGAACAAAATTATAACTATTCCTTACAATTAAATTTTTTATGTTTTAAATTCATCACCAATTTATAATTCCTTTAATAATTTAACTTATAATAACACTTTTATTATCGCCCTTAATCTAAGATCACCAATTTTTGCTTTTAATTAAAAAATTATAATTAAATTTATAATTTAATTAAAAATTATTGATGATATCTTTATTTGTTTTCTCAAGATTTTTTAAATTAATATGCAAAGAAAAGAAATTTTAATTCTCAGCGTAACTATTAACTCATCACTCGCCAAATGACATCAGATTTGTCTAGTCTCATCATAGAATTATAATTAAATTAATTAATACTACTTAATAAAAAACTAGAATTTCTAATAGAAATTGAAAATCTTATCTTCAATTCTAAGATTTAACTTAAGTTCCAAAAATAATTGGTTTTTAACAAAAAAATTAATCTCTTAATCTCATTTAAAAATATTTAAATCTACTTTTTATCAATTTAGGGCTCTTATTTTTGAACTATGTAGGGAAAATAATATCAATTGGCTATAATTAAATCGGGATCGCAAATAACAATAACTTAAATATCCAAAAAATTATAAATTAAATTAATATTGATTAAAATTTATGTGATATAATTTATGGAAAAAATCATACCATTTATGATCGGAGATGTAAAATATGTCCCCTCTCAAACTAGGAGAACATTTATTGAAGAAATAGCCTTGTCATTATGTGTATTATTCGAAGAAAATGGTAGTATTATTAAAAAATGGGGCACAATTGAAACAATTTCCTTATGTTTTTGGCCAGTTAGATTAATTCCTTTAAATGAAAATCGTGCTTGTGTTAATAGTTATCTATTTCATAATGCTCCTAAAATTCTAGTAGGTCCTTTTAAAAAAATTCCACTAAATCCTGAAGCAGTTATTAAGGCTTCCGATTCTGAATCTTTCATTAATTCTTTAATCTCCTATAATTCAAAATATCTTTCTAATAAGGCAAATTTTTCACGTAAAACAATTATTCAAGAAGCCTTATTTGGTATTGATGAAATCAATTTTTTTAAACCCTTTTTCTCTAATACCTATAGTTTAAAGACATTTGAATCGAAATATTTTATTCTGTATGGAGATCCCATAACCAAAAGTGTCGATCAAATCAATATTAGTAAAGAAATTTATGATTTTATAAATTTTACAGATATTAATATGTTAGATCAATATAATGATAAAATCAATAAATTATGTGATAAATGGATTGAAAAAACTTCAAAGAATGTTGATAATTATAAAATTAAAACAATAGATCACCAAAAGGAAGAGAAACAGTTAGAAAGATTAAATAAAGCATTAAGGGAAGAAAAAGAGAGAGACTTGCATGATTCTGATGAAGAGTTATTGAATTCAGGAAAATTTAAGATTAATGATATTTCATCTGTTATTATTAATGAAATTGAATCATTAAAAAAAGAAATACTAAAACTTGGCCAATCAACAAAAGAAAAAAATTTACCTCTAATTAATGATAACATTAAAAACTCATATAGAGAGTGTAAAATGGTCGAAAATTCCATAAAACAATTCGATAATGAAATAACTGCATTAAAAAGAAATTTATTAAAAGAAAGAAATAATATTCAAAAAAATCATAACTCAAAAATTTATAGTTTAGAATCCAATATTAATTCAATAAAAACAAAAATGGACTCTGATGAGAAAGATTATAATAAAGAATTTGTAGATCTTCAAACTATATTAAAACAAATTCAAAAACAAAAACAAAAAGTTAATAATAATTTTTTAATCATTAAAGAAATGGAGTTGGATAAAGTACAAAAATTTTTGTATGAATATACTCTAGAGATCAAAACAGATAATGTGATTGTTGGAATTCCAATCTTTATTTTCAATTTTCGAAGTCCTAAAGCGGATAAAGTAAATAAATACATGCCTGTATTACCTATATTAATTAGTGAAGGGAAAAAAAAGGGGAATGTTGCAAATGTAAAATCCAAAATAAAAACAATTTTTACAGATCGGTTCATTAAAATATTTAATAAATATAAAGCAATGAAAGATTTGCTCTCTGTAGAAAGTAAAAAGAATAATATATTAGAAATTAATAATTTAACATCTTTATTATTAGAATCAATAGATGAATTAAGAATGAAGGAGATAATCTCAAAAAAGATTTCAATAAATGTAAAAGATCTAATTGAATTATTAATATAACATATTCAAAAAAATATTTAACTAATCATTAATTCTTTCATTTAATTAAATTGATAGATAGCACTAATTATGGGTCTTTATAGTAAGGTTAAAGGGAATTTATCTGAAAACTTTTCTATTTTCCAATTAATGTCTTTATTAGAGATGGATGAATCAGATATAAGAGAGTGTAGGAACATTTTAAAACAATGGTATCTGTTAGGATATATAAAAAGAATCTCTAAAAATATGTATCTGAAATTATAATAATCTGAAAATCATTATTCTTTAATAAAACTATTCTTTTTTTCCATTTAAAATATTAATTAATTGATTTGAATACTTATTTGCGGAAAAATGAAATTAAGCATGTTTTTAAAAGATTCAAAAATTCCAATACCATCTGTTGCAATAGTAGTAATAATATCAACTTTTTCAAAAAGAGTGTAATTAATCTCATTTAAAAATTCTAATTTCTCTATTTTATTATCCAAATCCCATTTATTTAAACAAATTATAATAGGTATCTCATAAAGTTTGTTTGAGAAAAAGGTATATAATTCATTCCAAGACCTCAAATTCTGTTTCATATATGTGTTTTGTGAATCTACAATAAAAATTATTCCATCAACTCCCATTAATGTTGCTGGTCGTGTACTTGCATAAAAATCTTGTCCAGTAGCTGAATATATTAAAAATTTAATATTCCACTCATAACCTTGAAAATTTAATACTCCAAAATCGAAAAATAATGTTCTTCCAGTCGTGCTTTCTATTGATTTTAATGTCTCTTGTTTTCCAAAATACTTAAATAAGCTTTTTAATGATGTAGTTTTTCCTGACATTGCAGGGCCATAGTATACAATTTTAATTTGAATTGTTTTATTACTATAATCAAATAGCAAAATATTACCCCCATAAAGATTCTAAATGATCTCCAATTTTTACATGCTTCCCATTTTTTAATAATGGATCGAATCCTTCACCCCATTCATAATATATAAATGAAAGTATTCTCTCTATTGGCGCTCTTTGATAATCTATTGTATTTAAAAGGATCTTTCCGCTAATTGTTGCATCTAAACCTAAAGTTGATAGCAAATTTAAACGATTTAATATGAAAAAAGCTCTTTTTGATGCAGAAAAGAAATTTTGGATCTCTCTTTTAAAAATATTTTTTTGGATCTCTTCTTTTTCTATAGAAAAGTCTAAAAGGCTAATTATTGTTCTATCATCAATATTTGTTGTGTTTGTTTTTTGGGATAAAATCCTTTTCATTCTTATTATAGAATTTTCAGTATCTTGTGAACTTTTTCTAAGAATCCTTCTTTCTAATTTTAAATTAATATCACTTGAATTATCACCTGTTAACTCTACGGATATCGAATTATTTGTGAATATAATAGAAACAAATAAAAAATATTTCTTATGCATCAACTGTTTTATCAATTTAATTTTCTGTTGATTTTTAATTTGGATCTCTATTCCAATTACCCAAGATTTAAAATTTTTAATATTGTTTAAAGCTTTTAAAGCAACACTTGAAGGGCATCTAATAATAATCCTTTGAGAATTATAATCAATTTCTTCATTATTACATAGGTTTTGATATTCAATTTCCGATACAAAATCAGTATAATAGATTAATTCTTTTCTAAAATGCATTAGATCACATAATTCTGCCGAAAAATTATCAACATCAATTTCATTTTCTCCAAATATCATTATCGGTATTCTATTAAGAAGGCAATATAAGATAAGGGATAATTTTTTTTCACCTATCTTATCTGTTGAATGAATAATTTGCATAATTCTATTCCCTCCTTGATTATTTATTTTATAATTAATTCTCCTAACAGCTTTTTAATGTCAAAATATTTTTTATAATCTTCGATTACTAATGCTTTTTTAATTACTTGGTTTAATTTATTTGCATACTGAGGTATTATCAACCTAAGCAGACCTAATTTATATTTTCCTTTATCAATGAGAGAGCTAAAAATTCCTTTATCAAGACCATAAATAAATTGAAAATTGGTCTCACAATCTAAAAGAATTGTTTTAATTTGCATTTTTTTTAACAACCAAGCGCATCTATTCGAAGTTTGATATAATGAGAAACTCATAGCTGCAATTGTTTCAAGTGGATTATACCAAAAAATTTCTTTTTTTATAATTTTGGAGGCGATAAAACCTCCTTCCAGCGTAACAAAAGAACATTTTAAATCAGGTATTGAAAAAGAAAAAGTTTTTAAAATTTCATCTAATTGATAAGAATCCTTTTCAGAAAACCCTAATGAATACGCTGATAATTTAAAGTCTCTTGAAAAATCTTCTTTTACATCGAATTCTTCCATCATTTTCTTTATTTGTTCGTCATTAAACTCAATTAAAGGTGGTTTGAAAGATTCACCTGATGTTATCAACGTTCGCTTAATTTTCATAAGACTATCTCCTGTTTGTAAAAATATGCTACCAAGATTAACTGTTGGAAGTGTAGTAATTGCTATGAAAAACTCATTATCATTTTCAAAAATACCTTGTTCTTCTAAAATTTTATTTAGTGGAGAATCATATGAGTTTTTAAGTGGGGCGATTAAAATTTTTGCCTTTTTACCCTCAATTAATATATATTTTAGTTCTTTTGGATGTAAATGAATACCGATATTATAAATTGCACTTGTGGCTGCAGAAACGCTAAAGATTTCATCTTTTGAAAACCAAACCCCACTTGATTGAATGGGATTACCATCCCTCTGAGTTAAGACAACATTTTCTACTCCTTTTAGATTTTTAATTTGATCTAAATGTTTTCCTATTCTTTCTCTAATTATCATTAAATAACCTAAAAATTGGAATTTAACCATTTTTTTAAAAATAGATTTTTAAACTCCATTATTTTTAAAACTGGTAATTTTTGGTCCCAAATCATAAAAAAAATTTACAACTAAATGCAAAAATTTAAAATATATAGATTGATTATTAATACTGTATTTAAATCGTAAATCAATCGGCGTGAGCTCGGATGACGGTATAACTTCCAAAAAATGATGAGTTCCTTTCAAATTACGATAAAAAAAATGTGGTTTTAATTAAAATTAAAACTGAAAAAAGTATAATTAAAAAAAATAAAAACACCTGCCAAATAATTTAAGAAAGTCTTAAAAACCGATTCCAATTAATAATTCCGGTTGATCCTGCCGGACCCGACTGCTATTTGGGTGAGAATAAGCCATGCAAGTTGAATGGAATGCCAAAATATTCCATAGCAAACTGCTCAATAACACGTGATCAACTTACCCTATGGAAAACAATAACCTCTGGAAACGGAGGATAATGGTTTATAGTTGAAAAGGCTTGGAAAAGTTTTTCAATAAAAGGGAATAATAAAAATGGTTATTATTTTGCCATAGGATAGGATTGCGGTCGATTATGGCTGTTGGTGAGGTAATGGCTCACCAAACCAATAATCGATAGGGGCCGTGAGAGCGGGAGCCCCGAGATGGGTACTGAGACAACGACCCAGGCCTTACGAGGTGCAGCAGGCGCGAAAACTCCGCAATACACGAAAGTGTGACGGGGTTACCCAAAGTGCTTAATATTTAAGCTGTGGTAAGTGTGTAATGTACCTTACTAGAAAGGAGAGGGCAAGGCTGGTGCCAGCCGCCGCGGTAAAACCAGCTCTTCAAGTGGTCGGGATATTTATTGGGCTTAAAGTGTCCGTAGCTTGTATAATAAGTTCCTGGTAAAATCTAATAGCTTAACTATTAGTATGCTAGGAATACTGTTATACTAGAGGGCGGGAGAGGTTTGAGGTACTTCAGGGGTAGGGGTGAAATCCTATAATCCTTGAAGGACCACCAGTGGCGAAGGCGTCAGACTGGAACGCGCCTGACAGTGAGGGACGAAAGCCAGGGGAGCGAACCGGATTAGATACCCGGGTAGTCCTGGCCGTAAACGATGCACACTAGGTGTTGGTATGGCTATGAGCCATATCAGTGCCGAAGGGAAACCATTAAGTGTGCCGCCTGGGAAGTACGGTCGCAAGGCTAAAACTTAAAGGAATTGGCGGGGGAGCACCACAAGGGGTGAAGCCTGCGGTTCAATTGGACTCAACGCCGGGAAACTTACCAGGGGAGACA
>Ga0209986_10000826_pt1 | contig 30399 bp, 32 predicted proteins | sample BlataG_FD_183168 | JGI IMG/M metagenome (GOLD analysis project Ga0209986, IMG submission 183168) | Deep subsurface microbial communities from Black Sea to uncover new lineages of life (NeLLi) - Black_00105 metaG (SPAdes) (version 2) | ecosystem: Environmental > Aquatic > Marine > Oceanic >...
AAGGACGTTCAGTTATAATCTGGCGGAGTGACCTGGGTCATTTTACTTGGACAGGATAAGCTAGATGGTTTCAGCTATTTTGTCTTATCTTGATACAAGATAGGATTGAAGATGGAGATAATTCCTGCTATTGATATCAAGGACGGCAAGTGTGTTCGACTGTATCAGGGTGATTACAGCAAGCAAACTATCTTTGATACGAAGCCAGCGGAGGTGGCTTTGAGGTGGAAGACACAGGGGGCAAGGTGGCTACATGTAGTTGATTTAGATGGGGCAGCTACCGGGGAGATGGGAAATATGATAGCGATTGAGGAAATAATAAGAACAAGTGGTTTATTGGTACAAATAGGTGGTGGTATCAGGCGGGAGGAAGTAGCGGAGGAGTTGCTGCGTAAAGGGGTGAATCGCATAGTTCTTGGTACGGCGGCTATTGAGAAACCAGAGTTGGTTAAAAAGTTATGCCGGCGATTTGGGGAAGCTATAATAGTTGGGCTTGATACTCGGAATGGCATGGTGTATAGCCACGGCTGGCAGAAGGACACGGTTATTGGTGTATTACAGTTGGGTCAGTTGATGGTAAAGCTTGGGGTGAAGCGTTTTATCTATACTGACATAACAAGGGATGGTACACTCACTGAGCCTAATTTTGAGACCGTAGGAGAATTAATTGCTGAGATGCCTGTACCCATTATTGCCTCGGGTGGGATTTCCAGGCTTGAGCATTTACAGCGGCTTGAAGAGCTGGGAGTGGAGGGGGCTATTATAGGCAAAGCTCTTTACACTGGAGATATTAATTTAAGGGAAGCTATAAGCAGTATCGGAGGTAAGAGAACAAATGCTTAAGTTTGATGATAGAGGTTTAATTCCAGCTATTATTCAGGATGCCAGAAATGGTGAGGTTCTTATGCTGGGTTATATGGATAAACAGTCGCTAAGGCATACGCTGTCCAGCGGGGATGTCTGGTTCTATAGCCGCAGTCGGCAAGAGTTGTGGCATAAAGGAGCTACCTCAGGTAACTACCTCAGGGTGAAGTCCATTCTTAAAGATTGCGATAGTGATACGCTTCTTATCAAAGCCGAGCCTGCAGGCCCAGTGTGTCATTTAGGCTATCGGACTTGTTTTCTCAGTGGTGATAGTGAATACAGATTTTTAGAAACTGAAGACTTAGATTAGTTTTCTTTTCCTTCAGAGCTATCAGTCTCGATAACTTCGTTCAATGACGATATAGCAGCTTCTAGCTGACCATCGTCAGGCTCTCTGGTGGTCATAGATTGCAGCAGTAGACCCGGTGACAGGAAGATTCGGGAGAGAAGGTTTTTAGCGTGGCTAGCTCCAAATCTGGTAACCTCATAGCCAAGAGCAGCAATGACTGGGAGGAGTGTTATACGGAATACGATGCTTAACCATAGTGATGGGCGACCCAGCAAGGTGAAAACAATGATAGCGATGACCAGAACGGCAAAGAGGAAGCTTGTGCCACAGCGGGCATGGGCAGTAGAGTAAATTTTCACTGCTTCCACATCTAAAGGGCACCCTGCCTCATATGCGTTGACTACTTTATGCTCTGCTCCGTGATAGGCAAAAACCCTTTTAATGTCAGGAAGCAAGCTCATTAGCTTAAGGTATAACAGGAAAATGCCAATGCGTATAAAACCCTCAATTAAATTGCTGATTAAATCGGAGGTTATATAATTATCGAAGTGGCGGGCAATGAATAGTGGGGCAACAAAGAAAAGACCTACAGCGAATGCCACGCTGGCAGCCGCGGTCCCCCATAAAGCTGCCGTAGGTATTTTTTCTCCTTCCTCTGACGAGGCAATTTGGGCGGATTGAAGCAGGGCTTGAATGCCCAACACCATGGTTTCGATAAGAACAATGATTCCCCTGATAAATGGTATTTCTCTAAGACGGCCCTTGTATAAATTAGCCAGTGGTTGTTTAATCACTTCTAATTTGCCATCAGGGCGGCGCACGGATAGAGCTATATTATTCCTGCCCCGCATCATTACGCCCTCTATGACTGCCTGTCCGCCATAATAAAATGGTTTTTTCATTGCCGCGCCGATTAAATTAAGAAGGGATGGCTCATATTTCAGACCATCCCTTAATTTTGTCGTTGAACTCCTGCTAATCAATCCTTTATATTATAGCGCTTCTTGAAGCGTTCTACTCTACCCATAGTATCAACTATCCTCTGCTTACCTGTGTAGAATGGGTGACATTTACTGCACACTTCGACTTTTAGTTCTTGTTTAGTTGAGCCAGAGGTGAAGGTGTTACCGCAGAGGCAGGTTACCTTAGCATTGTCGTAATACTTAGGATGGATTTTGGCTTTCATTATAAACACACACCTTCTTTTTATATTTAGTCGCTGCCTGGTATTTGACCAGGCCATCTATCAAGGCAAAAAGCGTATGGTCTCTGCCCATGCCTACATTGATGCCGGGGTTGATACGGGTTCCGCGTTGTCGAACTAAAATATTCCCCGCGCGAACGCGCTCCCCTCCATATTTCTTTACTCCCAGGCGCTTTGACTGACTATCGCGCCCACAGCGGGTACTGCCACCACCTTTCTTGTGTGCCATTTTTATTCTCCCGGTTTAACTATTTCGTTTACCGATAGTCTGGTGTAAATTTGTCGATGCCCTGTTTTCTTACGGTATCGGACCTTGGATTTATATTTAAATACTATTATTTTATCTCCCTTAACTTCTCCTAAGGAGGTAGCTACAACTTTAGCTCCCTCAATAGTCGGGTTGCCCATAAGCGTAGTTTCTTCATCGCTTATGAATAGTACCTTATCCAGCTCGACCGTATCCCCTTTGGATGTGTTTAAGCGATCAACCTCCAGGGTTTGTTGGGGGGCGACTTTATATTGCTTACCCTTTGTCTCTATAATAGCGTAAATTTTCTATCTCCGGTTTTTGTTTATAAATGGCGAGTCATATGTGTAAAGCGCCATATCTGGCATTATCTTTTAGAGCTCTAACAAGAGGTTGAATTCTATCAGTGTAAATTACCAGGTGTCAAGTTAAGCAGGTTTTTACCTATGGTATACCTATGTTTTTATGCATCTGGCTTTCAGCCAATACAGTGCGGTAGCCATCGCTTTTTCTTCCAGGCGTAGCTTATGCCTGGCACCCGAGACTATAGTTAGCTCCTTGGGTTTTCTAGCCTCTTGATAAAGCCTGTATGCATGCTCTACGGGCACTATTTCATCGGCATCTCCGTGTATTAGAAGAAGTGGTCTGGGGGAAACCTTACCTATCCACCGGATGGGAGAAATTACCGTAAAGCCATTGAGCCATTCTTCCATAGAGGGAGGGAAATCATTGTCCCTTATGGCTCCAATTTCACGGAAGTGCTGGATAGTAGGGGCGAGTTTTTCTGCATTGGCAAGAAGGCTGAAGTCAACAGGACAGGCACAGGCTACCAGTGAAGATATCCTGGGATTGTGAGCGGTGGCATAGACACTGACTGCTGCTCCGCCACTAAAACCGAGGAGGCAGAAGCGTGCTTTATCTGTTGCCCTGTGGTTGTAGAGGAAGTTAATAGCGACTTGTAAATCCCGACTCCATCCAATGATATCAAAATTGCCCTGGCTTCTTCCCGCCCCGCGAAAGTTAAATATCAGGGTAACGAAACCAGCAGCGCAAAACATTTGTGCCAGCACGGAGTAACCTTTATCTTCAGGATTGTAGGGTGCGGCGGGAATTCCGTGGCAAATACATAAAGCAGGGCAGGGTCCATTTGCTAAAGGGATAAAAAGTTCAGCCGCCAGTTCAAGTTCGTCGCTCTTTAGACAAATGCTTTCTGTTTTCATATCTTGGAGTTTTAGAAATAATGGAGCCGTCTTTTCTTCTTTAAGAAGTAACCTGCAATGAGACCTAGAACAAGACCTCCAAGATGAGCTTGCCATGCTATTCCTGGCAAGAAGGAAATTAAAAGGAAGATTAGGATAGCTGCCCAGAGGGGAACTGGAACCGGGATAAGGAATACGAAGACTGGTACTCTGGGAGCTATCATAGCCAGAGTACCACCAAGGGCGAAGATAGCACCTGAGGCTCCTATGCCAATCGAGAATGGTGATCCCAGGAAGATGTAAAAGATATTACCCAGCACGCCACCGGCAAAATATATTTTTAGGAAATTTTTCTCTCCAACTATTCTGACCAAGAAACTTCCCAGAAAATACAGGCTTATCATGTTGAATATAATATGCCACAGACTTCCGTGGACAAAAAGGTTGGTTATTATGGTCCACGGTTGATGCAGGAAGTAGGCTGGAGTTAAGCCTAAAAGAAAAATAGCATCTGGCTTTACTAGAGTAACAATGAAGATTAAAAAATTAACAATTATTAGGAACCAGAGGGCATTTAAACTGAAAGTACTATATCTTCGCATTGGCCAAATTATAGAGTATATTAACGCTTTCCAGCAATTAGTATGCTATATTTGCCAGGTTGTTTTTTATCCCTGCATATCGCTTATGCCCACCAGCAGGCGAGAAGGATTCCCAATGCTGCTCCTACTATAACTTGAAATCGAGTATGTCCAACCAGTTCTCGCAGGAAATGCTCAAATTCGAGGTGAGTTTTAGGGAATTCGACTAGCAAGTGGTTTAAGATAGCAGACTGCTTGTCTACTGCTTGCCGTACGCCAATGGCATCGTACATTATTATAGCTGCGAAAAAGGCACTTATGGCGAAAACACTTGAACCTACGCCATATATTATGCCTAGAGTTGTTGCTAGGGCACAAACCAGGGCTGAGTGGGCACTGGGCATTCCCCCCGTACTAACCATATAACGTATGTTAAGGTGTTTTTCCCTTATTGCCTGGATAATTGTTTTTAGTGCCTGAGCTACAAGCCAAGCAGCAATGGGAATAACCAGTGCTTTGCTAGCTAAAATCTGGCTCAGAACACTCATGCTTTCTGTGGTTTTTCACCGGGTCCTATTCTTGATTGTGAAAACACAATATTAACTGTCTTTTGAATTCCTTTCAAATTATTCTGTACTCCTGCCTATTCTGTAGGCAGTCAGGCTATATAGACAAATACAGACTGTTTGTATTAATATTATGACTTCAATCGTCTTAATGGATATTGACAAGCATTAGCATTGATGTAATTATATTCCTAATTTTGTGCATAGTAAGCCGATGTGTTTACTATAATGCTAACTTAAGATAGCCAGGATTTGCTTGATGGCAGATAAAGGGAGAAGAGAAGCCTCTGTAAGTTATGAGGAATTAGTTGCTGGCGACGAATTTCCTCCAGTTAGCTATGAACTAAGTGCCACACTTGTCTCCAAGTATATTGAAGCGGCGGACTGTTCGACCGATGAAAATGTTCCACCTCTGGCTATTGGAGCGTGTGCTATGACTGCTATGTCTGGGTCGCTTTCGTTACCGGGAGGGGTCATACATGCTTCTCAGGAGTTCGAATTTTTTAAATTAGTGCCTATTGGCGCTACGGTGAGTTGTCAGTCTAGGGTGGCTCGGAAAATAACCCGTTCTAGTATGGATATGCTGGTATTGGAGCTTGATGTTTTTAATGAAGATAAAGAGAAGGTGCAATCAGGGAAAGCGACTATAGTATTGCCTGCTAAAGGGACGAATGCTTAGCGAAATTCGTGAAGGTAAGACACTGCCTCAGGTGGTAAAGAATATCACTCAGGAAAAGATTAATATTTACGCTGAGGCTTCTGGGGATTTTAATCCTATTCACATAGATGAGTCTTTTGCGGCTCAAACACCTCTTGGTGGTACTATTGCCCATGGGATGCTTATTCTGGCTTATGTATCTGAGATGATGGTGCAGGCTTTTGGCCAGAACTGGGCTTCAGGGGGTAAACTTTCGGTGCGCTTCAAAATGCCAGCATATCCTGGTGATACTGTGACTGTCAGTGGGCAGATAGATTCCACTGAGCACAGGGATGATGTATTGTATATCAATTGTAGCGTTGGGTGCTGCAATCAGAAGGACGAGACAATAGTTTCGGGTGGGGCAATAGTCAAGCTTCGCTGGCAGAAAGGGTTATTTAATGCCTGAGGTTAGCAAGAGGATAAGGATAGCAGTTGACGCTATGGGTGGCGATCATGCTCCTGAAGAAATAATCGAAGGAGCAGTTATTGCTGCTCAAAAAGGTGATGTGGATGTCATATTGGTGGGGGCGATTGATATATTAGAGAAAGAGTTGGCTAAATATGATTCCTCCGATAAGTTACCAATTCGTTGTGTTCATGCAGGTGATGTGATTAAAGAAGATGAGCCACCTGCCTTAGCAGTTCGCCGAAAGCCTAATTGCTCTATAGTTGTAGCTATAAAGCTGGTGAAAGCGGGGGAAGCAGATGCTGTGGTCAGTGCCGGTTCTTCGGGCGCAACAGCTGTTAGCGCAATCCAGCATTTGGGTATGATAGATGGAGTGGAGCGCCCGGCAATCGGTGCTCCGCTCAGTAGTTTTGCCCCCAATGTAATACTCATGGATATTGGTGCCAATGTTGATTGTAAGCCATATCATTTTTTATCATTCGCCGCTGCAGGGTCTGTCTACGTTAAGAAGTTGTTTAATATCGAACATCCCACTGTAGCTTTATTAAGCACCGGTGCTGAAGAGGGTAAAGGAAACGAATTGGTACGTGAGAGCTATTCTCTTCTCAAAAATAGCGGATTGAATTTCATTGGTAATGTGGAGGGCAGTGATATTCTAAGTGGAAAAGCTAATGTTGTGATATGCGATGGGTTCGTTGGTAATATTCTTATCAAATTTTATGAAAGCATGGGGAATTATGCTATAGAATGGATAGGAAAAAGGCTAAGAAAGTATCCACTGATGGGCAGTATATCCAGGTACTTCTTTAATAAGCTATTCCCGATAACCAGGTTGAGTTATGAGGGGGAGGAGGTAGGTGGTGGTATTCTATGGGGTGTTGATGGTGTGGTCAGGATAGCGCATGGGGCATGTCGTACCTCTCATATGACTCATGCCATAGCAAGCGCCAGGAATACTGCGGAGGCTGATATTGTTAGTTGCTTGAAGTCGGAATTATTGAAATTCAAAAATAAATCGTAAGGAGGCATGAATGTCTATTGAGGAACGAATTAGGGAAATTATAGCTAATATCGTACATGTGGAGAAGGACATACTCACTCGTGAGAGTACTTTCAAGGATATAAAGGCAGATTCTCTGGATATGGTTCAGGCGCTCGTAGCAGTAGAAGATGAATATGATATTGAAATCCCGGATGAGGATGCTCAAAATTTTCAGACTTTCGGCGATTTTATTGCTTATGTAGAAAACCATGTGGCAGAAAAGGAGAAGAGCTAGAGATGTCTACTGAAGGTAAGGTAGCTTTAGTTACTGGTAGTGGTCGAGGAATTGGTAGAGCTACTGCCTTGAAACTTGCTTCGCAGGGCACTGATATTATTGTCAATTTCTTCCGCCGTCGCGAGGCTGCGGAACAGACAGCCAGAGATATAGAGGCTATGGGGGTTAAGGCTGAGGTTATCAGGGCTAATGTAGGTGACCCTGCAAAGATTGATGAAATGTTTGATGCTATTGATGCTAAGTTTGGTCGTCTGGATATCTTGATTAATAATGCTGCCTCAGGTGTGGGTCGCTCAATCCTGGATGTTGATGTTAAAGCTTGGGATTGGACAATGAATATCAACGCTAGAGCCGCATTGCTGTGCGCCCAAAGGGCAGCTAAACTGATGGAAAAGGGAAGCATAATAGTGAATATTTCCAGCCTGGGTTCCTCCTTTGCGTGGCCTACTTATGCTGCTGTGGGAATATCCAAGGCTGCTCTGGAGGCTTTGACTCGTTACCTTGCGATTGAACTTGCTCCCAGAGGTATTCATGTTAATGCTGTAGCTGCCTCTGCTGTGGATACAGAGGCGCTAAGGTTTTATATTAGAGAGGGGTTTGTAAAGGATAATCGCCAGGCAACACCAGCAGGAAGAATGGTAGCTCCGGAGGACGTGGCTAATGCAGTGGCTTTTCTGTGCAGTGAAGAGGCTTTTATGATAAGGGGGCAGACTATTATTGTTGATGGAGGCACATCCGTGGCGCCTTTTATTATACCGAAAGAGAGCGAACTGTGATAATTGCGGAAATACCCTCTGAAGGAGGTAGGTAAATTGGATATACCACGAGTTGTAGTAACTGGAATGGGAACTGTTAATCCTATAGGCTTGAATGTGGGGGAGTTCTGGGAGGGATTGGTCGCAGGGAAGTCGGGAGTTGATCTTATTACCCGTTTCGATACCAGTAATTTCCGTGTAAAGGTAAGTGCTGAGGTAAAGAATTTTGACCCCGCTGAGTATATGGATTTAAAAACGGTAGATCGCAACGCCAGGACTGTGCACCTGGCTATTGCTGCTGCCAAGGAAGCAATTCAATCGGCCGGATTGGATATGGAACGGGAACGTCCTGAGAGGGTGGGCGTCTGTATGTCTGGCCAGATGGATGCTGGCTACAAGGACCAACAACTTGAGGTAATTGAGAAACGGGGGCCAAGAAGAATCGACCCTCTTCTTGTTGCCAAATCAAGCCCTAGCGGGGCGGCAATGCAGACAGGGATGTTATTGGGAGCTAAAGGTCCTAATACCAGTGTGAATAGCTTATGTGCCAGTGGCTCTGATGCTATAGGTGGTGCTTTAAATTTCATCCGACTCGGTCATGCTGATGTAATGGTGGCTGGAGGAGCTGATGCCACTGTATCTTCAGTCAGTGTAGCTGGTATTGATATCCTCGGAGCTCTTTCTCGCGAACCTGATCCAGCGAAAGCTTGCCGCCCGTTCGACCTCAATCGCAGTGGATTTATTTATGGTGAAGGGGCTGGGCTGGTTGTTTTGGAAACCTACGAACACGCCATAAAAAGAGGTGTGCCAATTCTAGCCGAGCTGGCTGGTGCCGCTTGGTCGTTTGATGCTTATGACCAGACTGCCCCTGCCCCTGAAACAGAGGCTTATGCTATGAGCACTGCTATTCAAAATGCCGGGTTAAAGCTTGAAGACGTTGATTACATAAATGCTCATGGCACCAGCACTCGATTGAACGATGCCAATGAAACCAAGGCTATAAAGATGGTATTTGGTGAATATGCTTATAAAATACCTGTAAGCTCTACTAAATCCATGATTGGTCATACAATAACAGCAGCCGGTGCTATTGAGGTTATCGCCTCTATACTGATGATTAATAAAGGTATTATCCACCCGACCATACATTATGAAACACCAGATCCTGAATGTGACCTGGATTATGTACCCAACGTAGCTCGTCAGGTTCAGGTTAATGTCTGCCTGAAGAATGGTTTTGGGCTGGGTGGCGAAAATTGCTGTTTGATACTTAAGAAGTTCACCGGTTAATAGCAGAGATTACTTCGCAGGGCTATCCCTGATAATACAGGTTTGTTCATTGTTTATTTGTTATGTTATGGGCGGCGGTGTGGCAATAGCAGGATTGAACGGCTTGCAATAACACCGGGTGATGTTTCAGAATATTATCGGAATTATAGGAGGCTGAAATGGAACTAGAGAATAAAGTATCACTGGTTACTGGTGCTTCTCGAGGTATGGGTAAAGCTATTGCATTGAAGCTTTCCAGCCTTGGTTCTAAGGTGGCAATTAATTATGTGTTAATCGAGGAGAATAATAAGGCTGATGCTGATAATGTAGTGGAAACTATTGTCCGTTTGGGGGGAGAGGCTATGGCAGTGGAAGCCGATGTTAGGGACAGCGAGGCAGTTAAAGCAATGGTACAGCAGGTGATTGACAAATGGGGCAAAATTGATATTCTGGTTAACAATGCTGGCATCACCAGGGATAATTTGCTGTTGAGGATGTCGGACGATACCTGGGATGATGTAATAAATACGAACTTGCGAGGGGCTTACCTGTGCACCAAGTTTGCCCTGCGGTCCATGATGAAGCAAAGATGGGGACGAATCGTCAATGTTGCCTCCGTGGCTGGATTGATTGGTAATGTAGGGCAAACTAATTACGCTGCTTCCAAGGGGGGGTTAATTGCCTTTACTAAGAGTATCGCTCGTGAGGTTGGATCGCGTAACATAACTGCAAACGCAGTAGCGCCAGGCCTTATCAATACCGCGATGACGGAAAAGCTACCTGATAAGGTAAAGAATTCCATTCTATCGATGATATCATTGGGCCGCTGTGGTGAAACAGAAGAAGTAGCTGAACTGGTAGCTTTTCTGGCCAGTAATAGGGCCAGCTATATCACGGCGCAGGTTATCTGTATAGATGGTGGTATGTAGACCGGAGTCAGTCATAATGGCTATCTTGTTCATAATAACCTCCCTATTGATACTCAGGTAACGGAGTTAGTCAGTCACTGACATAGAATCCAAAATCAACGAGCCCTTGCCCAGTGTGAACTACTGCTGGGGCCAGGGCTTCAAAAACGTGGAGTTCGTCACACTGAAATTGGGAGGAGGCCAACTCCTTTAACTTTTCAGCTTGAGCAGGATCGTTGTTATGAGTTATACCGGTGCGGGAATCAAGCACTTCAATACTGGTTTTGGGTAGTTCTCTACCGGATATCTCCTTAGCCTCCAGGGCCAGGCTATAGGCTTTGGTAAAAATAGAGGTTACAGAGATAAAAAGGATAGCCTCCGCTGTCTGGCTTAGCTCTTGATAAACTTGCAGGTATTCCTCGACGGAAGGAAAAGATGTTGTAGGTAGATTCTCTTTTGTAACCAGTCGGGCATAGAGATCATCCATGTCTATTTCTGTATCCAGGTAGTCTTTGCCATCCATGATGATGTGGAATGGCATCACCTTAATATTGAACTTCTCCGCCAGTTCCTGTGGTATGTTGCTTGCTGTGTCAGTCATAATTGCTACCTTTCTCATGATAGCCTCCTAAATATTAGACTGTTTATAAAAAAAATTACCCTAATTAGTAATTGCTATAGAAGCCGAACTCGACAAGTCCCTCACCGTTGTGAATTACTATCACTGGAGGGACACCAGTGATATAGAATTCGTAACCCTATTCATATTAGCGTCCTTACGTTGGATTCTCAGTCCTCGCTGAACCAGCCGAGGCGAAGTGCTCCAGGGCTCCAGTGGACCGCATGTATTAGTGAAATACGTGTGGAATAAATTTCCTTGATAGATGTTTGTGATAGAAGCTGCCGCTTCAGTTCCTGTGCTTGCTTTGGTGCATTGCCTTGACTCACTGCAACATGCAGCTTTCTATTTCCGTTTCTCTTCTTTACTATCTCAACTGCTTTTCTTATTGCTTCAGCCTTGGTTCTGGTTCTCGTCACAGGCGTTGGTATGCCTTCTGTAGAGGCATCGAGTTCCAGGATAGATTTCACGGCGAGTGCGGAATTATCCCAAATACTTGCTTTACCCATTCTTCCACCCTTACGGGTATAGTAAAGCGTGTCGAGTATATAGAGGGAGTTCAGCCTTGGAACTAATTCATTGACAATGCTGACCACCTCGGAAAAACTTTTACCCTCAGCGGCAGCTCTCGCTGCTTCCAGAACACAAAGTAGTTGTGCTCCACATTCGACGCGTGAGTCAATCACTTCAATGGCGGTGTTGGGTAACTCATCTTTGGCCATGCTTTTGGCTTGCATAGCCTGTTTATAGCCCATACCAATCCATGAGGTATAGCAGATATGTATGATAGATTCTGTTTTTTGACTTAGTTCCCGGTACCCTTCAAGAAATTGCGCAGCGGTGGGCGCTGAGGTTGTTGGTAAATTTTCCTTTTGTAATAATCGAGCATAGAATTGGTCTTTATCCAACTCCGTTTCCATGTAGCTTTTACCATCCATTATTATATGAAGTGGTATTAATTTAATATTAAATTTATTGGCCATTTTTGGTGGTATTCCAGATAGGGTGTCAGCCATAATAGCTACTTGATTCACTGTGGCTTCCTCTCACTAAGTTGATGATTGTTGTTCAATACATCGCAGTCCGATGCTTGTATGATATCATATAATATGCTCCTGTCAAGTATCAATCGTGATATTGTTTGATAATGAATGGCTGTTATCTTTTGGTAAAAGCAAAGATCTAGAACACCTGCCCCTCAATTTATCGGGCTTCAAGGGATTAGCCAGGCTGGGCAGATGATATTAACCTGTCGGAGATTACCTACGTCACCATTGAACGAACATCGGCATAATTACATGCACGTAGTTGTCTGTACCTATGGGACGGATGACTCCGGGGCTTGATGGTGTAGTAACTTCCAGAGCAACTTGAGCAACTTGGGATTGGTGAAGGACACTGAGGACATCGGACAGATATTTCACATTGAAAGCGATTTTAGCTTCTTCTCCGTCGACCAGCGCATCGATTTCACTAACATTACCACCAACTTCCTCGGCTTGAGCTGAAGTAGTTATCTTACCTGGAGAGACGTCGGCGCCTGGTGTGATTACTAAACGGACGATGCCACTGGCGTCACGGGCAAAGATGGAAGACATTTTGGTAACCTGCAGGAATTGATTTATATCCACCACAGCCCGGGTGTTATAGCTCTGGGGAATGACCTGGGAATAGTTAGGGAAGGAACCCTGGATAAGCTGTGAGACGAATTCGGCGTTTTTAAGGCGGAACAATACCTGGCTTTTCTGTTGGTTTATGATAACTTCAACTGGTTCTTCCTGGTCAATAATAAGACGACTTAGCTCGTTTAGGCTTCTTGCTGGTATGATCACCGTTGCTTCCTGCGTGGCTGGTGTACTGAGAGTCGTTTTGTGAACAGCCAGTCTGAAACCATCAGCGGCCGCTAGGTTGAGCTGCTCTCCTTCAAACTCAGCGCTAATTCCGGTTAATACCGGGCGGGATTCTTCAGTTGCGGCAGCAAAGACTACCTGTGTGATTCCTTCTCTGAGGGCGGCTGCTTCAATATTAGTGTCAAACCATCGCTTAACCTCGGGAATGGGTGGAAAATCTTCAGCAGTAATACCATTGATGTGAGCTTGAAAGCGCCCGCTTTTAAGCTCTAAAGTGTGGCCATCAGTAGGTAATGTTATTTCAATTAAGTCATTGGGTAAAGAATTAACAAAGTCTATGAGCAATCTGGCTGGTATGGTTATAGTCCCTTCCTGTTCCACGTTAGCGCCAATCCAACATGTAGTGGCCATTTCCAGGTTGGTGGCTGCTAGCTTGAGACGTGATTGCTCAGTGGCTAAAAGGATATTCTGAGTGATAGGCAATGTAGATCTGGTGGCTACAGCTCTACCGACTGTGCTTACTCCCCTGTTTAAATTTTCTTGAAGGCAAGATAATTTCATAAGATACCTCCGTAAGCTCGTATGTAGATGACAGTATACTCTAGGAAAAAATAATGGTCAATGGGTCTCGTTGTGGAGTTGTTTTAATATTTGCCGTGCTTTATGGCTGGCGTGAGCGCGGTGGCTGATTCTGTTTTTTTCCTTCAAAGAAAGCTCAGCCATGGTTTTACCCATTCGGGGGAGATAAAAGATGGGGTCGTAGCCGAATCCGCCTTTCCCTGTAGCCTCAACGGCGATTATGCCACGACATTGACCATGACATAACTCTATTTGACCTTCTGGGGTGGCTATGGCAATGACACATTTAAAGCAGGCAGTACGCTTTTCCCAGGGGATGCCCTTGAGCCTGGTAAGGAGGGTTTCTACCTTGTCTGTGTCTGTAGAACGTTCACCGGCGAAGCGAGCTGAATGGATTCCAGGTTCGCCGCCCAGAGCACTTACTTCAAGTCCCGAGTCGTCGGCAATAGTAGTAAGTTGGCTTAATTTAGCATAGGCAATGGCTTTTATTCTCGCATTTTGCTCATAGCTATTTCCAGTTTCAGTGACAACTTTTACTATTCCCTGGTCAATAAGCGTTGTTATTTGATAGCCAAGATCGCTCATGAGAAGGTGATATTCCTTAATCTTACCCGGGTTGGTGGTAGCCAGTAGGAGGTTTGGCATTGTTATCTGCTATATGTCCTGGAACCTCGGAGCCAGTTTATTGCTCACTTCTGGCATGGTGGTATATTCCATTTGTTCAAGTGGAAGGCGATGTGGCTCGAAGGGCCCCATACGGCGTAAGTAGTCAGCTATTTCATTTGCCTGCTTACGTGCTAAATCGAAGGCAATATCGTCAAACATATCGTTGGCGCCAATAAGCCTGCCATTCGCTATCTGGAAGCCAGCAGCTATCACCCTCGGAGGACCATCGAATCGAGTACATTTTGCGTTATGAAAGGCGACTGGCATCAGCGGGCCATGATGAGAACCTCTCATCCAACCTTCCACTATGTTGGGTGAGGCAAAAGGCTCCAGTACTTCGCCAACGGCGGGGAACTTGCCCTGAGATCTGACAATACATACAGGGTCGTCTTTGCCTACGTATCTGCCGGCAATGAGGGATAAACGCTGGGTGGAAGAGGCAGCGGCAATTTCTCCGCTATCTTTATGATACACCGCTTTAACAGCATAGCGACTTGGTGCGCCCATGAGAATGAGCATGTCATAGATTTCCTCGGGGGCGTTAAGGGTAATTTTCCTTGATTTTAAGACATCGTGAATCTCAAATTTAAAACCGGAGTGCATGTTGGATGCAATCACCAGACCGATAGTGTTAAAAGGGTCGGCGAAAATTTTATATAGTGGCAAATTCCAGGCGCCCGAAGCTGTCTTATCTGCCATGAAAATAATAATTGTCTCAGCTTGGCGCTCGGCGAACTGCATCTCGGCCACGCCAGGTCCCAAACCCCTGACATTACCTGAGAAAGCGTCGGCTAATAGGTCCTGTCCAGCACCGTGAAGCTTCAATTTCTTAGCTACATTGGTACATTCCACGAAAGTGTCCCAGGCTAATTTGTGGATTTGCTCGTGTTCTTCACCTTGTTGATGGGTCATTATCAATTGGAGGTCATCACCACAGGTGGTAACATAATAGTCAAGGAGTAGACCTTTGTTCTTAGCCTGTTCCAGAGCTTCTTTGGCTTTCTGTACTACATCGGGATGAGAGCTGGAGTGCCCCACATAGCCACCAACGTCAGCTTTAATAGCACTTAAAGTAATATCCATCATATATCCTCCTTTAATTAATAATCAATGCCCTTACGCGACAATGCTCCCTTGTCATAGGGGTGTTTCACTTTTATCATGTTGGTCACCAGGTCGGCCAAGTCTATAAGCCTGTCATCTGCATAGCGTCCTGTAAGAATAAGCTCTACTTTATCTGGTTTTTCATGTATCAGATTGATTACTTCATTGATGTTAATGAGCTTCCAGGCAACAGCTACGTTGATTTCATCGAGGATAACCAGGTCATAATTGTTGCTGAAGACAGCTTTTCTAGCTGCCTCCAATGCTTTTTCAGCCTCTTCTTTCTCGGCCTGGGTTATATTATTCGGGTCAACAAAGCTTAACTGTCCGAACCTGGCGAATTCGATATTGGCTGATTGGCAGACAGTTTTCTGTTCTCCATAGGGGTAATTACCTTTCATGAAATAAACGAAAAATACTCTTAAGCCATGCCCTAGGGCTCTGAGTGCTACTCCTAAAGCGGCTGTTGTTTTTCCTTTGCCATCGCCAGTGAAGATCTCCACCAGGCCTTTGCTGAGGGAAATTGGAGACTCACTTGCTTGCTTGCTTAGTGGCACTAGCCCAGTTTAGCAAGAGAGAGACTATAGGTCAAGCTGGTTTTTACTTCTTAAAGGGGCAGTGTCCTAAGTTGAAGCGATGTCGGAAACTAATTGAGATTGTTAAGCTAATGCGTAGCGAAACAAAGTGGGCGGCAGGGTATTGTTAGTTTTTACCCAGTCTCCTTAATATTTCCCTGGCTATCACAACTCCTGAGACTGAAGCCTGAACCAGGCCTCGACTTATGCCAGCACCATCACCAGCAGCGAACATGTTACCAATTTCAGTTTCCAGGCAGGTGGTTAACTTCAGCTGGCTGGAGTAAAATTTAACCTCTATTCCATATAGTAGTGTGTGAGGTGAAGCAACACCTGGAGACAATTTATCCATAGCCTGGAGCATTTCAACTATTCCTTTGAGGTACCGAAAAGGAAGAGCGAAGCTTAAATCCCCCGGGGTCGCTGCTTTCAAACTTGGTTGTACCAGGCTTCGTTGTATGCGGGCTTCAGTGGAACGCCGCCCTTCCAGTAAATCCCCAAAACGTTGAATTAGAACACCGCCACTGAGTGTATTGGCTAAACGTGCCAAATACTTACCATAGGCGATTGGCTCATGGAATGGCTCAGTAAAAGTAGTGCTCACTAAAATGGCGAAATTGGTAGTTAATGTTTTTTTCTCAGCATAACCAACACCGTTGACCGTAATTACGGGGTCGGAACCTCCGGTAGATTCCATAATTACCTCTCCACCGGGACACATACAGAATGTCCTGACTCTGTCATCAAAAGTCGTAGAGTAAAACTCAAGTTTCGCTTCATATAGAACTGAGGTTAGTTCTTCCATGATTGCTGATGGTACCTCTACCCGCACACCAACATCAATAGGATTAGAATTAAGACTCAGTTTGAGTCTAGTGGCTTCGTTGGTCAGCCATTCCGATCCTTCTCTCCCCGGTGCCAATATTAAATAGGAGCAATCCAATCTTTCCCCGTTACTTGTTTCAATAGCTGTAACCTTGCCATTCCCAGTTATTATTCCAGTAACTTCTGTTCTTAGCTTTATAGCTATTTTATGTGTCAGATGTCTTTGCATAGCCTTTAATATCTGGCGGCAATTTTCTGTTCCCAGGTGGCGTAATTTAACTGGAGTTAATCTGAGTCCGGCTAGGATAGCCTGTCGTTCCAGTGTAGCTGTCTTTTCTCCCATCCCATAGACTTTGTGTGGAGCGCCAAACTTGAGGTAAATGCTATCAACATAGTCAATAAGTGATCTAGCTTGGTCAGGGCCAATTAGCTCTTTTAGTCGACCGCCAATATCAGCGGACAAAGTCAATTTGCCATCACTGAAAGCTCCAGCGCCTCCGAAACCGCTTACCAGATGGCAAGGGGAGCAAAGCATACACTGTGCATTTCCTTTTTGAATAGGACAGATGCGAGCGTCAATTTCCCTTCCTTTATCTAAAAGGAGAACATTTAAGCCAGCATCAGACAATTCCAGACTGGCGAAGATTCCTGCCGGGCCACTACCAACTATAATAATATCGTATTTCTTAGTCATGCATTATTCACTATGTAAGATTTACTATATAAGTCAATAGAATTTTTTCAAGTCTAGCGCGTTCAAAATCAGACCACCCTGTGGTTTTTGCTGGACCATTCATCAATTAAATCGAATTATAATATACTTCTAAGGTTGATATAGCTAGTTTTTATTGCTAATATGCTATTGAGGCCGTGCTAGGTGGGGAGCTAGCGGTGCCCTGTACCCGAAACCCGCTATAGCGGGGCTGAATCCCTGCTTGAGGTTTTAAACTTATGGGATGGCTTTTATTGAACGGTGTTGATAGCTGGGTTCTACACGGCGGAGGTCTATGAACCCCGTCAGGTCCGGAAGGAAGCAGCGGTAAATAGTAACCTCTGGGTGATGTGGAGTTGCCTGGCTGGAGCTGGCAGGTGAAAGCTGGTTATAAGGGAGAAATCGAGGGCAGGTGCACGGCCTTAATGATTACCAATAGACTATAATCTTTAATTTCTTGAATTTCCACTGGTGCCACTGCAATATGATAATCGATTTTATTGGTCTGTGAATGTCTTGGTTAAATCAACATAACGGCTTATCTGTGGTTAATATTGATATGAAGGGAGATTTGGCGACTCAGGTTAAGGCATTACTGCACCGGTCCGGCTTCAAGGCAAGAAAAAGGTTGGGACAACATTTCCTGGTAAACAAAGATATATTAGAGTGTATTGTATCTACGGCTGAACTTAGCTATGAGGACGTTGTGATAGAGGTAGGCCCAGGCTTGGGGATACTAACTGAAAGGCTGGCTGAGATGGTAAATGAGGTTATCGCGCTAGAGATTGATGGCAGACTGGTCAATATACTGAGAGGGAAATTAGCTTCCTTCTCTAATACTAAGATTATTCATGCTGACATACTCAAAGTTACTCCGAAGCAGCTACTGGAGCATTGCTTAGCTAAACCTGAGCTTTCGCGAAATTATAAAGTGGTAGCTAATCTTCCTTATTACATCACCTCGCCAGTTGTTCGTCATTTTCTGGAAGCTTCATTGAAGCCTTCGTTAATGGTGGTAATGGTACAGAAGGAGGTGGGAGAGGCAATAGCTGCTCCCCCTGGAAAGATGAGTCTACTTGGTGTTAGCACTCAATTCTATAGTAAACCGGCTATCATAAGATATGTGTCAGCAGATAGTTTCTACCCACCACCAAAAGTTGATTCAGTTATTTTGCGTCTCGATATTTATCCCAGGCCGCCTATCGAGGTTTCTAATGTCGAAGGTTTTTTTGATATAGTCAACTGCGGCTTTAGTGCACCTCGCAAGCAGCTTCGGAACGTATTAGCCAAGGCTATGGGATTGTCAGGAAGTCAGGCTGTTTCGTTGCTGGAAAAGGCTGGTGTAGATAGTAGGCGACGTGCTGAAACAGTTACACTGGAGGAATGGAAAAAGCTATGGGAGGTTTTTACCCCGTATAGGGGAAAGTTATCATGCTAACTGTTTATGCACCAGCCAAAATTAACCTTGTTCTCGAAATCTTGGCTATATATGATGATGCTTATCACCAAATCTCAAGTATCCTTCAAACTGTAAGCCTTTATGATGTTCTTAAATTCCAGTTAGCAGAGGGGATAGCTTTTAAATGCAGTGAGTTGAACCTGGAATATAACAATCTGGTAATCAGGGCTGCCATGCTTATAAAGAGAACTATGAAATGTAACAAAGGGGTGAGGATTGAGCTTCATAAGAATATACCTTGGGGGGTGGGATTGGGAGGTGGTAGCAGTGATGCCGCTGCTGTTCTGCTAACCCTTAATAAGCTTTGGAATTTAAATTTGTCGGTTACTGAGTTAGCCTGTTTGGCATTTAAACTGGGTTCGGATGTACCTTTCTTTGTTTATGGAGGCACAGCTTTGGTGGAGGGTAAGGGGGAAAAGATAACTCCGCTACCATCCTTATATCCAGCTTGGTTTGTTCTTCTGGTGCCGCCTGTACTAAAAATACAGGACAAAACAAGGCAACTTTATGGTCAGTTGAATTCTAGTTATTTTACCAGAGGGGAATTCGTTCATGCAGCCTTGCCGCCTTTAATGCGGAGTAAGCAAATTACTCCTGACCTTATGTTCAATGTTTTTGAAAAAGTAGCCATGGATTTCTTTCCTCAGCTAGATGAATATAAATATAGATTTGGGGAAGCAGGCGCATCAAATGTCAATCTGGCTGGCTCGGGGCCATGTCTTTTTACTCTTGTTTATAGTGAGGATGAAGCTAAGAGATTGTATTTGCGCCTAAGAAGACAGGGCTTAGAATGCTATGTAGCATCTTCTCTTTCCGTGGATAGCTAGATAGTTAATTATTTCAAAACTTTACAACCGTATTGCCAGTAGATATAGCTGGACTTATCGATGAAACATTAGGAATAACCCTGTAGAAAATTTTTAGCATATTGGGAAGGAAATTCCCCGGGTATATGTAATTCTACTATTTCAGGTTTGGTATTTTTCGTCTCCTGCCTTAAAGGTGTTGTAATGATAATGCTAGCTTTTCCTCTTCCGCTCTAGTTTTAACCAGACCGTTCAACTTTGCCTTATGTAGTATCTGGAGGGCTTTACCGAGCTCTGGCCCAGCAGAGAAGCCAAGTTTTAGTAGGTCTTCTCCATTGAGTGTTGTCTTTATATAACGTAGTTTGGATAGGAATAACTCAAGGTTGGAACATGCTGCTTGAGATTCCGAGGCTATAGCGTTGGTTTGGATAGCTAACGGGCTATACTCATAGAGTAAATAGTATATTTCGCTATGTTTAATAAAGGGTTGGGCTAAGAAATGAAGTTGACTTTTCAGGTGAAGTGTATCACGAAGTACTTGGGCTAACTTGGTTGATATGTTGAGGCGGTGAATAAAGTGCTCGTTTTCCTCTGTGCGAAGTGGGTAAATAAGAAGGCTTAGGTAAAGGGAAGATAATAGGCCGGGTTTATTTAGTAAACGTGCTTTTTCAAATTGCTCAGCAATCCACCCATTACCTTTAAGAGAAGTGTTTATTCTCTGTAGCGCTCCCAGTTTGCTGAGTCGCCTAAGGATATATTCTGGATAATTCTCCCTGAATATTAACTCCAACTCGTGTCTTATGCGGTCACCACTTATAGTATCTACCATCGGGATGTTATGCTTAAGTAGCCGTACAGTTTGTGGTTCGATTTCGAATCCTAGTCGTTGTTCGTAGCGGGTGGCTCGAAAGATTCTGGTAGCATCATCGCGGAAACTATTGGGGTGTAAGATACGAATAAATCGATGTTCTAGATCACTCCTGCCTTGATGGGGGTCGATTAATTCTCCATAGTTGTTGTTATTAAGGGATATAGCCATGGCATTTATGGAAAAATCACGGCGCAAGAGGTCATCGTTAATGGTACCTGGAGTAACTACTGGTAGTGCACCGGGCTTGGCATATAACTCGCCTCGCGCAGTAGCCATATCCAAAGTAAAATTGTTGTATCTAAGCTTGGCAGTGCCAAAGCGAGGGTGTGTAATCAGTTTTACCCGATCGGCTTTAGCTATTTGGTGAGCTAGATTCACTGCGTCACCCTCGATTACTAAATCTAGGTCGAAGTTGGGGTAGCCCAGTAGAATGTCGCGCACGATACCCCCAACAAGATATGCCATTTGCCCACATTGATTAGCCTTACTGCTAATAGCATTAATCAACTCCAGCGATTGCTGAGGCAAATATCGCTCAATTTGTAAAGCAAGATTCAATTGTTGCCCCATTATGACCAATTCAAACTTGTTGTGATGACACTATTATATCATCGCTTGCAAACTGTGAATGTTTTCAACCTCTTAAAATATTGCTGAACATTTTATTTTTGACGCGGCCGAGTACATACGGCAGTTGACATAGGTAAGTGATGATGGTTAAAATACGGTACTTTGGATGGATATAGTATGACATGGCTGATGTAAAACTTGATTCAGGTGAGAGTTTTGAGAGTTTACTGCGTAGATTCAACAAGCAGGTGCAGGGAGATCGCATTTTAGCTGAGGTTCGACGTCGCAGGTTTTTTGAGAAGCCCAGTGAGGAGCGCAAGAAAAAAGAAGCGATGAAGAGGCGAAAAAGCTCTAAATAGCTAAGGTGATTTACGAAAGTAAGATAAGGGAAGACCTCAGACAAGCACTTAAGCAACACGATGGAATAAGAACTTCCACATTGCGTTTGCTCCTATCTGAAATAAAGAACGCCGAAATTGCACAGCAGTGCCCCCTTGATGATAGTAGAATTCTTGATGTTATCACTAAGGAAGTAAATCAACATCGGGAAAGCATTAAAGCTTTTAAAGAGGGGAATCGCAATGATCTTACAACTCAAGAAGAGGCAGAGTTGTCTATCCTGATGGAATACCTTCCCAAGCAGATGAGCCGCGAGGAAATTATAGCGGCAGCACAACAGGTAATCCGGGTGGTTGAAGCTAAAGGAATGAGTGATAAGGGGAAGGTCATGTCTCAGCTTATGCCCCAACTTAAAGGTAGAGCTGGTGGGAGAGAAGCCAGCGATGTGGTTTCGGAGTTACTTGCCAGTTTATAGATTTTAAGGCAGCAACTGTTTATTTAAGATTGGCAGTGCGAGGGGCAATCTAATTCAGGAGGTGACCAGTGACTATTTCTAAAGAGGCTCTGGATGATATCGCTTTAAGTAAAAAAGAGTACAACCTTATTGTTCAGCGGTTGGGGCGGGAGCCAAATCAAGTGGAGTTGGGGATGTTTGGTTCTTTATGGAGTGAGCATTGTGGTTATAAGCATTCTAAATCCCTGCTTAAGCTTCTACCTTCAAGGGGTAAGCATGTGGTAGTCGAGCCAGGGAAGGAAAATGCTGGGGTGGTGGATATTGGAGATGGGAAGGTGGTGGTAATGAAAATAGAATCCCATAATCACCCATCGGTTATTGATCCGTATCAGGGTGCGGCTACAGCGGTGGGTGGAGTTGTGCGTGATATCTTTACTATGGGCGCTCGCCCGATAGCCTTACTTAGTTCACTTCGTTTTGGTCCTTTAACTGAATCTAACAATTGTCGCTTGTTCAGTGGTGTTGTCGGAGGTATTGCTGATTATGGCAATACGCTTGGTGTACCTGGTGTAGGAGGCGAGGTATATTTTGCTGATGTATACACGGGAAATCCATTAGTTAATGGATTATGTTTGGGCATTTGTGAAAAGGATAATCTAGTTAAAGCTCGTGCCAGTGGTGAAGGTAACCTGTTGATGCTGGTAGGGGCTGACACTGGCCGTGATGGAATTCATGGAGCCTCAGGCCTGGCATCGCGTACTTTTGAGGACGAAGAAGAGCCCAAGTCAACGGTTCCAGCTGGTAATCCTTCCTTGGAAAAATTGCTCATGGAAGCCTGTCTTGAGTTGGCACAGACTGATTGGATTATAGGTATGCAGGACTTAGGAGCGGCAGGCTTGACAAGTGCCACCGTTGAGTGTGCGGCCAGGGGAGGGGGAGGAGTAGAGCTAGATGTGCTCAGGGTACCTTGCCGTGAGGGAAATATGACACCTTATGAAGTGATGCTCTCGGAATCACAGGAGAGGATGTTGGTGGTTGTGAGGAAAGGTTGTGAGGGTAAGGTAAAGACTTTATTTGATCGCTGGGGGGTACAATCTACCATCATCGGACAGGTTACTGGCGATAATTTGGCTGTAATAAAGGAGGGAAAGAAGACTATTGGTAATGTTCCGGTGAATCTCTTGGTTACCCCTCCAATTTATCGGAAACGAAGTAAAAAGCCAGAATGGCTTGCAGAACTCCAATCCCTGGATATAAGTACTATTCCTGATGTAAAGCCGAGGCAGTGCGGGTCCACCTTGCTTCGTTTATTGGCTTCACCAAATATTGCCAGCAAGGAGTGGGTTTATCATCAGTGTGATCATCAAGCAATGGGTAACACTGTAGTTCCTCCTGGTGGCGACGCCGCTGTCCTGAGTATCAGGGGTACCAAGAAGGGTATTGCTTTGACCACTGATGGTAATGGACGGTATTGCTATACTGATCCTTACCTGGGTGGCGTGATTGCTGTAGCTGAAGCTGCTCGGAATCTGGTTTGTAGTGGTGCTGAACCTTTGGCTGTCACTGACTGTCTTAATTTTGGTAATCCAGATAAAGATGATGTCTATTACCAGCTAAAGAGCTGTGTTGAGGGTATAGCAAGGGCATGTCGGGGATTACGAATTCCGGTTATTAGTGGCAATGTTAGCCTTTACAATGAAACCAAAGACAGGCCAATTTACCCTACACCAGTAGTTGGAATGGTAGGAATTGTTGTTGACATAACTAGGCACTGTACTATGTCGTTTAAAGATAAAGGCGATTTGATATTTGTACTTGGTGGAGGGGTAGGGGAAGGACTTGGAGGAAGCGAGTATCTGGAGCTGGTACATGGTTTGGTAAAAGGAGCACCTTCTATTGACCTGGATCTGGAAAAAAGGGTGCAGTTTTGCTGTCTGGAAGCCATAAAACGTGGATTTATCAAGTCTGCTCACGATTGTTCTGAAGGTGGGTTGGCAGTAGCTATTGCAGAAAGCTGCATTGTTGGAAATATTGGGTTTAAGGAGACTGGCTGGAAGGTAAGGGGTAGATTGGATAAAAGTTTTTTTGGTGAGATTCAATCGCGAATTGTAGTATCGGTATCACCGGATTCAGTGGCAAAGCTGAATAGAATAGCTAACAGATGGCAGGTACCATTAACTTTGCTGGGAAGCGTCGGCGGTAAACGCTTAACGGTAAAAGGTTACCTCGATTTATCCTTAGCTGAAATAGAAGAGGTTTGGCGGAATGGCTTAAAGCGGTTATTGAGTTAGGGGCTCGTTACTTCCTAAATAAAAGGTATTTAGAGGTTTTTAGGTATGACTGAAGTTAGTCCGTTTCGGGGGATACGCTATAATCCGGGGATAGTCAGGAATTTAGCTGATGTTATCTGCCCTCCATATGATGTTATTAATTTACGGCAGCAAAGGTATTACTATAAGAAAAGTAGTTATAATGCTATTCGCCTGGAGTATATGAAAGACCAGCATGGGGATAATGCTATAAGTAGCAAATACAGTAAGGCAGCCAGCACCTTTCAACGATGGCTTGAAGAAGGAGTTCTTCGGTTTGATGACCGTCCTGCTTTTTATCTCCACGATCAGTATTTTTCTTATTTGGGAGAAACGAAAAAGCGGCGTGGGCTGATAGCTCGTGTTAAATTGGGACCGTGGTACAGTGGAATATATCCTCATGAGGAGACATTCTCTAAAGTTAAAAGGGACCGTTTACAGCTAATGCGTACTTGCCACGCTAATTTTAGTCCTATCTTCACCTTATACCAGGATTTAGATGGAAAGATGGGTGGCATATTGACCGAGGCTTCGAGGGGTAAACCAATAATCGAGCTAGCGGATTCAGGTGAGAGCCATATTGTTTGGATGATAACCGAGCCTGAGTCTATAAATGAAATCAGCGACATTTTTATTTCGCAGTCACTCTATGTGGCTGATGGTCATCATCGCTATGAGACGGCGTTAGCTTATCAATATGAAAGGATGCACTCCACGCTAGAGGGAGGACTTAATGAGTCAGGTACTTGCCTGGCTGGGGCGGAAGCCTTTAATTATATGATGATGACTTTGGTTGATTTTTCCGACCCAGGGTTACTGGCCCTTCCTATTCATAGATTGGTGCGTGGTATAGCTCCCTCTATGTTATCTGAGCTGAAAGGTAAGCTTAATCGCTTCTTTGTTCTGGAATCTGTTCCGCTGAGTGAAAGCTTGATTGGCAATCTGAAATGCAAAATGCCTGCGGGGGCAATTCTGGGAATCCTGGGACTAGAAGATGAGGCATTGATACTTCTTAAGCGAAGGCCAGATGGTTCTATTGAGGACATAATGCCGAAGGGGCGTTCTAAGGCTTACAGGAATCTCAATGTTAGTCTTCTGACTAAGTTTATTTTAGGCAAAGTATTGGATATTGCACAGGATAGCGAAGATGTTGCTTACACTACGGATGTGGATGAAGCCTATCAGAAGATAAGGGAGGGGGAATATCAAGTTGCTTTCCTGTTAGATTCCCTGCAACCAGAGATGGTTAAGATTATTGCAGATGCCCGGGATAGGATGCCACGGAAATCAACCTACTTCTACCCCAAGCTCCCCACTGGTCTAATTATTAACAATCTCGCTGACTAAAGTTTTACTGCTTTAGCTGTATGGATGCCAGGTAGAGCCAATATTTCTTGTCTTTGTTCTTCAGTAAGTGGTTGGTCTAGAGCTAGAATCATGAGTGCTTTACCTCGTGGTTGAAGGCGGCTTAGGTGCATGGAACTGATGTTGATATCTGATTTGCCGGTTATACTGCCAATGGCGCCGACAAGGCCAGGTTGGTCGATATGGTCACAGAAAAGAAAACATCCGCCAGTAGGCACGATGTCCATCCAGAAATCGTTAATTTGAACAATATGAACCTCACTATCCCTAACCGTGGTTGATATAGTGGTAGCCCCTAACTCAGTATCGATTGTCAATGTAAGCAGGTTGGAGTAATTTGGGCAATTCGCCTCCTTTTCTTCACTTATCTTCAAGCCACGCTGAGCGGCGATGAGGCTAGCATTGACCAAATTGACTCTTTCCTCTACTGTCTGTCTTAGTAAACCACTGATAGCCGCTGTTTTTATAGGACTACAGTCGTAGTTTGATACTTCACCGCAATATTTAATGTGTAACGAACTTGTCTGCCCTTCCATCAACTGGCTGGCAAGGCTGCCAATGGTTGAGGCTGCTTTAATGAATGGTATCAGTTCGGAGGAGACGTGGGGGGCATTAACGGCATAACTACTGAATTCTCCTTGAAGAACCGCTAAAATCTGCTCGGCGATATCCTTAGCAATATTTGTCTGAGCTTCAATGGTGGAAGCAGCAAGGTGAGGAGTAACAATTATTTTATCATTTTTGAACAGGGGGCTGTCGGTTATTGGTTCAGTGCTAAAAACATCGAAGGCGGCGCCAGCTATCCTCCCATCTTCGATTGCCTTTAAGAGTGCCTGCTCATCAATTAGCCCACCTCTTGCCGTATTGATAATTCGGACTGTTGGTTTAAGTTTTGCCAATTCCCTAGTACCAATTAAGTTCTTTGTAGTAACTGTTAAAGGCAAGTGAAGTGTAATAAAATCGGATTCCTGGAATAATTGGTCTAAGGAAACTGATCTTACTTTGAGAGTGCGAGCATAATTGGTAGAAACAAACGGGTCATGAGCGATAACTAGCATTTCAAATGCTTGAGCGCGCTTAGCTACTTCTGAGCCCACATTGCCTAAACCGATAATGCCCAGCGTTTTATTTCTAAGTTCCGTACCTATTAATTCTCCTCTTTGCCATATACCTGATTTCAGTTGGCTATTTGCTTTGGGTATATGACGTGCCAGGGCAAGCATAAGAGCCATAGTGTGTTCAGCGGCAGATACAGTATTACCTGTGGGAGCGTTAACTACTATTATGCCTCTTCTGGTAGCGGCATCGACATCGATGTTATCTATACCTACTCCCGCCCGACCGATTACCTTGAGTTTTTCCCCAGATTCAATAACGTTAGCGGGAACCTGGGTTTGGCTGCGCACAATCAAGGCGTCGTAATTGCCAATTATAGATTTGAGTTCTTCGGGCTTCAATTTGGCTTTGATGTCAACCTGTGCGGAATTTCGAAGGATTACTACTCCTTCTTCAGCTATAGCATCAGCGATTAAAATCTTCATCTTGTAAATCCCGCCTTTGGCAATGCTTTCGATAGTGCCTCTAATATTACTATAACGTCATTGTCTTCAACCAGCCCAAGATGACCGATGCGGAGGATTTTTCCCGATAGCTTTCTTTGTCCCCCGGCGATAACTACATCATATTCATCCCTGAGAACTTGAATCAATTTGGGTATATCAAGTTTATCATTACCTTTCACTGCTGTCACGGTATTGGAAGCGTGACTCTCCTGTGAGAAAAGGGATAATCCCAGCGATTTAATTCCATTCCTGGTCATCTGGGCTACTCTGGCATGACGGGCGAATATGTTAGGCAATCCTTCGCTTAGCATTAAATCAAGGTTAACGTTTAGAGCATAACAAATGGAAATAGCTGGAGTCCATGGCGTTTGCCCTTTTTGTGAGTAATCTCTAGCTTTGCCAAAATCCAAATAGTAGCGTGGCATTTTAGCGTTGGTATAGGCTTGCCAGGCTTTTTCACTCATACTGACCATAGCAAGTCCAGGAGGAGCCATCCATCCTTTTTGAGCACCAGTAATGACTACATCACAATGCCAATCATCAACAGGTAAGTCTATACAGCCGAGGCTGGAGACGGCATCGACTAGAAGAAGGCTGTCAGATTTCTTGACTACGGAGCTTATTTCGGCAATGTCATTGGTTATGCCTGTGGAAGTCTCATTGTGAGTTACCAGCACTGCTTTAATATCACTTTCTGCTATCAAGGCTTTGTCTATGGTTTGAGGGTCGGCTGGTTTTCCCCATTCAAAACTGAGGCGTTTTACATTAGCCCCATATTGTTCAGCGATATCGGTGAATCGGTCACCAAAGACGCCACAGGATACAGCTAGGATCTTGTCGCCAGGTGACAAGGTATTGACGATAGCTGCCTCCAAACCGCCAGTACCTGAACAGGTGAGGGTAAGAACGTCTCCCTTGGTTTGAAATACCTGTTTCAATTTCTCTGTTATCGAGTTAAACAGGTTGCCAAATTCCTTGCCCCTGTGGTTTATCATCTGTTTGCTCATTGCTTGAAGGGTTGATGGGGGGCAAGGTGTTGGTCCAGGTATACGAAGTTGCATTTTTGTTACCTCCAGTTCATTTCTTTACCATTCGGAACACAATCTGGTAATTTTTTACCTTAATTTTTTATCGTGATTTTTAAAAAAGAGTTTTTACCATAACGGATAACACATTCATTTTTGATAAGAATTCTAAAATCGGTAATTTTTTTATCATTGATTCGAACTCCGCCTTGTGCGCATCGTCTTTCTACCTCGCTTTTTGAAGATAGTGCCCCTGAAAGGGTCAGAATTTCAGTAAGAGGCAAGCCTTCTGCGATTTGGAAGATAGGTATTGATTCGGTTGCTCCACTTCCAGTGCCGAAGAGACGTTCGGCATCAGCTTGAGCTTTTTTAGCTTTCTGTTCCCCGTGGACTATTTTAGTTACCTCGTAAGCCAAGTGCCTTTGAGCATCACGGTGGCTTCCAGACAATATTTCGTCGATTTCATCCAATGGTAAAAACGTTAAAAGCTTTAGTGCCTGCGGAACATTCTCGTCGGGGATATTTATTAGATATTGGTAAAAATCGAAGTGGGTAGCCTTCTTGCGGTCTAGCCAGAGGGGACCTTTCTCTGTTTTTCCCATCTTTTGACCATTGGGAGTAGTTAACAGAGGCAAAGTAAGGGCGTGAACTGTTTCCCCATGAATTCGTTGTATTAAGTTGACGCCCTGGAGGATGTTAGCCCACTGATCCTGGCCTCCCATTTGGAGATGGCAGTCGTAATTCTCAAAAAGCATCAAATAATCCCAGGCCTGAAGGATTGGATAACAAAACTCCATTAGAGAAAGGTGCTCTTCCGCTGCGAGACGCTCCGCAAAAGTTCGCACCTTGACCATCTCATTGACAGAGAAGAATTTTGCGATGTTCATCAGGAAATCGTCGAGGAAGCGAAACTTGGACAACCATTCATCATTGTTGACCATTAAGGCAGCGTTTTCCCCATGAAAATTGAGCAAGCCCATCCCTTCCACCTGAACCTTGATATTCTTTTCATTGACAGCTATTTGGTGTCGGGTGAGTAGTGGGCGGGCTTTTCTTTTCCCTGTTGGGTCTCCTAATCTACCGGTTCCACCTCCCAATACGAAAATTACTCGATGGCCTGCCTGCTGCAAATAGTGCATTATTATAAGTGGCAAAAGATGCCCTAGATGGAGACTACTTGTGGAAGGGTCAAAGCCAATATAGCTGGTAGCCCCGGGATTGGCTAGGAGCTTGCGTAGCTGTGCTTCATCGCTCGCTTGAAAAACAAAACCTCGACTTTTTAATGTATCGAAAACATTCATTTCAATAGCTTCTTAGCATATCACGGATAGCAAAAAGCATGCCATGGAGGGGCATTACTTAAAGGTTATTCTACTAATCCTTTCAATGTCTTTTTTTATTTGAGTCTTCAGGTCTGGGAGAGAATCAAAGTGTTTTTCATCTCTGAGTCTATCTATAAATTCTACCTCAAGTTCTTTACCGTACAGATTACCTTCGTAATTGTGAAGGTGTGTTTCCACGGTTTTTCTGCCGTTTCCGAAGGTAGGGCGAGTGCCAATATTGGTGGCCGAAATAAATTGCTTGTTATCTACATGAGTGATGGTGGCATAAACCCCGTTGCCAGGCAATGCTTGTCCTGGTTGTACATCTAAATTAGCAGTGGGGAATCCCAACCGGCGACCACGTTTATCTGCTGGAATAACTTTGGCGCTGATAGTGAAGTATCGCCCCATCAATTTTTTTACTTGTACCATATCACCTTGAACTAGCGTCTGTCGAATGAGAGTACTACTCACTATTTGGTCATCGACTGTAAAAGGAGACGCAATTATTACACTGAATTCCATTTTATGCCCCAACGAACGAAGTAGATTTGCATTACCCTCACGTCCTTTACCCAGGGCAAAGTCAGGTCCAATCAACAAGCCACGCATTTTGAGATGTTTCTTTAGCAAGGCGACAAACTCCTGAGCACTGAGTTGAGATAGCTCAGGAGTGAAAGATAATACAGTGACCAAAGCTACACCTAGTTCTTGGAGGGATTTAATCCTATCTTCCAGACTACTTAGCCAGGTTGGTTCGTTATGTGGCTGTAACACTGATTGGGGGTGAGGGCTGAAGGTGAGTACCCCACTAAGTAGATTTTTCTTTTGCGCTTGCTGGTTCAATTCTTTAATTAGATAGCGATGCCCTGCGTGAACGCCATCAAAAACTCCTATGGTAAGGAGTGTTTCCTTCTCGGGAGTGATGCCAGCCAGGTCTTGTCTGATCTCCATGGGAATTCAAGATTCAACTTCCACATTGTTACTAGCCAGGGGTCTGTTCATTGCTTGAGCTAGTATCTTCAGTTGAGACATGAGCTGTCGGAAGGTATCAAAAGTGAGCGATTGAGGGCCGTCTGCAAGTGCCTGGTCGGGTTTAGGATGGACTTCAATCATCAATCC
>Ga0209986_10000827_pt1 | contig 30352 bp, 38 predicted proteins | sample BlataG_FD_183168 | JGI IMG/M metagenome (GOLD analysis project Ga0209986, IMG submission 183168) | Deep subsurface microbial communities from Black Sea to uncover new lineages of life (NeLLi) - Black_00105 metaG (SPAdes) (version 2) | ecosystem: Environmental > Aquatic > Marine > Oceanic >...
GCCCGCGCTCACCTCCGGACCGGAGGCAACACCCGCACCCGCGGGTGTGCTCGCGCAAGCGAGAAGACCCAATGCCGCGCAAGCGGCATAGCGGAATCCCGCGACTTCAGTCGCGGGAGAAGGTCAAATTTTCGGCTCTTGTCTTGCCGCATTACGATCACAGCTCATGACTGAGGGGCCAGGTGAAACAACGTCGACACGAAATCAGGCCGGCGAGTTACCCCCGCTTGATGCTGCCGGCTCCGGGGTCCTGCCGCCCGTTGCCGCGCGGGTGCGTCGGCTTTTTCGGATCCTCGAGCGCGTGGCGCCCTCTGTGGGATCGCGGTGGGCGGTCGAGTTGTGGTGCACGCCGCCGGTTCTCGAGTCCAGTATGCGGATGCCGCCCGGGGTGGCACGGGGCAGACCAACGGAAGCGTTCTGGGATGGGCATCGGGTCGCCGGTGAAGAGTGGGGCCAGGGGCCACCGGTCTATCTGGTGCACGGTTGGGGTGGCCAGCGCGCCCATTTGGGAGTGTTCGTCAAACCGTTGGTGGAGGCGGGATATCGGGTCCTCGCATTCGACTTGCCCAGCCACAACGAATCAGATCCTGGTGCGCTCGCACCCGGGCGCACCACTGCCATCGAGTGCGCCGACGCGATCACAGCGATGATCGAGACCCATGGTCCGGCCCATGCGGTGGTCGCGCATTCACTCGGGGCGAACTCGACGGCGCTGGCAGCAGCCGGGGGTGCACAGGTTGGACGCTTGGTGTTCTTAGCGCCCATGGGCGAATTCCCGCTCTATCTTGATCTTTTCGCTGCTCGACACGGCTTCGGGGGCCGGATTCGCGCGGGTCTGCACCGTCGTCTCGAGACCCGGATTGGTATGCCGCTGCACCACACGAACATGACCTGGACCGGGCGGCGCGCCAACTACCCGCCGCTGCTTCTCATCCATGACCCCGACGATCCGGACAGCCCTACGCCGCCAGTGAACGAGTGGCAGCGGCGTGGCCGGGTGCGCGCCTGCTGACCACTCGAGGGCTCGGCAGATTGGCTCACTACCGAATCCTGCGGCACCGCCAAGCAATTTGCGCCGGAGTGGAGTTCATCGGCGAGGTCTAGTTTGGCACGGCGCCGATCCAGTGCTCGCTGCCGGCGATGCCGTCTGGGTTGGCGTTGAGCACGGCCTGGATGGCGGCAGCCAATGTGGGGACAGCAGCGCGGGTTCGCGTGCGGGCCGAGGGCAGCAGGATCAGTCCGGGGTGGGTGCGCCCCGTTGCCAGCCACTCGGCCGCGAGCGGGCGAAAGTCCTTGATGTTGTTGGTGACTACCGCGCGACCTTCGGTGGTCGCGGCCTCGAAAATGACCCTGTCACCGCACGCGAGGAGGTCGTCGCGGTCGGCGACGGCAAGAACGTCGAATCCAGCTCCACGCAGGAGCGCGGCGATATGCGGGGACAGGTGCTCATCGAGCAGTGCCTTCACCCGCGCAGGGCCTGCTCACCGGCGGCCGCGGTGGCTCGGCCGCGTTCGTACTCGGCTGCGTTGGCGGCGATCTCGGCATCGATCTCGCCGCGGAACTCGCCGTAGTAGCCCACCGCCGCCTGCACCAACCCTGTCGGGATCTGCAGGTACGCCGCCGCATCGGTGACCGATCCGTCGTTGTCGATGACGGTGGAGATGACCTCCCATACATCGAGGCCGCGGCCCACGAGGCTGGCCCGTCGGCCGCTCGGTCCGTCGAGGAAGTGAATCAGCGGATGGGCGTCGCGACGTAGACCTTCTTCGATATAGCGCTGCGCAAGGGTGCGTTCGGGAAGGTGGGCCCGCCGCGCCCCTTCGAGGAGCTTCTGCCGCGAGCCTGGCGCCAACCTCAGGGTGAAGTGATCGGCCATACCACGACGTTACACAATGTGTCACGGTGTGTCACCGGTGGTTGCGCCCGCCGGTGAAGGCGTGCGGCGGCTGTCGTGATGGTAGGCGGATGCTGCTGTCACGATGGTGCCCATGGCGACTCTCACGTGGCTGGGTGTACCCGGCGATGAGCGGGCGTGGACGGCGCTCGGCTTCGTCGTCGACGGGGGGGAATTCACCCTTGGCCGGATCCGTTGCAGCATCGGCGGAAGCGGCTGGGGATTCGACGAGATCCATTCGGATCCCGCCGTTCTCGGCGTGCGGACCGTCACACGTCCCGTAGCCGCCCCGACGACCACGCACCCCTGCGGGGTTACCGCTGCCGACCACATCGTCTACACCGTGCCGGATCTGGACTCAGCGGTCGACGCGCTCAACGCGGTGCTGGGCTCGGTGCCGCGGCGGCGCTTTCACCCGCGAGGGCCGCAGGGGCCGGAGATGGCCTTCTACCGTGTCGGCGAGGCCGTCATCGAGGTCGTCGCGAATGGCCGGAAACCGGCACTCATCGGCTTGGCACTGACAACGCCGGATCTGGACGCCACGGTGGCACAGATCCGGTGCTGCGGTGGACCGGTATCCGACCCGAAGCCGGCCGTGCAGGGCGGGCGGATCGCCTCGGTCTCGAGCGAACATCTCAAATGGGGCCTGGCAGTCATGGGCACCTAGCGACGCCGCCACCGCTGGAAGGTGGATCGAGCGCTGGCGTCGCCGCCAAGAGGTGACGTACGCAACACGTGTGATGCGGACGACAAAGCCTTCCGGATGTGACAACGGATTCAATACCATGAAGCCATCAAAACAACCGAAACCGTGGATTCGGGATCGACTGGAGGGCGAAATCATGAGGAAAGCATCTCTTTTCGTAGGGGCAGCACTGACCGCCGCGTCGCTGGCGTTGGCAGCCCCCGCCATGGCCTCCCCAGCGCCGACGGTCGGGTTGTCCGATGCCGTCTCCACTGCCGCCGGGGCCCCCGGTGCACTCGCAATCAGTGCGCCCAAGAGCGCGATAACTGTTCAGGACGCCGGTAAGAACGGGGCGCGCGTCGGTGGCAGAACCGCGGACGGTGCCTAGAGGTCAGACGGCCACCCACGGCCCAATGACAGAGGCGGCCCTTTACCGGCCGACCAGGAAGTCGGCTAGGCGGTCTTAGCCCGGTGGGGGTCTGAGTGGTGCTCGGCGGCACCTCGGTGTCCTGTTGCAGATGCCCGGACGCGGTTGACTGGCTAGGTGCAGTGCTTCCGCTCCTTCGGGGATAGTGCGAGTTCGGTGCGCCGCCCTGTCTGCGCGGAAAGCCGGGCAGCGTCGATGACGGCCATCACGGCGAGAATCTGCTGTGGCGGAACTGGATTGGGGCCGTCCGCGGTGATCGCCTGATGCAGTTCTCGGTAGTAGCGCAGTTGGTTGCCCGGCGGCGTCGGGCGACTCGTCTGCCGACCGTCGGCGTCGTAGAGGAGCATGTCGTCGGAATCCTCGCCCCACCCGGGTCCACCGGGCACGACGCCCGCCTTGAGTTGATCCTCTTGAATGTCGCTGCAATGTTTCACCACGGTGCCTGCAGTGCCATGCGCGATGAACCGGGTGTGGGCTCCTGCGGCGATCATGCTGCCGTGCAGGACCACCCGGAGCCGCGGGTAGTCGAGGATGACGTGCGCCCAGTCATCGGTGCGAGATCCAGCGCGCAGGCAGCCGAAGTCGGCCGTGACCGCGTCGGGCAGGCCGAACAGTTGCAGGGCCTGGTCGGCCAGGTGCGGGCCGAGGTCGAACCACAATCCCGCACCGGGGCCGGCGTTTTCCCGCCAGCGGTCTCGGGGGTTGGGGCGGAACCGGTCGATGTGGGATTCGAAATGGGCGACCTCACCGATGAGGCCGCCGTCGATGACCTGTTTGATGCCCAGATAGTCGCTGTCCCAGCGACGGTTCTGGAACACCGACACGATCCGCTGACTACGATCGGCGGTGTCGATGATCGCGCGAGCATCCTGCAGCGACAGTGTGAACGGTTTATCGACCACGACGTGATGCCCGGCCGTCAACGCCGCCTCCGCGAGCGGCCGGTGGGTGTCATTCGGCGACGCGATCACCACCACGTCCACATCACCGCGGGCGATGAGTTCGTCGGCATCGACGACGTGGACATCGGGATGGTCGGCGTGGACATCGGCGGCACGTGACGAGGCGACGGCGGCGAGTTGCAGACCCGGGGTGGCGGTGATCATCGGGGCGTGAAAGGTCTTGGCCACGTAGCCGTATCCGATCAGACCGACCCGCACGGTGTCGTCAGCAGCAGACATATCTCTCCTTCCCGTTGGAACATGCCCTTCCAGTGCCACTGCTCGTCGGCGACTGTCGAAGCGGACGACCTTCGCGATGCCGTCGGGGTGCAGCCCTTTCAGTTTGGACCGGCTAGCTCGTACTTGCCTGCGCTTTACCGCCGCATGGGCCAGGAGCGTTGAGAGGCTGCAAGCAGCAGGCGGCGTCGTCATTGGCCATGTCCGTGCTTTGAAGAAACTGGTCCAACCACTGTACGATCACGGCTTCCGCCCTGATTCCGGTACGGGCTCCGCCGCAGACGCTTTCAACGACAGGGGTTCCAAGTGACGGTTCCGAGGATCAGCGCTGGGACCGGTGCTGCGGCTCTGATGCTGGGCTTATCGCTCCTTACGCAGCCGCACGGTGTGGCCGCGGCCAACTCGTTGATCACGCCGACTCTAGACTTGCCCGGAAGGCCCGCGCACAAGGTGGTCCGGCGGGTACACCGCGGCACTTGGCGGACTTCGGCGACACCGCACCTTGCGCAGTCGCCCCCGCGGATGCGGCACCGGGCCGTAAGCTCACCGGGTGGATATCAGCAAAGTCCTCGCCGACGTAGCGATGGCACCCGTCCGGGTCGGCCTCCTGGCGGCCGACACCGGACTAGCCGTTGGGGCACTTGCCCTCGGGGTTGTGAAGGAGTCCCTGGGTGAGGAGGGTCCGCGGACGGTAGAGGGGCAGACGGTGGACCCGCTCACCGAAATCCTTCCGCTTCGCGGCGCCATAATCGGCGCCAACCGAGTCGCCGAGTTGACCGAACCCGACAGGGCGCTGGGCCGTGTTCTGGCCCGCGGCGGTCCGGCGGACAAGTTGACGCGTCCGGGTGGCGTTGTCGACATGCTGACCGCGCCCGGCGGGTTGATCGATCGGGTGTCGGTTGAAGGTAGTTCGCTGGAGCGGATTCTGGCGCCCGGCGGCCTGGTGGACCGGTTGCTCGATGAGGACGGACCGCTGGAGCGGATGTTCGCCGAAGACGGCGTCATCGAGCGGGTGTTCGCTGAGGACGGCATCGTCGACAAGCTGACGGTCAAGGACGGACCACTCGAACAACTCGCGGAGACCGCTGAAATCCTCAGTCGCTTACAGCCCGCCGTGGAGGCGTTGACGCCCACCGCAGACACCCTTGAGTCCGCTGTCGACACCCTCAACAGGATGGTCAACTCGCTCAGTGCCATCACTGACCGCATTCCGCGGCGGCGGGCGGCGCGTTCGGCGGTGCGCGCGAAGCCCGATGTGGACGACGACTCCGTCAACGAGTGAATCGACAGTCGTTCGAGAGGTGCCTACCCGCTCAGCGGGTTCGTCCAGCGAAGTCCCGGGAACCGCATGAAATCTGTATCGGCAGAGGCTAGGACGACGCCGTTTTCGATCGCGAGAGCGGCCAGCTGCGCATCAGGTACGAGGTTGCCCGCGATCTTGACCTGTTCACACATTTTCGCGTAGACGCGCGCCGTGGTCTCGGTCGCGGGCGGGATCCACACCACCGGGACTGAGAGCCACTCAGCGACATATCTCCAGGCTTCGGGCCCGGACAGCGGATTGTGGGCGACTCTTGGATGGGTGGCGATCCGAAGAAACGCGCCGATCGTTTGCCAGGGCAAACCGACTCGGCTGTCGCCGTCCAGCACGTCTTCCAGCCAGGATGCCGCGGCCGCGTTGTGGACGCTGTTCTCATCCACTGCATAGAGCAGCAGGTTCGCGTCAACGATCATCGTCGAGCAGATCCAGCACGTCGGCGATGTTCGTGACGTCCACCTTCAGTCCTATGCGTGAGGTCCGGTGCTTGTACTTGACCGCTTCGGATAGGGGCCCCCTGGTCATCCCTCTCCGCGCAAGCAGATTCAGGGCCTCACTCAGGCCCAGCCCTTCGCGGCGGAGACGTGCAATCTCACCGGCGACATCACTGTCGATCACCACCGTCGTTCTCATGAAACCTATGGTAGCGAGGACGCATCATGATGCATGACCGTCTGCCTTGACATGCTGGCAGGCCCCATTGGATGTGAGGATCACCCCGAACGAGGGCCGCGCCTGACCCACGCGCGGCACTGTCATCCCATCACCACGTGACCACGGTTTCCGGAGGCCGAAGCGGCGCGGCCGGGTTAGGCTGCCAGGGGGAATATTCCGACTGGTTGAAGGTGATCTTGATGACCCTAATGACGGACGTGGCTGCCGCGTTTCCTGCCCATGACCCCGCTGGCTGGCGACAGGTTCCTGTTTCCTCTACACCGGTGGACCCCGCCCGGGTCGCGGCCCTCATGGAAAAGGAGTGGGAACGGTACGCCAAGGCCACTCCCGGCTCGGCGGACCATGCGGCACGGTCCTCGAAGACCTTGCCGCTGGGCGTGACCAGCAGCTTCCAGTACTGGGATCCGTACCCGATGGGCGTGAAGTCCGCACGCGGGGCGTACGTCACCGACTGTGACGACCGCCAGGTGCTGGATCTGTCGATGGGCTTCGGCGCGATGCTGGTCGGCCACCTCAACCCCACGGTGGTCGCCAAGGTCAAGGAGTTCCTGGACGACGTCGGCACGCTGTTTGTGACGCCGTCACCGGTTTCGACCGAGGTCGCCGAGCAGTTCAAGCAACGCTTCGGCCTGGACATGTTGCGGTTCACCAACTCCGGTACCGAGTCGACGGGGTACGCGGTGCGCACGGCACGCGCCTACACCGGCAAGAAGGCCATCGTGAAGATCGAAGGCGGCTACCACGGCGGCTACGACGGCCTGTCGGTGTCGGTCAAGCCGGGCATCGACGAAATCGGTCCGGCGGATAACCCGATTCCGCAGGTGCCCTTCGATGTCGAGCCCGGCGAAGTTCACTGCGTGGCCTATAACGACCTCGGCCAGATGGAACGCGTGCTGGCCGCCCACGGCAAGAACGTCGCCTGCGTGGTCATGGAGCCGGTCATCGAAAACCTCGGCATCGTCCTGCCCGACGCGGGTTATCTCGCCGGCGTTCGCGCACTGTGCGACGCGCACAACGTCGTGCTGATCTTCGACGAGGTCAAGACCGGACTGACCGCCGGTGCCCATGGTGCCGCCGCGCGCCTGGGTGTCAAGCCCGACCTGATCACGTTGGCCAAGTCCATCGGCGGCGGCCTGCCGCTGGCCGCCTTCGGTGGCACCGCGGAAGTCATGCAGGTCGTCGTCGACAACCGGATGGCCCACTTCGGCACCTACAACGGCAACCCGTTGTGCATGGCTGCCGCCTTGGCGGTCAACGAGGTCGCCACACCGCAGGCGCTGGCCGCAGCCGAACAGGTCAACGACAACGCCATGGAGGCGATGGACACCATCATCCGCGAGTACGAACTGCCGGCCCACACCGTCGGATTCGGCGTCAAGGGTGCAGTGACCTGGTCACCCACTCCTATCCGCAACTACCGCGACTACAAACTGGCCACCGATTTCCACGTCGCGGAATTGGGCTGGCTGTGGGGTATCAACCGCGGCATCCTGACACCGCCCGGGATGGACGACCAGTGGCTGGTCTCGCTGGCACACACCGACGCCGACATGGGCAAGTGGGTGGACGCCTTCGGCGAACTGGCCAAGGAGTTGCGCGCCTGACCAACCGCTGCCTGGTGAGAGGGTCCGGCAACGAAAGGACGGCGCGTGGCGCAGACACGGATCGTGACCCTGGTGGGCAGCCTGCGGGAGGCATCCATCAACCGCCAACTCGCCGAGTTGGCCGCCGAAGTGGCACCGGAAGGTGTCATCGTCACTGTCTACGAGGGGCTCGCGGAGATTCCCTTCTACAACGAGGACCTTGACACCGAGACCCCGCCTGCAGCCGCTTCCGCCCTGCGTGCCGCCGCCGCCCAGGCCGACGGCGCGCTGTTCGTCACCCCGGAATACAACGGCACCATCCCCGCCGTGCTCAAGAACGCCATCGACTGGCTGTCCCGGCCCTGGGGTGCGAGCGATCTGAAGGACAAGCCGGTTGCCGTCATCGGTTCCGCGATGGGTCGGTACGGCGGCGCCTGGGCCCATGACGAAACCCGCAAGTCGCTGGGAATCGCCGGGCCTCGGGTGGTCGAGTCCATCACGTTCTCGCTGCCGGCGAAGACCCTGGAGGGTGAGCATCCCCGGGACAATCCGGATGTTGTCGCCGCGGTGCGCGACGCGGTCGGCACGCTTGCGGCGGAAGCATCGCCTGGGACGCCTTGACCTAGGCCCCTGGCCGCGGTCGAGGCTCAGCCACTCGCGCGCAATGCGTCATCGTCGATCAGCGAGCCGTCCCGCCCGCGTACGCGTCGAGAATCCGTCGGAGCTCGGATACCTCAGCGGGATCAAGGCTGACCGACTGCAGGTCCTCGTCCATTGCGGGATTGGTGTACTCCATCAACGAGGCGTGCACCGTTCGGGCTGAACTGTGAAACGCCCGGGCCCCGGTGAAACGCACCAACTCGGCGATGTTGCCCACTCGGACTCCGGATCCCGGCATGATCGTGATCCGGCTGCCGGCTGCTTCCACGAGTGTGCGCAGCATCGTCTTTCCCAGGTCGACGTTGGGGCGCAGGCCGCTGGTCAGGATCCTCGAGCAGCCCAGTTCGATGATCTCCTCGAGTGCCGTGATCGGATCGCTGACCCGGTCGAAGGCTCGGTGGAACGTCACCTCCATGTCGCCGGCATGTCCGACCAACTGCGCGCACCGATCGACATCGACCCGGCCGTCCTTGCGGAGCATCCCGATGACGACTCCGTCGCAGCCCAACTGTGCACACTGGCGGATATCGGTGGCCATGGATTCGAATTCGGCACGGGTGTAGAGGAAGTCGCCTCCCCGTGGCCGAATGATGGGGAAAAGCTGGATGCTCGTGGACTCCCGGGCGGTGGCGATCACCCCGTAGGACGGGGTGGTGCCGCCCTCGTGGGGATTGGCGCACAGTTCAATTCGGTTGGCGCCGTTGTCCTGCGCTATCCGGCATGACGCAAGATCGAAGGCGATGACTTCCAGTTCCATGAAAGTCGACGTTAGAGATGCATGTTCCACTGACCGCAATCCTGGGCCAGGACGTCGTTGACGTCGACTTCGATCCCGCCGACCAGCGGGCCTGGATTCGACGCGGTGCTGACGATCCGTTGGTACAGAACTGCGGCGGGGTCGACGCGCTTACCGGACCAGGCCCGGGTCTGCCAGGACCACCGGCGCCCGGGCGTGCGCGAATTGCCGATGACGCCATCGGCGCCGGCCCACTGGCACACATCGATACCGCCGTAGACACCGGTGCGCTGCACTCCGAGTACCGAGTTGATACCGCGAAACCACGGCAGCGCGAGGGTGTTCCAGGTGTCGCGGCTGATGTCATCGTCGACGCTGAAGAAGATCGGCGCACCCTGGGCGCCGCCAGCCGCGGTGTGCAATTGCCAGGCGGTCTTCGCGTCCGCGACGCCGCCGGCGAACCCGCGGGTGAAGTCCGACGGTGCTGTCCCGCCGGGCTTGCCGTATTGGTAGTTGCTGACGATGACCAGTCCGGCGGCGGTCAGCGACTCGGCGTAGGGACGGGTGATCGGCTTGGCACCGAAGTTGGAGCCGGGACGCGACAGCGAGACGTAGTTGATCACCCCGGCGTAGCCGGCAGCCCGGATGTCTGCCGCCGGAATCTGGCGCATGGCGTAGTCGATGAGCATCGGGGCGGCGGCCGCCGCCTCGGGCGCACCGGCACTCGCCGATGCCAGGCCGAGTCCGGCCAGCGCGGACGCGGCGGTGCCGTAGCGGAGTGCGTCACGCCGGGAGACCACGGGTGATCGCCGAATTTTGGGATTTCTCGACGGGTCCTGCACCGCGCGATGTTAACAATGTGACTGGAGTGACCGGGGTAGGCCGCGCGAGCCGAGATCAGTTGGTGACCAAGGGCGGCGGCTCGCTCATCGCCGGGGCGCGAGACGGGGCTTTCGCCTTCGTCGGACGCGACGGCTCGGTTGACGTGATGCCCGGCCCGCTTCCCGAATCGGAGCTCGCCGCACAGGTCGCCGACCTGAAGTCCTGAGCCGCACCAGATCGACGACCGCCGAAGAGCGGATTCCTCGCCGTTCGTAGGGTGTGACACTTATTCGACCAGTGTTACACTGGGCGTATGCCGACCCTCCGTCGACGCCACGCCGTCACTGAGACCGAGGACATCGCGGCTGCACTGGATGTGGCACGCAACGCCTGGCCCGAATTGGCAGATAAGCCGGGCGCATTGTTGCGCCGGCTGATTCTCACCGGCGAAGACGTCCTCACTGCGCGGCTGCGCGGCACTGCGGAAGGTCGCCGGACGGCCATTGAGCGGACCAGCGGCACGCTTACCGGGGTCTACCGGCCCGGGTATCTGGCGGACGTTCGCCAGGACTGGCCCGAGTGATCATCCTGGACGCCAGCATCCTCATCGCGCACCTGGAGACCGGCGACAGCCACCACGCGCGTGCGACAGGCCTGCTCCTGGATCACTGCGACGAGGACTTCGCAGCCAGCGCGGTCACGCTCGCGGAGATCCTTGTCGGCGCAATTCGGGCGGGCCGCGGTGAGCACGCCCGCGATGCACTTGCTGAATTGCAGGTGCAAGCCATCGGACTTGACGCCGGCGCGGGCTGGGACCTGGCCCAGCTGCGGGTCCGGACCGGACTCAAACTTCCGGACTGCTGCGTGTTGTATGTGGCCCGCATCCACGCGCCCGCGAAGGTAGCCACTTTCGATACCCGGCTAGCCGCGGGCGCCGCGACGCTGGGCATTGATACCGTCGCCGCGTAATCGTGCCCAGATCCCACCGCCGTTCCGGTGCGCGGGGCTAGTGTTTCGCCGGAGCCTTCATGAGCGACTACGCCGCCGAATACCTGCACACCGTCAGTGCGCTGATACAGCGCGTCTACGACGAGCAACTGCCCACGCTGAACGCTGCCGCCACCCGGATCGCCGACTGCATCGTCGGTGGCGGGCTCTGGCATGTGTTCGGCAGTGGGCATTCGCAGTTGCTGGCCGCCGAACTGTTCTACCGGGCCGGCGGGCTGGTGCCGGTGAACGCCATTCTGGATCTGCCGCTGTCGGTGATGGTCAACGCCCGCCGCTCCACCTGGCTGGAGCGGCTACCCGGCTACGCCGAGCAACTGCTGCAGGACGAACCGTTGCAGGCCGGTGATGTGGTGCTGGTGATATCCAATTCCGGCCGCAACGCCGTACCGATCGACGTTGCGCTGGCGGCCAAAGCGGGAGGCGCCACCGTGCTGGCGCTCACCTCGGTTGAATTCTCCCGTCGCGTCAGCTCGCGCCACCCCAGTGGGAAGAAGCTGCTCGACTGTGCGGATCTGGTCTTCGACAACTACGGCGCCGACGGCGACGCCGCCGTTCACATTCCCGGCTGCCCCAGCCCGGTATCGGCCACCTCGACGGTGGTGGGCGGGGCACTGCTGCAGGCGCTGGTGGCCGCCACGGTGGCCGAGTTGCAGGGCCGCGGTCACCCCGCGCCGGTATGGCAGAGCGCCAATGGCGAGCAGGGCGAAGCGAGCAATGCGGCACATATCGCCGCCTACCGTGGCCGGATCAAGCGGCTGTAGCTTAGGCGTCCCGCTCGATCCGCACGCCCTTCCAGAACGCCACATGGTTGCCGATCTGCTGGGCGCGGGCGCTGGGATCCGGGTAGAACCAGGCAGCATCCGGATTGATCTGATCGCCCACCGTCACCGTGTAGTAGCGCGCCGTCCCCTTCCACGGACACACCGTCGTCGTCGCACTGTCGCTGAGGAACTCCCGGCGGACGCTTTCCGGCGGAAAGTAGTCATTGCCCTCCAGTTGGACGGTGTTGGCCGCCTCGGCGATCACCGCACCGTTCCATACAGCTCGAATCATCGACTGCCACCTTTCTTGGACTCCGGGTCGTTCCCATGATTAGATCCCTGTCGGTCGGCGGGTCGGTACCCAGGTCGCCATCCGACCCGGCCGTGGGGCCGCTGTGGCTGTTGTGGCTATAGTTCCCAGCTGATTCTTATGCAAGCAATTGGACAAAGCCGATGCCCTTTCGTAACCTGATCGAGACCTGAAGCACAGTGGACAGGCAGTTCGGCGAAGAAGCCGTCGACGGCAGTCAAAGGATGCACAGTCTTGAAGTTCCATAACCCGTTCGCCGTGAAGCCCGCGGTCTACAAGCAGGCAATTGGCGCGATCGTTGCACTCACGGCCCTGGTGGTGGGCGGTGTCGCGCACGCCGACTCGGCCCAGGACACGCTGGCGAAATTCAAGGAGCTGTCCCGGCAGGCCGAACAACTGGCCGCGACGATGAACGCGGCGCAGCAGGATTTCGATCGGAAGATGCAGCTTCTCGGTGAGGCCGACCGGCGGCAGGCCGCGGATCTGGCCCGTCTGGACGACGCCAGGGCGCAGCTGGCCGGTTACCAGGGGGCCGCCGACAGGATCGCCGCCGCCGCCTACATGGGTGGGCGCGCCGACGAGCTCAACGCGATCCTGACCGCCGAATCGCCGAAGGCGCTGATCGACGACCTGTCCGTCCAGCGGGCGATGGGTCTTCAGATGTCCGCGCAGATGACCAGCTTCCGCCGGGCCGACCAGGAGGCCCGGGCCATCGCGGCAGCGTCGGCCAAGTCCGCGGCCGACGCCAGGGCGGCCACCGACGCCGCCGCCGCGGTGCGAGCGGACCTACTCAACAAACAGGCCGAACTGCAGTCGCAGGTCACCGAGGCCAAGGCCGAATTCGCGCTGCTCGCCTCCGCTCAGCAGTCCGTGCTGACCGCCATGCCGGCCTCCGTGGTCGCGGCGCTGGGTCCGATCCGGCCCATCCCCACCGTCGGGATGGGTGGCCTGCGGCCCAACGCGAGGGCCCTGGCGGCCTACGTCATGGCCACCTACCCCGGCGTGCGGTCCATCGGCGGGGTTCGCGCGGATCCGCTTCCCGATCACCCCAGCGGACGCGCGATCGACATCATGCTCACCGACATGGGCCTCGGGGATGTCATCAACGCCGACATCCAACGCCAGGCCGGCCGATTCGGCGTCTCCTACACGATGTGGCGGGTGCCGGCTCACTTCGACCACATCCACGTCACCGTCAACTGAACGGTCCGACTCGGCTAGCACCGCCCGGGGTTGACTGAACCTACGTCGGCACGGCCAGGTCCATCTCGACCGCTGCCGGATCACCGGCGTAGGAGCCGGCGCGGATGGTGATGTCTCCAACCTCGAGCGCGAAACGGTCACCGGCCCAACGCTGGACCGCCCGGATCGAGCAGTCGACGATCACCCGGGTGCTCGTCCCGGCTTCCAGGTGCACCGACCGGAAGCCGACGAGATGGTGGACGGGACGCCCAGTGTCGGCGGGCTGCACGGCATAGATCTGTACGACGTGGCGGCCGGGGCGGACCCCGGTGTTGGCGAGAGTGACTGAGGCTACGAAATGTTCGCCGTCGAGACGCCCGACATCAAGGTCCGAGACGCTGAATGTGCTGTAGCCCAAACCGAATCCGAGCGGATAGGCGGCCGGCACGCCGTCTCGGTCGAGTTTGCGTTGTCCCCACCACCGGCCGTAGGTGACGGTGTCGGCATCCCAATCCACCTGCGGCAGATCGGTTTGCCGCCGCGGGATCGCCATCGGCAGCCGTCCGGCGGGCTCGGCATCGCCGAGCAGGACGTCGGCAACGGCGTGCCCACCCTCCATGCCCGGGTACCACGCCAGCAACACCGCAGCCACCTGGTGATCCCACGGGTCCAGCACGATCGTCCCGCCGCCGATCACCACCACCACGGTGCGGGCATTGACTGCTGCCACCGCCTCGATGAGCGCGACGTCCGCGGCATGCAGTCGCAGATCGCGGCGGTCCCCGCCGAAGTTCCTGAGTGTGGACACCCGGGCCGCCACCTTGACCAAGGCCGCCGCGAACGGCCGGAACCGGGCGATGCCGCCGAGCAATTGCGTTGATGCGGTGTCCACGCCGATCAGCGACTCACCCTCGTCCACCGAGGACAACCCCACCACGACCACTGCGGCGTCGGCGCTGCGGGCCGCCGCCGCCGCCGCTTCCCGGTCAGTGCCTCCGACATGAATCAGCTTGTCTCCCAGGCGCTGCCGCAGTCCGTCCAGGATGGTGACCGAGGATGGCGGACTGACCAGCGAAGACCCGATGTCACCCTGGTTCGGCTGATCGGCCAGCCGGCCGAGGAGTGCCACCCGGGACAGCGACGCCTCGTCCAGTGGCAGTGCCGGTGTCCCGTCTCCGCACCGGTTGCGAAGCAGGACCGCGCCGCGCTGGGCCGCCTCCCGCGCCAGGCGGCGGTGCTGCGGTGAGGCGACCACATCGGGGTGTGGATCCGGCCTGGCGCGCAGGGCGAGGCCGATCTGGGCGCGGAGATGGCGGCCGGCGACGCGTTCGAGGTCGGATCGGGTGAGGCGCCCGTCCGCCACGGCCGCCGGCAGGGTGGCCGCGCGTTGTTGGCGGAAGGGCATCTCCAGGTCCTGGCCGGCGCTCACCGATCCCACCGGGTCGCGCAGTCCCCAGATGAAGTCGGTCATCACGAATCCGGTGAAGCCCCAGGCGTTTCGCAGGATGTCGGTGAGTAGCTGCCGGTTCTGTCCCGCCCAGGTTCCGTTCACCGAGTTGTAGGCGCTCATCACGCAATCCACACCGGATTCGACGACGGTGCGGAAGTGCGGCAGATACACCTCGTGCAGCACGTCCTCGGCGACCCGGACGTCGACCCGGAAGCGGGCCTCCTCCATCGAGTTGAGCGCGAAGTGCTTCACGCAGGACATCACCCACGGGTTGCTCCCGGCGACCGCCGCAGCACCCATCGTGCCCAGCAGCACCGGGTCCTCGCCGTAGGACTCCTGTGAGCGTCCCCAGCCGGGGGCGTAGGCCAGGTTGATGCAGATCCCGGCCCACAGGTTGGCGCCCTGCGCCCGAGCCTCGGCTCCGATGGCGTCGGCCACGGAGCGTTCCAGGTCGGGATCCCAGGTCGCGGCGCGGGCGATGGCGACCGGGAACGCGGTCGAGGACCCCAGCGCCACCCCGCGCGGGCCGTCGGTGAACCGGATGCCGGGAATGCCCAACCGGTCGATGCGGCCGGCCTCGAACGGCACCTTGTTGTACCGCTGGGACATCTCGCGCATGCCGCGCAGAATCGTCAGGTCACCGTCGAGGAGCCACAACAACTCGCGCTCGGTCAGCCGGCCGATCAGGGCCGCGACGGCGTCGTCGAGGTGTTGCCGGCCGCTTCGGACGCTGGCCACCGCCGCGGCGAAGGCCGTGTCCGGTGGGCAGATCGGGTCGGTGACGGTCATCGGCGGGCCGGACCTGACCGCGCGCCGCTCAGGCGCTGCGGGCGCGCCGAGCGGCGATGAAGGACCGCACCCCGACGGCGAGATAGATCACCGACAGGACGGCGGTGGCGGCCTGGGCGAAGACGGCGCCCGGGCGTTCGGCGGTGCCGTCGAACGCCGCGGGCAGCTTCAACAGCGAACGCGCGGTGCCCAGTAGGGCCAGCAGACCGATCAGCAGGGCCGCGTGCATGACGTGCATGCGCAGTTTCTCGTTGCTGCCGAGCAGACCCAGCACCAGCAGAACGACGCCGATGAAGGCCGGGATCAGGGCGGTCGTGTGGACGGCGCCGGTCAGGAAGTAACCGGCCAGGCCGAGCGCGATGTACAGAACTGAGAAGACGACGGTGATTCTGGGCATGGGTGCAGCCTAGATATCCGGCGCGAGGTGACTTGCACGGCACTAGGGCAATGTTGGTCCTGTATTGTCCGTGCATACAATGCAGATATAGAAGGGGGCGTGCCGTGGCGGTGACTCAAATTGATCTCGACGACGAGGCCCTAGTTGAAGTCATGCGAATTGCCGGCGTGCACACCAAGAAAGAGGCCGTCAATCTCGCCATGCGTGATTACGTAGAACGGTTCCGGCGGATCGAAGCCCTGGCCAAGTCCCGCGAGCGGGCCCAGGACTGGGACTACGAGGGCTGGTTGGCCGCGCGGGCTGACGAGAAGGCGCTCAAGGGTTGATCTACTTCCTCGCCGACTCCTCCGCGGTCTGGCGAATCCAGCGCCACCCGGAGGTCACCGAGGCGTGGACTGCACCGTTGTTGAGTGGGTCCGTCGGTTCATGCGAGCCGCAACGCGCGGAATTCCGTCGATCGGCGCGCAACGCCGGCGAATTTGAACAGATGAACCAGATGTTCCACGACGTCTATCCCGATGTGCCCGTCCCCAAATCGGTATGGCGGTGGATCGATGCTGCCCAGTACCGCCTCGCCGGCGTCGGTGCGGCGCGGGCTCTGTCGGTTGTCGACCTCATCGTCTGCGCCACCGCGGCGGCCACCGGACTGGTGCTCCTGCATGACGATGCCGACTACGACCTCGCGGCCCGCCACCTGCCCGAGGTCCACACGCGCCGCATCGTGGGCCCCGGCGACTAGCACCGGATCTCTGTTCATCCGCAGTCCCACCCCGCGTGCGCGTAGGGTCGGGCTATCGGGACCACCCAGGCCCCCCATGTGAAGAGGGCCAGCGATGTCTGACAAGTCCCCCCGCCAAACCATGACGAAGAAATCCGGCAAGTCTCTGAAAGAGAAACGCGCGGCGAAGCACGCCAAAGCCGACAACACGTCCGCAACCGAGGCCGCGATCCATCCCAAGAAGCGCTGACGCAAAGGGGTTGAACCCGGGAGATTGCGGGAAAAACCCAACCGGGACTTCCTGATCGGGAAGTGGGGCACCGACGGCGACTTCGAACCGGCCGTGGATCTGCGGGCGGACGGCAGCAGCGACGGACCCCGCTTGGTCGACGTCCTAGACCTGAAAGTCGTTGTCACGGTTGTCGACAACGCGATCCTGGAGTCGACCAACAGGCAGGGAGAAATGTCGACGATGACGCGCTTGCCCTGAGCGGCGCGCACTGTGCTCCCGAAATCCATTACGTGGCAAAGCAATAAGGGCAACATCTGAAAAATTCCCGAATTGGCTTCGTGGTCACGCCGGGACCGATCATGCTCACCACACTGATTGGTGTAGCGTAGACAGAGTTGGGAACCCAGTCAGTCCGGGATGATTCAGCAGTCACGCTGATCGCGCAGAGCAGAAGCTCACGCCGGATATGCCGGTGACAACCCCAAGACGGGATCACCATGAATGTTCCTTCTAGAGCGCTTTTTTCGCCTATCACCGGTGCAGGACTCGGTTTTTCAGTTCCGCCGACGCTTGGAATTCTGGGCACGTACCCGCCGACCGTCTGCGGTCTGGCGACGTTCGGCGCGGCCCTGGCAGACGGCTTGTCGGCCAATGGTGCCGATGTCAGCGTCGTGCGGGTCTCCGACGGGTCATCGACCTCCGCTGCCAGGGTCGTCGGAGAACTCATCAACGGCTCTCCAGCATCGGTCGCGGCGGCCTCGGAATTGTTGAATCAAAGCCAGATTGCCATCATCCAACATGAGTACGGCATCTACGGCGGCGTTGACGGCGACGAAGTCGTGGACATCATCGGCGGGTTGCGGGTGCCATCCATCGTGGTCGCCCATACCGTCCGGAAGCACCCATCACCGCACCAGCGTGCTGTGCTGGAGGAGATCGCGGCAATGGCCGATCAGGTGATCGTGATGTCCGAGGCTGCCAATGAGCGGCTGTGCGACGGCTATGACGTCGATCGCGGAAAAGTCACCACCATTCCGCACGGCGCGACCATCCCGACGCAAGCCCCCGTGCGATATTCGGATCGGCCCACACTGTTGACCTGGGGACTGCTGGGACCGGGAAAGGGCGTCGAGCGCGTCATCGACGCGATGGTCGCGCTGCGCGACCTCCCCGGCCGCCCTCGGTACCTGATCGCCGGCCAGACGCACCCGAAGGTTCTCGCCGCCGACGGCGAGGCGTACCGGGTCGCCCGAATCGAACAAGCGCGGCGCGGCGGGGTGGCGGATTCGGTGTGCTTTGACGCCGGGTACCAGACCGTTGCCTCCTTGAATGCACTCGCCCAGTCGGCGGCCGCCGTCGTCTTGCCCTACGACTCCACCGACCAGGTCACCTCCGGTGTCCTGGTCGATGCCATCGCCAGTGGTCGGCCGGTAATCGCCACCGCGTTCCCACACGCCATCGAGTTGCTCGCCACCGGCGCCGGAATCGTCGTCGACCATGACGACCCGGACGCGTTGGTGTCCGCCCTGCGCCGCGTCGTGACCGATCCGCAGTTGGCGGGCTCCATGGCCGATGAAGCCCGTCGACTGGCACCGGCGATGGCGTGGCCGGTGGTTGCCAGGGCGTATTTGCTTCTGGCGCAGCGGCTCCTGGCGCAGCGGTCGGCGCTGGTATGAACGTCAGCGCTCCCGACCCGATCTTCGACCACCTGCTGCGGATGACCGATCATCGCGGCACCTTCGAGCACGCCCGACTCGCGGCCCCCCGGACCGAGCACGGCTACTGCACCGATGACATGGCTCGGGTGCTCGTCGTCGCGACCCGACAACCCAACTCCGACGGCGCTGTCAACGGACTTGCCAGAGTCGCTGTGCAGTTCCTCAACGATGCGCAGGCCTTTGCCGGCAAGTGCCGAAATCGGATGGACCGACTCGGGCGGTTTACCGACGAGCCGGCAGCCGAGGACGCCTGGGGACGTTGCCTGTGGGGTTTGGGAACCGCTGCGGCCCACAGCGACGTCTCGTTGATTCGCCGGCTGGCGGTGATCCAGTTCGAGCGGTCCGCCGCAGTCCGCTCGCCCTGGTCACGGGCGATGGCGTTCGCGGCGTTGGGTGCAGCCGAGCTTCTGTCGGTGGAGCCCGGGCACCGTGGGGCCCGCGCGCTCATGACCGACTATGCCGCGGGCGTCGGAAGACCCAGTGCGGACGGGGCCTGGCCGTGGCCAGAGCCGCGGCTGACCTACGCCAACGCGGTCCTGCCCGAGGCGATGATTGCGGCCGGGGTCGCACTTGAGGATGCGCCGCTGCAACAGCGGGGCCTGGACCTGCTTTCCTGGCTGGTCGACTATGAGACAGCTGACGGCCACCTTTCACCGACCCCCGCAGGGGGCAGGGGGCCGGGTGATGCTCGGCCGGGGTTCGACCAGCAGCCGATCGAGATCTCCACCCTTGCCGACGCGTGTGCCCGCGCTTCCGGCGTGGATGCCGGCGCGATCTGGCCCGATACCGTGCGGGCCGCCGCCGCCTGGTTCGACGGCGCCAACGATGCCGGCCTACGCATGTGGGATCCGCAGACCGGCGGCGGATTCGACGGTTTGCACGCCGACGGCGTGAACCTGAACCAGGGCGCCGAGTCGACCCTGGCCGCGCTCTCGACCATGCAGCAGGCAATGCGCCTCGCGACTGTGCCGCAGTGACGTCGACGCTGGGCGATCTTGCCACCCGCGGTCCTCAGCGGCTCCCGGCCGACCCGACGCGGGTGATCACCCAACTCTTCGTTCCCGGTCAGGAGGGTTTCGAACAGCAGGAGTCTCGGACGGGCGTGGTGTTGGGGCGCATCCTGGAACTGAGCGAGCGTGACGTGCGCTCGGCGCTCGACGACGTCTTCACCCGATTCGATGGGCGGCATCGCAATCTGGTCGACGTCTTTCGTCGGCACGCTGGTGAATTGGCCGATCGTCTCGATCCCGACACCCAGATATCCGATGACCGACTGGTGTTGTTGGGTTCGGTCTTCACCAGCGAGTACGCGATCGAAGCCGCGGCGCTGTGCAATCCCAGTATCGTGGCGCATCCCAACCAGGCTGGAATAGCCGCGGGCAGCTTGCGTTTCGTACTCAGTGTCCGTGGGATCGGGGAGGGGCACCGCTCGTCGATCGGGTTCCGGACCGGGGTCATCGACTCGTCGGGCCGACCCCATGTCGATGACTGCGCGCCGTTTGCCACCGTCGGAACCACCGTGCCGGCTCTGCTCGATGCCGAAGCCCTTCGCGTTGAACTCGCCCGACTTCACGACGCGGAGGAGGCGGTGTCATACGTTCTTGACGCGCTTCCTGAGCGATTCACCCGGGCCGAGCTCGATGCCCAACTCGCCATGCTCCAGACCCGTCTGAGCACCCGCGGACGTGCGCAGGAGACGATCACCGAAATCCAGGCGACCGCGGACCGAACCTATGGCATTGAATTTTCCAGCCAGGCCGCCATTTCCGAGCGCGTGTTGTTCCCAGCGATGGCTGCTGAGGCGGCCGGCATGGAAGATGCCCGCTTCGTCCGATTCACCGACGACGACGGTTCGGTCACGTTCTATGCCACCTACACCGCCTACAGCGGTTCCCACATCAGCCAGCAGCTGCTCGAGACCCGGGACTTCCAGTCCTTCGCCTCCACCCCCATGGTCGGCCGAGCCGCGGCGAACAAGGGTCTGGCATTGTTTCCCCGCCGGATCGGGGGACGCTTCGCCGCCCTGTCGCGAGCGGACCGCGAGTCCAACGCGATCGCCTTCTCTGAGCATCCGTTCGTGTGGACGACAGCAGTCCCGTGTCAAAGTCCGGTCGAGGCCTGGGAGGTTCTGCAGCTTGGGAATTGCGGCCCGCCCATCGAAACCGATGCCGGGTGGCTGGTACTCACCCACGGCGTCGGACCGATGCGCACCTACCGCATCGGGGCGATGCTGCTCGATCTCGACGACCCGACCAAGATCCTCGGCCGGCTTCGGGAACCGCTGCTGAGTCCGGCCGCCGACGAGCAGAACGGCTACGTCCCCAATGTCGTCTACTCGTGCGGGGCGCTGGTCCACGCCGAAACCCTGGTGTTGCCGTACGGCATCGGCGACGCGGCCATCGGGTTTGTGACAGTGCCGCTGACCGAATTGCTCGGTGCGCTCAGCAGCTCACCTTGCTGATCTCGGAAGCTGCTAGCTAGCTGCCGTAGAGATGCAACGCCCGGGCCGCTGTGGTGGCCACATCACCGCTCAGCGTCACAATGGGCGGACCGCCACGCTGATGGATCACATTGGCCAGCACCACCACGTAGCTGTCCGATCCCGGGTCGATCCACACCGTCACCCCGGTGAACCCGCTGTGGCCGACGCTGCCGACGGGAAAGATCAGCCCGCGCGGGGTGGACTGGTAGGTGTCGATATCCCAACCGAGCCCGCGTAGCGCCTGCCCCGCTATCGCCGGATAGTTCGGTGCCAGAAGCGGATCCGTTGTGTTGGGCGTCGTCGCGATCGCCTCCCGGGCCGCGGTGTTCGCCGCCGCCAGTTGACCGGCATGATGTCCGGGCTGCTGCGGTGTGGTCATCAACTCCAGCGTCGACCGGCGCAGCGGGAACGCACTGGGGCGTCCGGCCAGTCGGTCGAGCAGGGCCTGCGCGTACTTCCCGACATCGTGAGCCGTCGAGAACACACCGGCACTGCCGGTCACCCCACCCATCCGCCGCGCGGTCGGGTCATGCACGGTGCCCCGAAGCGGGTTGTCGATATTGGGGTTGATGCCCGGGGTGTCTTCGTCGCGTGCGGTCGGTGCGACGCGTGCCAACAGGTCGGTGCTCCAGGAATCCGCCGGGCACTGCCCGGTCTCGTCCGCGCCGCCGGTCGGACTGATTGCGGTGCCGCGGATCTGGTGTGGGCCGCATGCCCGGGCCGCGGGCAGATAGCGGGTGTCGGTCATCCCCAGCGGCGCGAAGACGTTGTCGCGGACGTAGAGGTCCAGAGGTTCGCCGCTGATCTTCTCGATGATCAGGCCGAGCAGGATGAATCCGATATCGGAGTAGTGGAAGACCTCCCCGGGAGTGAATTCCAGCGGTGCGGTGAGCGCCCGCCGGATCCCGTCATCCCGGTCCGCCGCCACCAGCCCCCACGGTCCTTGCCGGCTCAGGTCGCCGCCGATACCCGAGGTGTGCGTGAGCACCATGCGCAGTGTCACCTCGGCCCGTCGCGGGTCGTTCGCGGTGTTGAATTCGGGCAGGTAGGTCTGTACGGGATCGTCGATCGCGACGGTGCCCTGTTCGACGAGTTGGAGAAGTGCCGTGGTCGTCGCGAGGATCTTCGTCAACGACGCGAGATCGAAGATGGTGTCCACCGTCATCGGCTCGGCGGGTGCCGGTGAACCATCAAGTCCCGGTTCGCGGTCGAGTTTGCGCTCTCCGAACGCCTGGTGGACGACGACCCTGCCGGCATGCCCGATCTGCACCACCGCACCGGGCAGCCGACGCGCCGCGATCGCCTCGTTCACCAGATCGGCGATCGCCGTGAATTCGCCCTCCGGCGCCACGACTGGCGCGGGAGCCACCGACGGTGCGGGCGCGGCCGTCGGGCTCGGCGCACTGCTGGTGGCCGGCGGTGGGGGCGCCGGTCGTCCGCACGCCGGGGCTCCGGCGACGGCCAGGACGCCGACGATCGCAGCGCCGATCCGGATGATGCGCGACCCCGTCATCGTCCCGCAGGTATCAGCCTTCAACCTGTGACCGGATCCAGTCGAGGTTGGCCTGCATGTTGCGCTGCCATTCGGAGAGCCGCCGGGCCACGATCCGGGCTTCCTTATCCGGTTGCGCGGTGATTCCGATGGTGAGGCCGGACGGTCCCGGCCCCATCCGTGCCCACTGCCGGATCAGCACACCGTCGCTGGCGGGCTCAACCTCGAATCCCCAACTGGCGACAGGTTCCTCGTGGCCGAGGACGTTCCACACCCACCGGCGTTGCGCCTCGACCTCGACGACTTCGCAAACCGTCTCCCACTGGCCGATGGCGTCGTTGGTGTTGCGACCCCGGAAACGGGCACCGACCCGAACCCCGTCGGCGCCGTCAAGCCACTCGACGGACTGCAACTCCGCTGAGCACCGCGCGGGCAGGGTGATGTCGGTGACGTAGGCCCAGGCGGTCGCGATGTCGCACTGCACGCGCTGGGTCACTTCGATGGTCGGCTGGTCGCGGTAACGCATCGCTGTAGCGTGCCACGCATGCGGGTAGCCACCATGATCGAGCCCCGGTTACCGGGCGCGGTGGAGTTCGCCGTCGCGGCCGAACGTTTGGGCGTCGATTCGGTGTGGATCCCGGAGGTATGGGGATACGACGCGCTGACCGGATTGGCCTACCTGGCCGCGAAAACCTCGACGCTGCGGCTCGGAACCTTCGTCGTGCAACTCGGCTCCCGAAGTCCTGCGATGCTGGCGACTTCGGCGCTGAGCCTGCAGGAGTTGTCCGGCGGCCGGTTCCTGCTGGGTGTCGGCACCTCAGGCCCCCGGGTGATGGAGGGTTGGCACGGGGTGCGGTTCCGCAAGCCGGTCGAAACCACCCGCGAAACCATCGAGATCATCCGGACTGTCAGCCGGGCGGAGCGCCTGGAACATGCCGGTGAGATCTACCCGCTGCCGCTGCCGGACAGCGCCGGAGCCGCGTTGATGCCGATGGTGCGGCCGCGGCAGGTGCCCATCTACGTGGCGGCGATGGGGCCGCGGAACCTACGGCTCACCGGTGAGGTCGCCGACGGCTGGCTCGGCAACGCCTTCATCCCCGAAACCGCGGAGGTGTTCCTCGGGCCGCTGCGCGAGGGTGCCGAACGGGCCGGCCGGACCCTGGCCGATCTCGACCTGGTCGCTCCGGTCGCGGTGGAGTTCCACGACGACGACGCTGCCGCTGCCGCCGCCGCGCGCAGACATGCCGACGGGTACGCGTTCACCATCGGTGCGATGGGCACCGGCGGCCGCAATTTCTACAACGACGCCTTCACCCGACTGGGCTACGGAGAACAGGTCGCCGCCGTCGCCGACCTGTGGCAGGCCGGCAGACGGGACGAAGCGCGCGCGGCGGTGCCGATCGACCTCGGCCGGCTCACCAATCTCGTTGACACCGCCGACCGGATCACCGAACGGGTGCACCTGTACCGGGCCGCGGGCATCACGACCCTGCTGGCGAAACTGGCGGGGGATTACTCCGACCAGTTGGCGACGCTGGAGCGTCTGCTCGATGCCGTCAACGGCAGTTAGCGACCCCGGGTCGCCAGATAAATGGTGGCGGCGGATCGGCCGCGGGTGATCGGGTTGTCAAACCAGACCGACTCGGCGGCGACGTCGGTGAAGACCGATTCCAGCAGCGAGATGAAGTCGTCGTCGGGGGGATCGTCGGACCACATGGCGAAGACGCCGCCCGGGACCAGACGCGTCGATGCCGACCGCAGACCCTGCCGGGTGTAGAAGTCGGCGTGCGGCGCGTGCAGGACGTGTCGCGGCGAGTGGTCGATGTCGAGCAGGATCGCGTCGTAAGTCCGGCCCGGGTGTTCCGGATCGAATCCCACCGCATCCGTGGCGGCGGCGAAGAAGTCCGCGCACACCAGCGCGACCCGTTCGTCGGCTGCCAGGCCGGCGGTATCCGGCAGCAGGTCTCGCCGATGCCAGTCGATCACCACATCGGAGTATTCGATGACCGTCAACGTCCGAACCCGGCTGCACTGCAGCGCTTCCAGCGCGGTGTAGCCCAGGCCGAGGCCGCCGATGATCACGTCCAGGTCGGTGCCCGGGGTGCGGGCCAGCCCGAGGCGCGCCAGTTCTCGTTCGGCGACGGTGAACAGGCTCGACATCAGATGCTCGTCATCGAGCTTGACCTCGTAGATATCGGCACCCACGGTGAGGTCGAATCGGCGGCGCAGGCTGAACACGCCCATCGGGGTCTGCTTCCAGCCCAACTCCTCGAAGCGTGCGCTCACGGGAAAACAGTAGCGGTCTGCCAGCGGCGCCTGAGGCGCTCTCGCGCCCGGCTGGAATGCTGGAGCCAACTGCAACGAGAGAAGAGAACGTATGCCTTCGGTATTGGTGACCGGCGCGAACCGGGGAATCGGACTGGCGATCACCCGGCACCTGAGCGCACGCGGCTGGGATGTCTACGCCACGGCACGGTCTGAGGGCGCGCTAGCCGAACTCGGCACCATGCCCGGCGTGCATCCGACCCGGCTCGACATCACCGACAGGGCGTCCTTGGACGCACTCGCCGCGCAACTCCCGGCGGAACTCGACGGGGTGGTCAACAACGCCGGCATCATCGTCAACGGTCCGGTGGAGGGGCTGACCCTCGATGATCTGTCCCGTCAGTTGGATGTCAACGTCACCGCCCAGATCGGCGTGACCCACGCGGTGCTGCCCAGGATCCGCGCGGCGAAGGGCCGCATCGTCTTCATCTCCTCGGTCAGCGGATTGATCGCCACACCCGGTACCGGTGCCTACAACGCGTCGAAGTTCGCCCTCGAGGCACTGGCCGATGCATTACGGATGGAACTGCGGCCGTGGGGCATCCGGGTCTCACTCGTCGAACCCGGGCCGATCCGCACCGATATGTGGGGCGGCGCCCTCGAGCAGCACGACGCCATGGTGGCAGCACTCACCGAGGAACACCGTGTGCTGTATGCCCCGCATCTGGCCGGCACCCGGAAGCTGTTGGGCCGCATGCAGAAACTCGCCGCCGATCCGCAGAAGGTGGTCGACGCCGTCGACCATGCGCTGACCGCCCGTCGCCCGAAAAGCCGGTACCTGCTCGACGCATCCAGCCGGATCCAGAAGACCGTGATGGGTCTGACCCCCACCCCGATCAGGGACGCGGTCCTCGCGGCTGCGACAACGTCGAAGCGCCGGCCCTGAACGCCCCCCGATGACGCCACAGCGCCTGCCGGATCCGCCCTCCGGCGACGAAGACCTGCATGCCTGGGTGATGGACCACCTCGGTGATCTGTGCGCGCCGATGCCCGACGGTGTGACACCGCCCATGCGGGGCGGGCAACGGGCCGCCGACGCGGCCCTGCAGGCCTACGACGTCCGGGGTTATGCCCGCCTGCGCAACAACGTCTGGCCGCCGGAGACCCGGGGCGCCTCGCGATTGTCGCCCTACATCCGGCACGGACTGTTGAGCTTGCGCGAGGTGTGGGATCACGTCGCCGGCGGTCCGCCATCAGATGTGACGAAGTTCCGCGACGAACTGCTGTGGCAGGAGTACGCGCGACATCTCTACGCGCGGATGGGAACGGCATCGCGTGCATCGCTGCGATTCGACGTCGAGGAGCGCACCACCGGTGCGCCGGCCGCATCGGACAATCCGTGGGCATCGGCGGCGCTGTGTCTGGACTCATCCTGGACCGAATTGACCAGCGGCGGATGGTTGACCAATCAGACCCGAATGTGGCTCGCCTCGCACTGGAATGTCCGGGAGGGCCTGGGCTGGCGCGACGGCGAGGATCTGATGTACCGGCACCTGCTGGACGGCTCGCGCGCCGCCAACAGACTGGGCTGGCAGTGGACCGTCGGCGCGCTCACCGGCAAGGCCTACGGGTTCTCCCGCTGGCAGGTCCAGAAGCGGGCACCGGGCATGTGTGCCCGCTGCCCGCTGCAGCAGCGGTGCCCGATCGAGGGCTGGCCGCCAGCCCAGGAGCGCGAACCGCGGGCGCTGCCCGATCCGCGGTTGAGGCGCGATGACGATCTCGAAGTGACGGCCGGGCCCACGGCCACCCGAGGATCGGGGGACCCCGAGGCGGTCTGGATGACCGCGGAAAGCCTGGGTGATCGCGACCCGGCCGCCGCCGCACATCCGGGCTTGCCGGTGATGTTCGTGTTCGACGAGCCACTGCTGCGCAGGCTGCGGCTCTCCGGGAACAGGGTGGTCTTTTTGGCGCAGTCGCTTGCCGAACTCTCGACACGCCGGGAGGTGCACCTGTGGCGGGGCAGTCCGGTCGCGGTACTGCAGGGCACGCCCCTGGCGGCCACCTTCGCGCCGGTCCCGGGGTGGCGGTCCAGGGCCGCCCGACTCGACGTGGTCGCGCTGCATCCCTGGCCGTGGCTCCGGCGGCCATCAACCGGGTCTGTCGCGTCGTACTCGGCATGGCGCAAGGCCCACACGTAATTTCACCCTGAGGTTTCACCCCGAGGAAGGCACCACCTGATGATGACCGAAACGACCGCCCAGAAACTCGGTCGCCTCGTGCTCGGAACGTTGATGACCCTCGCCGGGATCGGGCACCTGAGTTTCGCGCGCGAGGAGTTTCGGGCGCAGGTACCTGACTGGGTGCCGGTGCCGCCCGATGTCACGGTGCTGGCCTCCGGCGCGGTCGAGATCGCCCTCGGTTTGGCGATGATTCTGGTGACCAAGCGGCGGGCGGTGGTCGGGCTGCTGCTGGCCGCGTTCTTCGTGGCGATCTTCCCCGGCAACATCGCTCAATGGGTCGACCACCGCGACGCCTTCGGCCTCAACAGCGATCGTGCGCGCTTCGTCCGGCTGTTCTTTCAGCCGGTGCTCATCGCCTGGGCGTTGTGGTCGACGGGGGCCTGGCGAATGTTGCGCCGTCGGCCATGACCGGTGATTCAGCGCCCGTCGAAAAGCTGCACGCCGGTATCGGAGCAGGCGGATTTGAGGCGCTTGTCCCGAGTCCACAACTGTGCGCCGGGAACGAGGGCCACCGCTGCCATCAGGTGAACGTCGACAGCACTCAAACCGCGGCCCCACAGCCGGCGCTGGTCGGTGAGGTGCAGGATCTCGTCATGGCCGACGCTCGGAAACTGACGCAGGTTGGCGAGCAGACCCAGCACGACATCACGCCTCCGGATTGAGCCGAGCGCCATCTCCTCCACGATCAGCGGGTGGCAGCCGACTCGATCCAAGCCCAGCAGTTCGACGAGTTGGGGCTCGGCGCTGTGCAGATGGTCGATCCACAGCGCGGTGTCGACCAGGATCATCCCGGTGGACGCCGCCGGGGACCTGATGTCGCGGACTTGTCGGTGCCGCCGAGGGCGGCCAGTCGGCGGGCGCTCTCGATACGGATCAGCGCCTGTAACCCTTGCCGCAGCAGGGCGGCGTTCTCGGTGACGCCGGTCAATTCGGCTGCCTTGGCGAGCAACTCGTCGTCGATCGTGACCGTAGTCCGCATGGCGCACCTCCAACTGCATCATTTGATGCGTTTTTAGATGCTATCAGGGGACGCTGGGGAATGACGGGTCCGGTGCGCGCGAACCGGCGCATCCGCGGGTAATTTGTCCAACCGGGATTCCGCAATCCGATCTGAGGTGGCGCGTGCTGTCTTATGTCAGTCGGTGGCCGATGGCGCTGCGGGTTGCGATGAGTTCCGCGATCGTCATGCTGGCCGGGTTGGCCGCCGGCGATATCGGTGCCGGTCTCGTCGCGACCCTCGGGGTGTTCACCGCCAACTACGGAAGTGACCGGCCGTACCGCAACCGGGGTGCGCAGTTGGCGGTGATCGCGGTCGCGTTGGCTGCGGCGGTGACGATCGGGGCCTGGGCTGCCACGGTGACGATCGGGGTCGCAGTCGTCGCGGTTTCGGTGATCGCGGTGTTCGCGGTCTGGTTGTGTGCGGCGTTGTCGGTGGGTCCGCCGGGTGCCTACATGTTCGTCGTGGTGTGCGCGGCCGGCGCAGGGATTTCGGCATCGCACCGGCCCGCCTGGCAGATCGGCCTGCTGGTGCTCGCCGGCGGCGCGATCGGCTGGATCGGCCAGATGAGCGGGGTGCTGATGGCCCCGCGCGGACCGGAGAAGGCTGCCGTGGCGGCCGCGGGGCAGGCCGTGGCCGGCTATCTCGACACGGTCGGCACGTCCGATTCGACCGTCGCCCGCCGGCGTGCCGCCACGGCGTTGTCCCGAGCCTGGGCGGTGCTGGTCGATTACCAGCCGCGCTCGGCGCCGGGAGGTCGGCTGCGCGGGTTGCGGGAATCCAACCATGCGTTGCACGTGCTGTTCACCGACGCGATGACCGCGGTCGGGCAGGGCCGGGCGGTATCCGCCGATGCCGCGGCGATCGCCCGCGCGATCGCCACCGAGGAACTCGATCCCGGCGTGGTCGCGAATCGTGATCCGGGCCGAGCCCCGTTGCGGAGGCCCCCCACCGTGACCCTGCTGAACCGGGCGATCCGACCGGGTGCGCAGACCCGGTGGGTGATGACGCGCGTCGGCATCGCCGCGCCGGTGGCGGGTGGCGCCGCCGGGATGCTCGGCATGGGCCACGTGTACTGGGCGATGGCCGCGGCCGTGCTGATGCTGCACCAGGGCGCCCACCGGGCCGCCACCGTCAAGCGCGGCGCGCAACGCGTGCTCGGCACGGTCGTCGGACTGGGGCTGGCCGCGGCCATCCTCAGCGCTCACCCGCAGGGACTGTGGCTGGTGTTGGTAGTCGCAGCGCTGCAGTTCGCCATCGAACTGGTCGTGGTCAGGAACTACGGGCTGGCAACGGTATTCATCACCGGCATCGCGCTGACCATCGCCTCCGCGGGCGGCCGGACCGACGTCGGGGTTCTCATCCTCGACCGAGGCGCGGACACCGCGATCGGGTGCGGTGTCGGACTGGCGGTCTACCTGCTCGCGGTGCGCCGCCAGGAGGCCCACCGGATCGATGAATCGGTCGTCTCCGCACTCGAGGGCACCATCGCCGCCACCCGGTTCCTGGCCCGCGGGGACGCCGATTCGCTGGCCGCCCGGGCAGCGCGACGTGACCTGCAGGACCGAATCTTCGACCTTGCCGAGGCCGAGGAGGCCGCCCGTCACGGGTCGGGCAGGGATCGGGCCGCCGCGACCCGACTGGCCCCGATCGCGGCGGCCGCCGAGCATCTCGGCTATGCGACGGTCGCCGCATGCTGGGACGCCGAACAGCGGGGCGACAGCGTATTCGGCACCGCTGACCCCGAGTCCTATCTTGATGTGCTGCAGGAGATTTCCGAATCCGCCCGTACATCGACGGTTCCGCCGGTCGCTGAGGAATTGCCCCCGTTCGCCGCACCCGAGGTGCGGTTGTTGTCCCGCGCCCTGTCGGAGCGCCGGTAGCCCCGTCAGAAAAAGGTGCGCACCACCTCCACGACGCGGCCGCTGTCGTCGATGACCGGGATCATCGGCCATTTGTCGAAAACCGTGCAGGGATGCGAAATCCCGAATTCCAGCCAGGTGCCGACATCGACCGAATCTTGCGCGCCGGGCGGCAGGGCCAGGAACGCGTGCTGGTCGTTGAGCTTGAACACCTCGCATCCGGCAAGGCCATCCGATGACCATCCCGCCGCTGTCCTGATTCGCTTCGGCACCGGCAGACTCTGATCGAAGGAGACGTCCCGGCGGCCCATGGTGAGCAGGGCCAGGCCGGGCTCCGGACGGGAGCAGACCTGCGCCCAGACACTCAGGGCAGCCTTGAATCCCCCTGCGGCGGAACCGGGCCTGGTCAGCGGGGAGGTGTCCCGGTACAGCCCGTCATCGTGGGTCAGGTAGCAGCCACTGCGCAGCACG